>Ga0131853_10026475_pt1 | contig 10430 bp, 7 predicted proteins | sample TergutLab28metaG_FD_92764 | JGI IMG/M metagenome (GOLD analysis project Ga0131853, IMG submission 92764) | Labiotermes labralis P1 segment gut microbial communities from Petit-Saut dam, French Guiana - Lab288 P1 (version 2) (version 2) | ecosystem: Host-associated > Arthropoda: Insects >... | reverse complement strand
GGCAGTTGAACGCGTGCTAGCAGTAGCCTTCGGAAACAATCTATGTTGGTTCGAGTCCCACTATCGGCATATTTCTTTATGTAGCCCAGGCAGTTGAACGCGTGCTAGCAGTAGCCTTCGGAACACACAACACTCACAAAACACAGACACAGCTAGTAACAAATACTGCGAACATCACAAGCACGAACACAAACACCAGTAGTCTGTATTTATCCTAAAATAAATAAATAACTCTCGTCTCCAGTCGATTTTTCGCAAAGCATGGGATATTAGTACAAAATTTTGACCTTTTGGGACGGTCCAGAGGAAAACTCTGTGGCAGAAAATTATTTGCTTTGTTAGCCAGGTAGCAAAATGGTGACATATAATAAATTTCTTAGGTATCTCATCCTTAGTTATGTGGCTGAGACGGTGACGAAACTTCAGCATCCAAATACCTGCGGACTTCTCCGTTTCCTTGTGGCTCCTCCAGACCAAAACACTCGTAAAAAAAACAGAGGCCACTTATAGAAGTCCCAAGGCTCGAAAATTTTTATATCTCCTTCTATCTGTTCAGTTTGTCACTTCAGTACTCTGTTTTATGTTCCATTCAGTGACCAGCCGTTATATTCACGTCATTGTTGTTAGTTGTAACCAAATGATTACTTTCGCTAGCGACAAGGACTTGGGATCGTTAATAAGGGCAATTAGAGCTATAGGGAAGTCCATCAGCAGGTACAGTGTGGGACTTCCTTGATTTGCTTCAGCATTGCAATATTTCATGTGTGTTTGTGTGTGTGTATGTGTACATGTGCTCATGTGTCTGTGTGTGTATGTATGTGTGTATATGTGTATGTGTATGTATATGTGTGTGTATGTGTATGTGTGCATGTGTGTGTATGTGCATGTATGTATGTGTGTGTATGTGTATGTGTGCACGTGTATGTATGTGTGTGTTTATGTGTGCATGTATGTTTGTATGTGTGTTTATGTGTATGTATATGTGTATGTGTGTTTATGTTTGTGTGTATGTGTGTGTGTATGTATGTGTGTGTGTTTATGTGTGTTTATGTGTGCATATGTGTGTGTTTGTGTGTTAATGTGTATGTGTGTGTGGAGGGTGTGTGTGTGTGGAGGGTGTGTGTGTGTGTGTGAGTGTATATGTGCGTGTGTGTGTATGTGTGTGTGTATGTGAGTATGTGTGTGTGTGGGTGTGTGTGTGTGTGAGTGTGTATGTTTGTGTGTGTTAGTATGTGTGCGTGTGAGTATGTGTGTGTGTGTGTCTATCGTCTGGACGGCTGCAGTGGAATAAAGGAAAGGCTAACGAGTTAAAAGAAATGAGCAGGTTGCCGATCCGTGGAAAATATTTCCATTGCCCAACAGGCCCGTACTTAATTGGTCACTGAAGTTGTTTACTGAGGAGATTATTCTGTCTGTTTGTTACAGGACACATCATCCAGGCATGGTGACGACGTCTCAAGTGACGATAATTTTACTGATGGTGAGGGCGTTCATTCAGAAGAGGAAAGTGTTACTGTCACGTGAGTTGAGTTTCCTTTACAACGTTAGTAATTAAACTAACAAATAGGCTTTATTTATGCAGCAACTCCTAGCTGTCTACAATTGAGGCCCATGTTTTGCGTGTTGCTTACTTGTGTCGGCCCTTCCTGTGCCATTATGGGGGAGTATCTCCTTGACAGTGGTGCAGGGAGGGCCGGAATAAACAGGAGACAGTTGGGGTTGCTTCTAAAATAAATTATATATTTTGGTTGCGTGTAACCAATACACGGTGACACGCGACACTGTATGAGTTGTTTACGTGTGACATCCCGTTTTGTGACAAAGATACGAACAAGCAAAATCAATAACATCCCAACACACCTACTTTTATTAGATAATAGAGTCCGTATATTTTGTTAAACGACATGTTTCGGCCAAAATTAGATCTTCTGGCTCTTACACTTTAAAAACAATTTGAGGAAGACAAAAGAAAATTCTGAAATTAGTTTTTCTATTGTTTTAATTATAATTAGTTTTATAAGTTTGCGTCGTCTTCCTCAGTGTGTTTGTAAAGTGTAAGATCCTGAAGGTGAATTGTTTAGGTCGAAACATGTCGCTTAACTGAATATACGGATTGCATTGTCTAATAAAATGTAGTTGTTTTGGTACTGTTGTTGATTCTGTTTGTTCCAATTAGAGCTAGTTTTTATGTCAAACAGGGTACGCGGTGGCGCACTTGATTGAGGCACTGAGTTACAAGCCGGAAGGTCGCGGGCTCGATTCCCGTTGGTGTCATTGGAATTTTTCATTGACATAATCCTTCCCGCCGCACTATGGCCCTGGTGTCGACTCAGCCTCTAACCGAAATGATTACCAGGATTATTTCCTTGGGGTAAAGGCGGCCGATGCATAGGGCTGACAACTTTTAAGCAGGCATGAACTAAAAATGGTAGTTGCGATCTTCACAGGACATGCTCCCGTAAGGGGGCACCTGTATATTATGGGCCTGTTTTATGGGGATCCAACCTGCAGATTCTGCAGGATGGAGACTGAAACAGTGCATCATATTATTTGCTGCTGCGAGGCGTTGGCTCGTCAGTGCTATAATGTCTTTGGAAGGCTGACTGTTGAACCAAAAGACATAAGCACAGCCTCAGTAAGGGACCTTTGCCTTTTCATACGAGGCACAGGGTTATTGAATCTGTGCTGAGTGGGGTATTTCGGGTTGTACAATAAGCCTAAGGCTGTGTTGCATCCGGAGCATAAGCTGACAGGCCCTAAGGAGGAGGAGAAGAAGAAGAAGAAGAAGAAGGAGAAGGAGAATGAGGAGGAGGAGGGCTGACAACTTTACCATCTTCATGTGCCGAATGTCTTGAAATCTGGGAGCCTCAACCTCTTGGAACCCTCAGGGCCTGTCCAGGCCTGTAATGGGATTGCTTCACCTTTTTTGTGTCAAACACTTTCACTTTTCTTTCAGGATTAGGTGTTGACATATTTACGATGAGGTTTGTACGGACGAGGCCGGAACTGGGCCTTGGGACGTAGATAATGTTTGGGTTCAGGCTGGGTTCATGTAACATGAAAAGGTGTAGGAAATTGTCGGTAAAATTTGAACAATTAGTTTTCACAAAGGAAAAGATAAACCTACTAGTATTTGCTTTCATCTTATGCTCGTGACACAGAAAGTTAACAACCAACACAGAGATATGTGGGTCAGGTACTAGTTGAGCAACTGTTTAAAGTATGATACTGGGAAATCTGTTTACTTCGGGCTCAGGAAACAAACACAGTGTTCGTTTTTCTCTGGCGGTTTCCTAACTGCCCCACCCCAAGAAGAGTTCGAGATAACATAACACGCCGGCGCTCGATACCCCTGTACCTTTCGTCAAATGCCAAAATAATCTCAGATGCTTTCAGAGAATAGCTAAATAATTCATTTACAAATATTTTTCATACGTTAAAACCTTTAAATGCCAAATTAAACCCCATCTGCCATCTGCTGGCATTATTAGGAGTTCACCATATTTTCCACGTTAGCGGGTTAAGGGTTAAATGGAGCACGTACTAATGACGCGACGGTCGGAGAAGATTTTAAATAGAGAGGTTTGCAGTGGGGCTTCCTTCGGTTGCGGTAACTCTTCTGAAAGAAAAGGTCGTTGTCGGACCGAATGCTTCTCAGGCAGGGCCGGGTAAAATTCTAAGTTTCGACCTGTGTAGATATGTAACTTATGTAGTACTGGAGATATCAAGGTAAATCAGTCCCGTTACAGGCCTGGAGTGGCCCAGAGGGTTCCAGGAATTTAAGGTTCCCAGATTTCATGACAATGGCAAGGGATGTTGGTAAGGTTGTCAGCCTTACGCACCGGCCGCCTTTACCCCCAGGAAATACTCCTGGTACTCATTTCTGTTAGAGGCTGAGTCGACCCCAGGACCATAGTGCGATCGGAAGGATTTTATATCAATGAAAAATTCTAATGACACCATCTGGGATCGAACCAGCGACCTTCCGATTTGTAGCACAGCACCTTAACCACTGTGCTACCGCGGAAGGTATCGAGGATTTTTCGAAAATCTGTCAAGAAAATTCAATTTTCATTAATATCCAACAAGAATAACCGGTACTTCACATGAAGACCAATACATATTTTTCATCATATCTCGCCCAACTCTTCTTGGTTTAAAAAATATTTCAGACGAAGTAGTAAAGAAAACGAAAATACAGGTTTTATGTTCAATAATCTTTTTTTTTTTTGTAGAAAATCATGCCGCCTATGAAATAATAATAATTATTATAATATTTATTAACTGCAAATGGGTTGCTACTCGGTGGCAGTGGTTATTTTACATGTATACAAAATATGAAATTGGTTACTAATGAGTATAAGTCTGGAGGGCTATATGATAAGCATGTAGTGGCAACTTGGATTCTTGGGAACCATCTCAGAATTTAAATGTGGAGAAATACAACACAGCCGTACAGGACACAGATGACAATATATTACGGCGCAAGTACTGTGCATGTTGCATAACTAAGGATACAGACACACACACACTTTTAATTTTGTAATGCTTATTGCTTTTCCAGGCAACAATGGTTACGCGAACGTTTCTCAGCCTTACGTTATAGTACATTGTCTGTTTTGTTCTGTTTAATATTTCTTTTGATATCAGTAATTAATAATTACTGAATCAACATGTGTGGAATTTGGTACGACTGTAGCTTATAAGCATACGTGCGCGTCTTTATGACAAGTTTTGAGATTAAGGATTACAAACATTATGACGGAACGAATCTTTGAGTTTATATCCGATAAATTTAACAAATACAGACTTTATACTTTGAAAGCAGGTGCTTCAACAAAATAGTAATGGTAGATGCTTTGCGCCAAAACAGTGGTTAAGGCGTTGTGCTACAAATCGGAAGGTCGCTGGTTCGATCCCAGCTGGTGTCATTATAATTTTTCATTGACATAAAATCCTTCCGATCGCACTATGGCTCTGGGGTCGACTCACTCTCTAACAGAAATGAGTACCAGGAGCATTTCCTGGGGATAAAGGCGGCCGGTGCGTAAGGCTGACAACCTACCACCATCCTGTGCCGTTGTCACGGAATCTGGGAACCTTAACTTCCTAGAACCATCTGGGCCACTCCAGGCCTGTAACGGGTTTGCTTTTGCACCAAAAATTACGATTTAGTATACACAATCAAACTCTATTATTTCTGTTCCAAAATAAACACCAACAAGATGACACTTAAGGACTATCCTTTATTTCACGGTTAGTCGTCCTTTACTCTACATGTTTCGAGCTTCAGGGAGCTCATCATCAGGATTTCACCTTTTCTACACTGCACAGGTAGCCTCTGGCATACTGTATAATCTTTTGCTGTATCCCTCCCGTTCTCCTACGTGTTCTGTTCCCGTCCCGTAGGAGAACGGGTGGAACACAACAAAAGATTATACAGTATGCCAGAGGCTACCTGTGCAGTGTAGAAAAGGTGAACTCCTGATGATGAGCTCCCTGAAGCTCGAAACATGTAGAGTAAAGACGACTAACCGTGAAATAAAGGATAGTCCATAAGTGTCATCTTGTTGGTGTTTATTTTGGAACAATTGTAACGATGCACGGAACCATGAATGTAAAATCTATTATTTCTACTTTGGAGGGGTCTTCTGGGATATGAAGCTGTATCACTGGGTAAGTGTTCATGAACGCCTTGAAGATTGAGGTGACAGTATCCTCCGCAACATCGGAAACTACAGCAGCGACACGCCAAAATATCACAGAAGACTCAAATCTTTAACTACACCGTTGTGAGAACCTCAAATCCCATCTTGTTGTTACTGATTTACGTTAGCTATTCACACATAATATATCATGTCTTTTTTTCGTAAAGGTACGGTCGGTGGTAAAGAGCTTGAAAGTCTTTCGCGAACAAATAGGAAGAACAAACAACAAAATATGATTTGCTGTTACACAACAACAAATGAACAACGTTGTGTTACAGAAAGATCAAGTGGAAGATTAAGTTAGCCGTAACGTTCAAAGACGCGGTAAAATATTTGTCTTCTTGTATCGAAAGAGGGGTAAATTACCTAAGCCCTAACGATCAAAGACGCCGTGAAATATGTATCTTCTTGTGCGTATCTAGACTGAATTGTAGTTGCAGCAATGAAACTCCTCGCGGCGATGATGTTACAACAGTACAATTATATGCATGTATCAACTGCCACGCTAATTCATCCCACTTGCAACAGCACGGGACATACATGCCTTGCGTAACAATTCTGACATCTTCACTGTGTTTCGTTTAATTGTATTGAAAAAAGGCTAAACTTTAGTACTGAAATTTCCGAATATGGCAGTACTTTCGGTCATGTTTTCGTTAAATATGTTCACTTTCGAATTTGACGTTCGTAGAACCGTGAATCGTAATATTATTTCTATAGTAGAACCAACAAGATGCACGAATGTATCAAATTTATTTCATTTTGGAATGACATTCTACATTTATCGGACGGTCTTTCCGTCCATCATCAGGAGTTCTGCTGTCTGCTTGCTAGCAACCAGACAGCAGTATCTGTCTGACAAATGCCTGTTGCTGTATGTACAGTCTTGAACTCCTGATGATGGACGGAAAGACCGTCCGAAACATGTACAGTGTCACTCCAAAATAAATAAATTTGAGACAATGGTGCATCTAGTTCGTTTTACTACGGAAAACCGAAGGTATTAAACCGTTTACAGGCCATTAAACAAAAATGGCAGTCGACACAGCACTCAGATTACCCAAGTACTACCAGTTGTCGTACAGACATTTTCACGATATTTCGAAATATATTTTGGAATTTTTCGCGGTATTTAAAAAGACTTATTCCACGATTTTTTTCGAAACGTCCAAAGCCATTCTGCGGAACCCTGGTTGGGAAACAATGCTATATGTTATGGCACTGTTGTCTGTAAAGAACTATAGACAGATTTGATCATTTCAATGTTAGTTACGACAGTTGGGTAAAACTTCTGGATTTTTGGACACTAGTACGTTAAACATTGGACTATTTGCTAAACTTCTACCACTACCAAGTTTTTTCTTATTGATGAAGAATTGTGAAGTTGTCTCTGTGCTTAATTAACCTTTTGGTGCCGGAATTATTTTTTTAATTTTAGCACACCCTGTATATGAAATGTGAAAAATACAGGAACCATGTACGTTAGAATTATGAAACAAACTGCATTTTGAAGAGAAAAAAACGGAGAGTATATACCATGTTTGAAATATTCAGTACCTGTATTTGTTGAATAAATATATAAAATGCATCTTTAGAGGTTAGCGGTGCGGTACGACCCCTGTAGGGCTCGTTAGGCGTCAAACGGTTAAGCGTCATGTCATATAAACGTACAAAGAAGAGAAAGTTTAGCTTCACGCATACTTAACTTCGACATAAGCTGGAGGTCAGCTGAAAGCCCTGGCCGATCTACCTCCAAGGAACAACCCCGTTAGGCCACCAATCAAATAAGACACTTGCTGCACCTCTAAACCGGTTTGGTGATCTTACACCAGAAATTAACCTCTTCCCTCAGCTGTAAATTTGAGCGTGATTTATCTGTCGTCCAGCCAGAAGCCTCTATACCAAACGGATTACGACGGCCCACGATGTTGGAGTGACCCCTAGTAGTAGCGGAGTGCTGATAAATCCTTAGCTCGACTAGGAAGGAGACAAGCTCGGAAGCATGTCAGGGACGCGCGCGATTTCAACAATATCGAGATGCGAGCTGTCATCAAGTTGTTTTTCCTGCAAGGCAAGGCGCTGAAGAAAATTCACGCCATTCTGACAGAAACATTAGCTTGTTTCCTTCCTGGTCGGGCTAAGGACTTATCAGCACCCATGTTAGAACGGTGACTAAGTTTCGCGAAATGTGCTGTATAGGTTTATCCTTCATATGGGAGTGTATGTTTACCTTTTATAGGCTAATTGGAGAGGAACATGTATTGAAGATGTTCTAGAACAGGGTGCTGAGGATAATATGAGGAACTAAGGGGGGAGGGGGGGAGTGAGAGGAGAACGGAGAAAAATGCACAGGGAGGAGCTACATAATTAATATTACGGAGTTATCGTTAGGGTGATCAAATCAAGGAGGATGAGATGAATGGGCGCAGGTAGCTAACAGAAACAAGAAAATGTTATCGTAGGGATGGATATTGCTAAGCGCAACAAGAAATCTCTTTTAGTGTGAATTGTATTCATGTGTTTGTAGGAACATAGAGCACCGCGGTTATGGTGAATATTTTCATACAGTGTGCTTGCCAGTTGAGTACTTTTGACACCATTGATTTTGTTTTTACGAAACAAATTTAGAGTTTACAGTTTACATACGAGTTTGGGTAGGTTCGTATCTTGGTGAAGGATAATCTTAGCAATTGACCAACTTAATGCACAAATTCTTGTTTTATAATAAGTTTATTATATTGTGCGGGTGATAAAATCGAGAAGAATGAGATGGGCAGGGCATGTGGCGCGTATGGGTGAGGAGAGGGGGGTGTGTAGGGTCTTGGTGGGGAAACCGGAGGGAAAGAGGCCACTGGGGAGACCTAGGCGTAGATGGGTGGATAATATTAGGATGGATCTCCAGGAGGTGGGATGTGGGTATGTGGACTGGATTGGACTGGCCCAGGATAGAGACAGGTGGCGGACGATTGTGAGTGCAGTAATGAACCTTCGGGTTCCGTGAAATGCGGGGAATTTCTTGACTAGCTGCAAACCAGTTAGCTTCTCAAGAAGGACTCTGCACCATGGAGTAAGTAAGTATAATAAAACAAGAATTTGTGCATTAAGTTGGTTAATTACTAAGATTATACTGAGATGCACGGTCAGCAAAACATAAAGAAATTGGTGAAGGTTGTGTGTCCTGCTGTGTGTAATACTGGGAAATAAGGATGGTGTACTGCTTGTATATTTCTGGAGGATGTGGAATTAGGAAATACGTGTTTTGCTTTTCTGACAGTACTTCTGATATTACCGGAACACGATCCAGAGGAACGCCGATTTAAATTTGTTGCGGGACGCATCTTGCGTGGCCGTTCTAAGTAGAAACGGAGTAAACCAAAGGTGTGCCTTCCTTTGTGGTCAAGAATGTGTGGAGCTATGTTTACATAGCCTTCACGGCGGACATTGGGACGTCTTTATCTATTCCAGGCGCATTCGAAAAATAGCGAAAAATAACTATTAGCTTCGTCATGTCTATCCTCATGGAAAAACTCGGCTAGAAGTTGACGGATTTTCATGAAATTTGACGTTTGAATATTTTGAGGGCGGGGGGGGGGACCTGTGGGAAAAGTTCAAATTTCATTACATTCTGACAAGAATAACAGATACTTTGGTATAACAGGTACTTTGCACGAAGACTTATGTCATTTATGATAATATCTTGCTGGATTTTCTTAAAATGAGAAACATTTCAGACAGAAGATGTAGAGAAAGTCAAAATACACATTTAATATTCAATACAGATTTTACAAAAATCTTTCTGTTTTATGAGATAATGTGAAAAAATAACGTAGAGCAAGACAGGTCACAGACGACAATAAAGCACATGCGCATTTTATGCTGCATACCTAAGGCTACAGACACACACTTATGTAATGTTTGTTGTTTTTCCACTGCAACTATGGTTGCACGTAAACTCCTCAGTTATACGTACGTTGCATTTCTTGTTGTCTTGCCGTAGTATGTGGTATTTTTAAACAACAAAGTACAGTAAACAACAAAGTACAGACGTAATTATGTACACAGATATAAGACTTAAGTTGTTTATGGCTCCGTGAATTGAGGTTATGGTCTGCAGTGTTGTGACGTCAACTCTGAGGATGTAGGCGGCGCGTTTCTCTGAGACGCTGGTGTACACCGGTAAACCTACACGGCGTCACAACCCAGAAAGACCATAACCTCAACAAAAATACGGAATTATACAACGCAAACATGACATGAAATTTCAGTTTCCTGGGATATGACGCCATGTTTATTTGCTACACCATTTCGGTGTCGAAATCTCGTAAGAGCGTGCATCCTTCATCAACGGGGCTGTGAAAATCTCGACTCACACAAAAATGACGAACCAGTCATTCATTTTCATCTCTCGTTATACTGACAAATGCAAATATTTGTGTTTCATGAGAAGATAACACTAATTCATAGTTACTGTAACATATCTGTTAATAGAAATGTGACTAGAAGCAAAGAGCAGTAATACAGGGTTATTGGAAATGATTGTCGGGTTTTAACAACTTGTCATACACAATACACATGAGATACCAGTATACGTATTTTTTAATTTAATAGAACAACACTCCAAGTTTTTGTTACATACCTTACAGGTGCTCTATATGTGCACCCTTTGTGATTCTACAAACATCAACACGATAATCGAGTTCCTTCCAAACTGTTTGTAGCATG
>Ga0131853_10026474_pt1 | contig 10430 bp, 4 predicted proteins | sample TergutLab28metaG_FD_92764 | JGI IMG/M metagenome (GOLD analysis project Ga0131853, IMG submission 92764) | Labiotermes labralis P1 segment gut microbial communities from Petit-Saut dam, French Guiana - Lab288 P1 (version 2) (version 2) | ecosystem: Host-associated > Arthropoda: Insects >... | reverse complement strand
GCCCAGGATAGAGACAGGTGGCGGACGCTTGTGAGTGCGGTAATGAACTTTCGGGTTCCGTGAAATGCGGGGAATTTCTTGACTAGCTGCAAACCAGTTAGCTTTTCAAGAAGGACTCTGCACTATGGAGCAAGTAAGTAAGTATTCAGCTGGAATAAAATAAGTGATTGACTACTGTAATGAGTTACGATTTGGCTCGTAAGTCCTAAGTTTACAAAGCGTTAAATTTTTGTTTAGTACCGTTATTAGTAATGTGTATCAGTTTAAGAAATGCATACTTTGTGTAGTACGTATCGTTGCTTTAAAATGATATAATTCTCATAAGGATGTTACTTGAATGTAATTTAACTGTCTAACGCTTTGTTCAAGGTTTGTTCCCGCGAACCAAATAGTTCCTCGGATATTCAAGCAATTCACCACGTTTTATTGAATCGGAAGGGTAATTAACGCTTTCATAACGGCGCGCCGCTTATTCCTCTTAGGAGCCAAATTAAACCAATGCATGCACCTTCCACTCCTGTTTCTTTAAGGTCTATCTAATATTAACCTCATCTACGCCTAGAACTTCCAAGTGGTTTTAGTCCTCCAGGTTTACTCGCTGTAACCCTCTATGTATTTCTCTGTCCCCCTTACGTACCATCTGCTCTACCCGTCTCATCCTCCATGATTTGACGAACAAAAATTTGGCGACGACTAAAATGCATGGAGGTTCTCCTAATGTAATTATCCTCAGTTTCATGTTACTTCCTATTTTTTAGGCCCAAATATCATCATCAACACCCTACTGTCTAACACCCTCAGCCTATATTCTCTCCCTAATGTCAGAGACCAAGGTTCCCCCTAAAAGAATGAGGCTTAAAGTCGCATAAAATATTGTAAGTGTGAAAGTGGCAAAGCTCAAAACCGTACTTGATTTTGGGTTACTGTGTGAGGGCCACTTTATAAAATTGCGTGTGGTATTTTTGCAGGTTTCCTTTTATGAGTAGTATTGGTAGAAGCTGTAATTGTTACGCAAACAATGACAATTACTTAAAAAATATGAAGTTCTAAAATATATATAGCCCAGATTTTACGAATTCTTCTGTTACTTACGAACACTTTTTCGGTCTGCCTGTATAGTTTACACACGTAGAACTTTTTTCGTATTATGGTTCTCTATGTATATTTATATGGTTCGATTCCAGATGGTATCAATGAAATTTTTCATTGACCTACTCTTTCCGATCGCACTATGGCCCTGGGGTCGGCTAAGCCTCTAACAAAAATGAGTACCAGGAGTATTTCCTGGGAGTAAAAACGGCCGGTGCGTTAGGCTGACAACCTTACCACGATCCTGGGCCATTCTCACGTCATCTAGGAACCTTAACTTCCTTGAACCCTCTGGGCACCTCGGGCCTCTAATGGGACTGCTTTACCTTTACCTTTACTGACCAAATGTTGTTTCGTATGTTTGTTTGGAAAGGAAGTGGGAGACGTATTGCTTGCTGTGAGATTGACGTGCACTGTCTTACTGATAACGGGCACACGTACTTCAGCGAGGAGGGTCAGGTTCAAAAGCCGGCTGTTTCATGTCCAGATTAAGATGACGATTTGGCTTGGGAACTTCCCCGCAGTCCCCCTAAGTTTCGCCTTCCCTCTTCAATACTTCAAATTTTACGAATTCTTCTGTTACTTAAGAACACTTTTTCGGTATGCCTGTATAGTTTACACACGTAAAACTTTTTTTCGTATTATGATTCTCTATGTATATTTATATGGTTCGATTCCAGATGGTGTCATTGGAATTTTTCATTGACATAATCCTTCCGATCGCACTATAGCCCTGGGGTCGACTCAGCCTCTAACAAAAATGAGTACCAGGAATATTTCCTGGGGGTAAAAACGGCCAGTGCGTAAGGCTGACAACCTTACCACCATCCTGGGCCATTTTCACGTAATCTAGGAACCATAACTTCCTGGAACCCTCTGGGCACCTCGGGCCTGTAATGGGACTGATTTTTTTAACCTAATTATATTAATATAATTAAAATAATTATTGATATTACATGTTTAGGGAACGTTATTTACTTAGCGTTGTTGTCATAGAACTGAAAGAATCAGTACTGGAAATTTTAGGGCCTATGAATTCCGCAACACCTCGTCCAATAAATAAACACACAGTTCACTCTGAGATCACAACACGTTCTTAACGCATGCCATCAACTGACCATCCTCTTCCACCTGTGTAAGTTGCCGCTGGGTAAATTGGAACGCTGAAATTTGTCTCTCTTTACACATGCCCTTTTACACTACCTCTCATGTAGTCAAGGCACATGATCAAACATGACGACAATGTAAAGTGGTCCAACTACTTCATTCTCTCCACCCCCTGAGCCATGAACACACTTTGTCACATACGTTCTCTCGTTCGCATCAATAGCTAGTCTACCTTTGCTTTAGTGTTCTGCACTACTGAATGGCAAAATTGAAAGCATACTTTGTTTCTACTGCCTGTGGCGTTGATGTGCTTCAGTAAGTCATTCTACCCTGAGACTAATCAAGTTTAAAACGAATTAGCACACGTAAACCGAATAAAGTACCGAAGACCTATTCATAAATTAATGTTATTGCTCATTCAGTTTCGTGCGTTTAGAGAATTTGTTGTTGACCTTTTTTTGGTATGGAGAACGCAAGTGCTTTCCTTCGAATTGAACATACTCGTATAATAGACGCACTTTAACGCTAAACCTATTCGCACTCTGTGTTTTGTATGTACCGCCCAGGTTTCAGCATAGACCTGATGTGTTATTAGTGGCAAATTATTGTAAATGTCGAGAGCCATTCAACTAAATACATATTCTGTTTGCGCTTAGAATGACTGCAGGTAACTCTAGTTTTAATATGTTATTGAAATATGGATCTGAAAGTTGGAAAGTGAGCTGAAACTGACGTACACATTGGGCATTACTGAAATGCATTTTACATCCTCACATCTTCTTTTTGTAGTGTTGTTGCCGTTATTAACTACTGGCTTTCCAAAAGTTTTCCGACTTTGACATTTTCGAACCAAAATTCTGTAAGTATGTGTCAGTCAGTCCCTCTTGCGAGCAGACAATCCACTTATTTAATAATAAACTTTCGGCGTAACCGAAGGTTGAAGAAAATTGCATGTTATGGAGGTTCGATGATTTGTTTTTTTTTCACGTATATATATATATATAAAAGGACGATTTGGGTAGGGCGTGTGGTATCTATGGGGAGAAGAGAATGCATAGAGAATTTGGTGGGTAAACCTGAAAGAAAGAGACGAACCTGAGGACCTAAACTTAGAAGTGAGAATAATATTAAAATTGGCTTTGAAGAAATACAGTGGGGAAGTGTAGACTTGATTTATCTGGCTCAGATTAGAGACTACTGCCAGATCTTCTTGACTAGCTGAGGAACTGTTAGTTTTAAAAATGATTCTGCTCCGTGGAGTTTTTTTTTTGTATAGAATTAGGAAACATTTGATTATATACTGTTACAGGACTGGTGGGCCGGGTAGCTCAGTCAGTATAGCGACTGACTACGGGCTTGACGGTCCGGGATCGAATCCCAGTGGGGACGAGATTTTCCGCCCGTCCAGACCGACCCTGGGGCCCACCCAGCTGTACAATGGACACCGGGTCTTTCCCCGGGGTAGAAGCGACCGAGGCGTGGGGCTGACCCCCATCCAATCTAGTGCCGAGGTCCTAGAAAGAGTAGAGTTATACCTCTACTCACCCTAAGGGCCTTCGTGGCTTATAAAAAGGGTGAAAACTTGCCTGTAACAGAACTGAAACACCCGCGATTTTTTAAAGTCACGTTTTCCGGGAAGTATTTAATTAATGCAGTGACCAGAAACAATCATGGATGCAAACAAGAGTGGTTCTGTTATAGCGCACCATGATCATAGCATTTAGCTAAGGTAGTGTTCTCACGCCTCATTGCCTATAAAAGACGTGTATTAGGATTAAAATTAGATGCGATATGTTCGATTAAAAATATTAAAATTTTTCCTAACGCCATTAAAACGGCTCCTAGCAACGATAAGCTGATGAACTCACTCCGTAAATTGCGCCATATAATTGAATTTTACTGTTATTGAATTACATTGTGACATGAATGTAATGGATTTTTATTAAATTCCAGGATAAAAAAACTATGTCATTTTTTTTGTAAAAGATTTCGGGGTTAAAACTAATTGTCCATCCTAGGTCACGACGTTAATGTAATTACCCTCTTAAGCATAGTGATTAGTATACGAACCTCTTGCTTTAAAATTGAAAATTACGCTTTTTCCCCACGAAGTTTACAAATGCACGTACGTAGTTTCCATATGATTATGGCATTAACTAGCAATGTTGTCACTAAACAAGTCCAACCTTAACTGAGACAGAGTGTGTTTACTGTGTTGTACTAACTGAATCGATAAACGTTACTGAATAATCAATTCCACAGGCAGCAACAAATTTCAAATTGCTATAAACTCTACAATATGATGACGATTTCCGATAGCACGGAGGGTTGGAAATACAGGTCATAACAGACGTGCGCTAAACAGAAGGCAGTGTTTTGGGAAGACAACAGACAAGTGGCTTTAACCTTAGTTACGCTACATCCACCTCTGCCAGGCTTTCATATGCGTCCGCTTGGTAATACAAAAAGCATTAAAAATTAATTTTCATTCCTGAAATTAAAAAAAAGCTTAAATTAAAGACTGGCTGATAGCGGGAGATGAGTAAAATAATGTTTCCTGCAATGCTGCTTATTAGCAAATATATGTTGTTTGTGTTTTATTTATAATTTTAAAATCGTATAGTTTCTTGTATTTGGATTTTTTAGTGATACCGAGTACCATGAAATAATGATTAACGTACCACTAGTGGTACGCGGATCACAGTTTGACAAACCATGCACTGATGTATATTCTACTACTTGATTTACTCAGAACTTAATACGATAAATATATTTATGTGAAACCAGTGAATATCATATCTTCAAGGCGCTTTCCAATCTTGCAATAATCTTACTATCCTCACCCTAAACTGCCATGACGTCACTAGGTTTGTCTTATTCATGAATCCCGCCCGAAAGTTACAGTTGAGCGGCTGTCACTCCTGACTGCTGTTCACATGAGACAGGATTTAAATCTCTAGTCGGAAAGTGACTTTCGGAAATGGAAATATTCTTCGTTTTCCTCAAGAAAATTAAAATCACTATTTTTCGTCTTATTATTTGCTGAATCCCAGGTATTCTCTACTATACTTCTGTGAACTTGGCTGTTTGTACCTGCACTCCCATTTTTTAACGCTAAGTTCCTATAAACTTGGCTGTTCGTACCTGCACTCCCATTTTTTTGACGCTAAGTTCTTATAAAATTGTCTCTTTCTAACTGCACCAAAGGAATCATACCTACCAGTAACCACAATTGTTATTATCATATTCTTTCTTCATACTTAACTTCGTGTTCATTTTTTTCTTATCCTCCGTCTTTTCCCCTTTCTTAAATCTCCTACTTCGGTATAGCGACCACACATTTTTGTGTTTTACGACTGGAAGTGTCAAGTTACACGTAGGAAAATTGTAATCTGTAAATATAAATAATAGTTTTTTATTAAAATATAACCAACTAATTGCACCAATATGTGATACTAAAATCTTATTTACTCATTAAAACACGTCACTTGGTTAAAATAATTCCTACAAATCCATTAGTTGTAGGAATTATTTTAACCAAGTGACGTGTTTTAATGTGTAAATAAGATTTTAGTATCACATATTGGTGCAATTAGTCGGTTATATTTTAATAAAATTCAATTATTGCACGGTAAAAACATGAAAATAAATAATAGTTGTTGATAGTTGTATAGGCTGATATCAGATTACTATTGACTACATTTATGCCTGAGGACTGAAATATATATATATATATGCATAGGAATGATATTTAACGACCTATTTACTCATCTCTCTTATGCTTCTATCAGCAGACAATGTTGCTGCACCGAACAGACGATGAATAATGAAAGCCGTGAACAGCCTACCGTTGTGAATGCTGGGTGAAAAAGTGGCTGTCACATACTGAATAAAGCACCGGAAGCTTCTGAAGAGTTGCGCACGTTTGGCATTCTTTCAGAATATGAACCAGAGTTATAACTGCTGTTTTCGTTACGAATGTAGCACGGACCACATCATTCACAAATGGAGAGAAGCGCTGGTAGAAATATGTGCGAATGTCGTACGACGTGTTTCAGGAGAGGCAGACATAGTGTCTAGATGAGCTGGATGATGATAAAAAAAAGTGATGGTATTATTCCCCAGGCTCTGTGTATTTACATTGTACAGAATTAACAAAAAAAAAGTTACCAACAGACACGTGCAATGTAGTTCACAAATAAAATTAACCCCCATTGAAAGTACAGTAAACGTTACAAATAAGCAGATCACTGAAATTCTCATGTACAATATGTGTCCTGTGTGGAGTGGAGTACATTAACAGGAGTAATGCTGGTGCGTTGAGTAAAGTCGACTGCTCTCTGATCACAGACTATGAGAATTCTGTCTGCGTTGCGATACACGAATTGAAATATATCGGACATTCTTTTTAATTCTAAGAAAAGACAAAGAATGTAACTGAAGTGAAATTGGATACTGTTATCATTATTATTATTATTATTATTCTGTCAGAATAATAAAGGTAATTATTTTATACTTACGTGGTTAGTGATATGGGCTTATTTTTTTTTTTTGCTTCCTAATTATAGGCCATGGATAAAATCAGCAGCTGTGTGCTGAGGTATTCAAATTGTCGTTATTTTATTCCGTTTACTTTCTATTACTCCGTGCAGGAGATATCTGGCAATTTATGTTCTTTGTACAGAAAGTGCTATTTTGTGCCATTTACACACTAAATTATCGATTAAATTTGCTGCATTCACATGAAATTTAACTCAATCGTATTTTATTGCGCCTTGTGGAGTAATTTAATCTTCATTATGAACGTCAAATTTAAGAAGAAATAGAATTATGCCTTTCCTAACCAGAGGCACGAGTGTGTTAATAAAGTTACATTACATTTTGTAGAGCTATAATCGTAACATTTTTCAACTTACAGGCTTTGTGCACGTATTAAATTCTTTTGCACAAAGATGCCGTGGTTCCTTCTATAGTAAAACCAACTAGATGCACCAATGTATCAAATTTATTTTATTTTGGAATGACACTACATATTTCGGACGGTCTTTCCGTCCATCATCAGGAGTTCAAGACTTTACATACAGCAATAGGCATTTGTCAAACAGATACTGCTGTCTGCTTGACAAATGCCTATTGCTGTATGTACAGTCTTCAACTCCTGATGATGGGCGGAAAGCCCGTCCGAAACATGCAGTGTCATTCCAAAATAAAATAGATTTGATACATTGGTGCATCTAGTTGGTTTTACTATAGAACTTATATTACGATGCACGACCCTATGAACGTCAAATGCTGTGGTCCTTATCAGTGAGTCGTATGTTGCGAACGTCCACAATTCTTATTCAGAAACTACCGCTGTAATGAAATATCCGTAAATCAAACACGACTTACATTCTTTGTTCCTCAGTTACAGTTTCATACTAGTCACCGGCTGTGATACATAGATTTTTTTTGCATCAGTTGGAGAATTAATAACCTTCATACTTGAGAATAATATTACTATGAACACACGGGCAATTTCATTAGGCTTTCACACCAGGTGTTCTGTAGTCATGGCGTTTCTAATCTGGAGACTTCATTTAGCATAAGCTGGGAATATATTACTCTAAAGAAAATTGATTTAAAAGCAGACAGGGGATTATTTTGTTCTCTGCAATTCTATTATTAATGCACATGTCATATGTGAGATGTCTTTCTTTCTGGTGCATCCAGTATTACAATTCCCAGAGAACTCTCCACATACTGCCTACAGTAATGACTTGTTGCACGCCGAAAACTTAAAGAAGCAGCACAACAAAAGTTTGTTCTATACGGGTTTTGTTTCTTTACCAAATGAGGTGGAAAGGAAAAGAGCCACGTGTAAATAGCTGAATGTATACATAATAGTCTATAATGAATGTCCAGATTTTATTTCCGTAACAACAGTCGATATAATTTAACTCTTTAAACATTAACATTAATCTAAATTATAAATAGGACTTAGTTCGTACATCACAGAGAACACAATTTTTTCCTTTATAAAAAGGTTAATGTCATGCAAGGAAACAATTACGTATTATACCATACAAATTACACTGTGTGGGAGTGTAGTGTTTCTGAGTGTAACAGCAGGTAGCATGTGTAATAACCACGCAATTCTAAAGGGTTAATATTATGTTTCTGGGTGAACCAGTAATTTTTTCATTGCGCGTTCTCAATGGATTGTTGACGCACGGCTTCTCTGAACTAATAAGTTTAGTTATGACGTTCGTGTTACTGTTTTTGTAAGTAATATTTACCAATTTAAATTAATTGACTTAGGTTATATTTAATGTTCTGTATTAGTATGCACTGGTCCATTTGTTAATTAGTCTATAAAATAATTAACCCTCTTCATTTGTTGCGTTAATTGGCTAGCTGTTGTTTTTCTCTTTTCTGTGTGTGTGATATCCGTCAAGCTAGTCACATATTCCGCCATATTAATTACGTAATAACATGAAAACTTGCAACAAAATGTGAAATGTAAACGATTCAAAATTCAAGACCTTTACTTTCTGTAAACTTTTCCGCTACAAAAACTTTGAGAATGTCTGGTCCGAAACTTATTTTGCACAAAGAGGGTGTAAAGCAGGCCTCAGTGTCAAGTAACTTTGTTCAAGGTCCGTCAAATGTTGCGATCATTAACTGAGAAGGGGCAGACATGGATGTTTGCGAGAAAGAGATTATACGTGACGGATGAAAAAGTTGCTGTTTTGTGGTAGTTTATTTTTTAACTGTGCCTGCAGTCATTTCTGGTACAAGACATTTCATAGACTGCAGAAGTTTTAATTGACTTCCTGTAATTTGCCTAGCGATGATATTTTTTTGGATTTGTGTGTTGATTCCAACAGCCGGTTGACTTGCTAGACTAGGGTGGTGACAGATCGACCTGAGCGTTGGCGTTCTGTTCCAGAAGTGGAGGAAAGTTTCTTCTTCTTTGCCGCCGCAGACCCAAAACAGTATTAGGTCCCACCCATCCTCCTCTCCAATGGGTACCGAAAGATTTTTGCCATGGAGTAAAGCGGTTGAAGCCTTGCGCCAACCATTCAATTCAATCTAGCTCTAAAGGGTACGAAAGAACAGGTGGCCAGTGCTTATTATGAGCTGCAGTGCCAATTATTCACTTAAACAGTATTACTGGACTACGCTGAAGGTAGACACATCAAGATTTTAAGACACTTCAGTAGCTGTATACACGGCGACATATTTCAGGTGTTTGGAACATTAGCCTCCAACTTCTACTCAGTCAGAGGTCGTTTATTTCACTGTAATTGGAATATGAATTTAAAAGATTGCTTGTGTGTGTGTGTGTGTGTGTGTGTATGTTTGTGGTGTATGTCTACTTACATCTGCATTGTTAAATACAGCTGTAGCAGAAAATACATTAATGAAGACAGACCATAAATAAATAGAGAAACACGCAGTATAGTCTTGGCCTAGACATATTTATGTCTCGCCTGTCTGCTACTTGGAAATTAAAGACGTATGATATTCGCTAGGAGGTGGAGCATTTGGCAGTGCAAGTCTAATTCAGGGTGTCTTGGAATAGAGAACGTCAGAAAGATCGAATGTGATACATGTGAAGAAGAGTCTAGTCATCCAATTTTCCATTGCAGTTTCCTGTAACACAAGTAGACCTAGTGAATCGCTGCACATTTAATCGGATGTTTATAATTAAATGGTCATTTTATGTTTTTGATTTCAAACTTTCGCCGTGTTCTGAATGTTATATGCTTTCTTCTGGGTAATTCTCCGGCATCTGAATTTCATATGCCAACGTTTCCTAACACTCTTGTCTGTTCCATCTTCATAGGCATAGGCGGGTAAGTATGAAGATGGAACACACAGAGTGTTCCGAAACGTTGGCATATAAAATTCAGACGCCGGAGAATTACCCAGACGTAAGCACATAACATTTTACATTTTAATTGCAGCCGTTCCCCGGTCCAAAACCGTTTATCTTACAACTACCGGTGACATATTTACTAACTAGTCAAAAAATTAAATAAAGCTTTACCAACTGCTTGACTGTTCAAGACTAGCATTTTACGAACCCCGAAGGGGTCTTAACTTTTACATAGCAATATGAGGTCTGTTGAGAACATATCTCCTTAAGGAGCACTTTGTTATTAATCTATACTCTCTGTATCTTTGTTTGTTGAGAACATATCTCCTTAAGGAGCACTTTGTTATTAATCTATACTCTCTGTATCTTT
>Ga0131853_10026473_pt1 | contig 10431 bp, 5 predicted proteins | sample TergutLab28metaG_FD_92764 | JGI IMG/M metagenome (GOLD analysis project Ga0131853, IMG submission 92764) | Labiotermes labralis P1 segment gut microbial communities from Petit-Saut dam, French Guiana - Lab288 P1 (version 2) (version 2) | ecosystem: Host-associated > Arthropoda: Insects >... | reverse complement strand
TATGGACTGGATTGGGCGGGCCCAGGATAGGGACAGGTGGCGGACGCTTGTGAGTGCGGTAATGAACTTTCGGGTTCCGTGAAATGCGGGGAATTTCTTGACTAGCTGCAAACCAGTTAGCTTATCAAGAAGGACTCTGCACCATGGAGTAAGTAAGTAAGTAATGACACCATCGAGAATCGAACCCGCGACCTTCCGGCTTGTAGCGCGGTGCCTCAACCAACTGCGCCACCGTGTACCACCATTTTTGTTGTTGGTATCCCTGATTTATTCTTGTGGTGAATTTAGCATATAACGGTTCTTCTGCTTATCAGTCTCATTGCACTGTACATGTAAAAACGTTATTTGAATTACTTACATCCCCCAACTGTGTGTGACTGTCTTAGCGATATACACAGTGGCATTGGCACTGGGCTAGCAGCTACAGGGTCATTGTTCAATTGAAAAATGCGTTAAGAGAATTTAGTGCAGCAGGTTATAAAGAACGCATTAACAAATCGTTACCATCAACCCAATATAGTTCTTAGCCGCGTTCGCAAACATTTCTAGCCACAACTACTAGCTTCTCATGTCCACCTGAACGTACGTTTGGCTCCTACTGGACAGATTTTCGTGGAATTTGATATTTTGAGGATTTTCCGAAAATCTGTTGAGAATATTCAATTTTGACAATAATTTGGCAGAAATAACCGGTATTTTACATGAAGACCAATACACATTTTTTATCACATCTCGCTCAGTTGTTCTTAGAATGAGAAATGTTTCAGACAAAAGTTGTAGAGAAAATCAAAACACACATTTGATATTCTCTTACTCTTTTCCGAAACTCATTTCGTTTTTGAGATAATGTAGTAAAATTTTGTATAGGCGGACAGGCCATAGGTGACAATATAATATGGCACTTGAGTTTTGCATGTTGGATAAATAAGGCTATAGACACACACTCAGAATACATAATACTTACTGCTTTTTTTTCCAGGGGAACAGTGGCTACGCGAAAGCACCTCGATGTTAGGTTAGAAATAAATTGCAAATTAATGGGAAGAGTGATTCCTGCTCATGTTATTTATGATGAAGTTGTTTCTTGTCTCACTGCTGAAAAGCCTTTCATAACCGGCATATGTTACATCAGAATCTAGGAACAGCATTTTGTTACTGTTTTGGTACCGTACCGCAGCACAAAATGTATTTCTGGTATGAATCATGATGTTGAACGATGTGCTAGCGACTATCAATTACTAGCGTGAAATAAACCCTTTAAATACGAAGCGCAGACCGCTTTATTTAAAGACCCAGTCCGAACCACGACGTAAACACTTTTCATCTCGGTTTTAAAAGCCAATCAGTTTATGCTGTAAATGGCACAAGTCGCTGTTTGTTCTCAGATAAATACAAAACACACAAATACAGTGTGGACAGAGCATACAGTTGTTGAATGTTAAACTGGTGGTGCGTCACGTAACCAGTAGGTTTTTAACCTTTTACAGACGAAGCGCAGACCGCTTTATTTAAAGACCCAGTCCGTACCGCGCTGTAAACACTTTTTATCTCGGTTATAAAAACCAATCAGTTTATGCTGTAAGTGGTACAAGTCGCTGCTTGTTCTCAGATAAATACAAAACACATAAATACAGTATGGGCAGAGCGTACAGTTGTTGAAGGTTAAACTGGTGGTGCATCACTTAACCAGGCTTTAAAAGGTTAATGTTCAAAAATGCAATTGGGGATTTAGCATATATTTCCTCCCTCTCGGTAAACAATAAATAGTTACCGACCTCCGCAACACATTTTTCAGTCAGCACGGCGTCACACACCAGAAGACTTCAGTCCTCATCTGTACCGCTGTGAAAAGCTAAATTTTTTACATTGTGTCTCAAGCTGAGTCCAATCAGTTTGTTGTTCGCCTGCAGATTAGCTAATGGTATTAATGTGACGTCTCGCCGTATCTTCCTCAATAACTCCAGCCTAACGCCGACACGGTACCACAAATTATAACATCACTTACTGACCTGTACTTTCCTATTCATTATTCCCTAACCGAACTGCGGGGTTTTAGAATTAGGGAAGGGGTGAAAATGCTTGACTGGTTAGCGCTTGTGTCGGCTTTGCGCGCCTTTTAAAATGGAAACCTTATATATTTAGACAATGCGAGTCCCCATAGCTAAGTTAGCATATTACGGTGTGTAGAAGGTAGTCACTTAACTGCTCGTTACATGTTCCCGGGGAATTAGAGACGAATGAATTGGGGCCCTAGAGGTGGAGTGCCTCTCTCTGAAGAGGCTCAGGGGTGACGGCCTGAGGGGGGGGGAGCTCCTTCCGGATATGGGCATCTCTCTCCATAGGGGCCCCCTTACGGCCGACGGGAACCTGGAACCTGGATGGGGGCTCGTATACCGGGGACTTTAAAAAGGTGAATGAAAGAGGCTCTAGGATTGGGGCATCTCGCTCCGAGGCGGCTCAATGAGAGGGACTTGGAGGGAGGGTTCCTTTACTGCGGACCCCGAAATATATGTTAAATAAGGCTCTGGAAATGGTCGTCTGTTTCCATAGGGGCCCCGTTTTGGGGGGACCATTGAGGGATGCTCTTTTCCTAACGCCTTCGAGAGAAGGGAAAAATTGCTTTATTTAGGGTAATTTTTGTGAGGTATCTAAGAGATATGTAAGAGGGACCTGTAAACGGGCAGCTCTCTCCATATGGACCCCAGTGGGAAACCTTGAGGGGGAAATTATGTATAATGGAACAATGTGTTGTTTTATCACAAAATGTATACACATAACTCAGACACACGCTTAACAAACTTCTGTTGGTACAGAAAGTATCTAGGTAAATATTCCAGATTTGCAAGTAATGAAAACATACAAGTCAAAGTTGTAAATTAATCATTGTGATACCTGCTGACAGAGAAATGGTGAAAAAATAAGTGCATTGTGGTGAAGCTTGGGAGCACAATTCTGAAATGGAACAGAAATTTAAAAAAAATAGGTGTCCTGTAATTTAAAATACATGCTTTTAATGTAAACTGTAAAAACAGGTATATATTCAAGGGACTTTCTTTGAAGTGTAAAATGTAAATGGCAAATTACAACATTTATGTTACATAACAAAATCCATTAACTTTTAAATAATCTGAATTGAACAGACACGTGTCTTCCTTTGTATCTTTACTCCGATCCACTAGGTAGTTAAATTCAAACAGAAAATGAAAGAACTGTCTAGCAGACAGTGGAAACACATAAATACTGAACAGAGTTAAAACAATATAAACAGGTGCAGTTTTTCGCAATGCTTGTATTGCACATTCACAATTTCTGTTAAAAATACTTTTGAATATTTTCTGCACCTCAGTGTCAGCAACCAACCAATGGTCTTCAGAACTTGTCCTGTGTCTGATTGGGTGGGCAGCTCTTTTCATCCGTCTTGTCTCCACAGTCATCAAACCCATCACACAAAGCCTGCTTCTTAATACAACGACCATTTCTGTGAATATACATAATAATACTGCATTTAATACAAAGGTATAGCTTTAAAGAGTCTGGCTCACAATACTCTGTGTAGAAAGCATGTAGAATTTTGTAATTTTGTTTTTCATACTTTAAGTGACTGGTTTAGAAATAACTTGCTTTCCTTAAACCTCACCAAAACTCACTTTATTAGATTTGTGACTAAAAATAAAAATCAAACTGAAATGAACATTAATTGTGATAATAAGTTATGTCCTGCAACCAATATTACAAAATTTCTTGGTTTAACTCTTAACTGTTCACTCACATGGACAAACCACATTAATTTCCTCACAAAGAAGCTAAGTAACACATGTTACTTAATTCATAACATTAAACCATTTTTGTCTATCTCTGCACTGAAGATGGTTTACCATTCCCTGTTTCACTTAATTATGTCTTATGGAATAATGTTTTGGGGGAATTCTCCTCATACCCCTATAATTTTCAAGATGCAAAAAAGGGTAATTAGGATAATAGTAGGAGCTGGTTATAGGGATTCGTGTAGAGAATTATTCTAGGAACTAAAAATATTGACACTCTCTTCTCAATACATTTTGTCATTGTTATTGTTTGTTATTCAAAATAGGGGTTATTTTACATCGAATAGTTCATTTCACAACATTAATACCAGGCAAAAGAATGATTTGCATTTACCACAAGTGTCATTGACTATGTATCAGAAAGGAGTCTTGTATTCTGGTATCAAAGTTTTTAATGCTCTCCCTATGACAATAAAATCTACTTCTAGCAACCCTAAACAGTTTAAAGTGACTTTAAAAAATTATCTCCTCTCACATTCGTATTACAGCTTACATGAATTTTTTAGTGTTCAGAATGCTTAACTACTGAGGTTTTAACTTTATTATTTAATTGGCAGTTGTATGATTGTTTAAGTTCCGTTGCACCATGCACATATGTTCGTTATTCACTGTATTTCATTTGTAGCACAGTTCCTATTTAGATTACGTTGTATACTACTACAACTTCTAGTTTTATTTCACCACATTAATTGTATCTCCTTCATACATTTTCCTGATTAATACTTAATATCAGCAGTAATCTATGGACTGAATGTCAGTTTAAGCAAATATTTTAATGTAACCACTTTCAATCATAATTGTGTATCTTTAAATTGCATAACTTAGTGTTGAACACTTATATTGATCATAGAATATATATATATATATATTATATTTTGTCCCATGCATTTTCAGTGACAAATTCTATTCGTATAGGTCTGTGTACCTTTGTATGGATTTTACAGAATGCATAATAAATCAATCAATCAATCAATCAATCAATCAAGTGAAGTGTGATGTGAATCAGAACAAAATACTGTCTTGAACTGGAATTCAAATAAACACCAGTTCTACTTTCATACAATGCTGTCATAATATACCCCTGAAGTTCATGTTTGTTCAAAAAAATTGCTTTCAAAATCACATGTTACTTTTTTCCAAAAGTAGCAACATCCAAACCACCTGACTGATGTTGATCAAACTTTGGAAACCTAAATCCACAAATAATGGTTCACACTAAACAGTCCTGGGACATGAAGCATGAACCCATCTTATTGAGAGGAACAGATATGATGATACCGAAATATGCCATTCATGGTTCAGCTTAAACTAGGACTGGTAAACAGTCCCGACTGTGATAGATGTACCAGGCATCTGAAACAGCCTGACACACACTTTGTGACTGTGAGACTTTGGCCACATTAAGATTCAGGCAACTGGCTCAAACACTTCTGTCAGCTGGATAATGCACTTTGTTCAAGGTGCAGAGCTGCTAGATGCATGAATGTAAGGGCTGCACAAAGGATCAAGCGTCATTGATGTTCATGGGTTGCTAATAATTCTATTATATTCTAGTAATCAAACTTGGTCCTGTAGTAAATTCTGACAAGTAGTTTTTTTACTTTTCTCTCGTTTCATTCAGAGCCACTTTACTTAATGATGCATATTGGAATTTTGATAGATTGTGATTGAGTTCAATACAGAGCACCTATGTTGCACAGTGAAACAGTTACATCTATTTTAATTCCGTTTATGGCCTGAATAAACAAACTTAGTTACCTTGCAAAATATTCACACAAGAGACACCATCCTACATAAAAGCTAAAAGGACTCACAATGTATAAAAACAGTACAACTTGGTAATATTTTTTTAGACAAGGAAAACATAAATGGTATTTCAGTTTATTCCATACAGAATGGACTATCAGATCATGATGCGCAGTTTCTTGTTTTACATACAACACTTAGCTCAGCTCCATTGACTACTCTAAAATGCACAAAAAATAAATAATAAATAACACTGTTCAACAAATTTTGTAAGACTGAATATTATGGTTAAGTGAATATACTATCTTTATGTTTTTTGGGCAGCAGAATACGAAAATAATTCTAAAATTCATTAAATAGTTCTTGTTTTCGAGATAATAGTTCTATCATAGTTATATGTACAATTAATATGAATAGAAAATTACTGACCTTAACGACATGTCCTTTTGGCCTGTCAATGGTATTTTGTTTCAGAAGCATCCCTTTTCATCATCCAGCAATAATCACCTAACATGGCAGTGCTCCATTTCCCTTTGTACCAGTGCTCCATCACCAAAATGTCTTGAGGGAAGCGCTTCCCATGTTTTTCGCTCAATTTAATAGATAGAAATCCAGGTTTGAATATAAAAATTGCATTTTCAGTGACATACTGCACCCTAGCTGTTCATACAAATCCGTCAGATCTTGAACATGTTCTCCGAAATTTGCAGCATTGAAATTTCACAGAAAAGCATTTGAAACCTTTTCAAAGGATTGCCATGCTGCTTTCTCCTTGTCACTTAACACTGCTTCAAACTACTGGTCTTTAAAAAGTTCACTGCTTCACTTTCTCATAAGTAAGCCTGGGGAGTTTTCCACATAAGTATGTTAATGCAGGACCCTTCACATCCAAAGCCTTTACAAAAATCTTCATAAACCCCAATTTAATATGCACTGGGGGAGGCAAGCTTTGCTTGGTTTTATCAAAGGCTTATGTATAACGTTTTTCATTCCAGGTGTTAATGAGTGTCTGTGAGGCCAATGTTTCCTAGAATAGGGTCTGCCTCTGGCGTGGCTATCCTACTCACACAGGAAAAACAAGAATATTTGGTGTACCCGGTTTGAAGTCCTAATAAAACGGCGATTACATTAAAAGCACAATGAACTTCCCACTGGTACTTCTTGTAGTCAACTTTAACCAGGATGTTGCTCATAGTTGTAAACATTTCTTTTGTGCTGGAAGCATAAGCCACAGGAATGGAAGGCAACTTATTTCCATTGTGTAAGAGGATGCTTTAAGACCTGTCTTTGAAGCATCAATGAATAGTCGCCACTGCTCAGGACTGTGCCTCATACACACTGCATCCATCAAACCATCGATGTCTTTGCAATAGGTGTAATAACCTACGGTTTTAAAGAATTACTCGAATTCTTGGTTTCTGGTGCGAAATGTTGTCGCTTTCACAGAGTGGTGTAGTAAATTCCACTGTTGTAACCTTGATGCCAAAAGTTCTGCCTTATTTTTTTGTAGCTCGAGATCTCTGATGGGGTCATTGAGCTCGCCTTCTCTGATCTTATGATTGGAGGAGTCTGTGCTTAGCAAGTAGTCTGCATCTCTTGAAGATGATGGCTTCTGTTCTTCGTTGTTTGAAGAAATGCTGCCTTCTTCGTCAGAGAACATAGCAAAACTATCCGGAGTTTCAGAAACAGGAAGTCCATCGCCATTTTGAATAGGGGGCACCATACAGAAATAACAATCATTACTGTGATAGCTAGGCACCCTTCAAACCATGGGCACTCCAAACGGCATACGTCATTTTCCATTCACCCACGCATTAAGTTTGGATGAACACGTAGTCCAGCACACATGTGGTTCCCATTTTTTGTCCTGGTACCCTACCTTACAGCCGAAATACAAGAAATATGCCTTTTTACAGTTGGAGTCCCAGCTGGTGTCAGTGGATTTTTTATTGACATAAAATCCTTCTGAACGCACTATGGCCCTGGGGTCGACTCAGCCTCTAACAGAAATGAGTACAGGAGAATTTCCTGGGGATAAAGGCGGCCGGTGCGTAAGGCTGACAACCTACTACCATCCTGTGCCGTTGTCATGAAATCTGGGAACCTTAATTTCCTGGAACCCTCTGGGCCTGTCCCCTGCAATGGGACTGTTTTACCTTTACAGTTGGAGTAATCGAACACTTACTTCAGGCAAATTTCACTTCTCCGCAAATATGGCAGAAGTTATCCGGATTATTTACGCACTTTCGGGATACAACACAAACTATGACAGCCAGCGGAAACTACCACGACACAATTTTCATGAAAGAACTTGGGGACACCATCTACAATACCCTCGCTCTCGTACAACACTTAATAAGCACTGTAGAGAGTTGACAGCCAACTGATCACGTGACGAAAACCTGCAGCGACGATAGCCGATCACATGATTTCATCGTGGTATGAGAATTACAGCACCCGCTTAGAGTGTTACGTACTTTTGAAGACAGAGACCTAATATTTAGTTCAAAAAAACTGAAATTTCAGACTATAACTGTAACTCGAAAACTAGATCTAAGATGAAAATTTCTGTCATTTTCGAATTCAGCGGCCTCAAATTCGTAAAGGTGAGCTAGTCTTAGTCCTGACTGCTACAGCTCTCCTTTCGTTACGCCACTGCTACATAGTTGCTACCTAATTTTTGTTACTTACTTTACTTATTATTTACATAACTAAGAATAGCCACAAATTCACATTCATTATTACTAACAAAACTTATTATTTCACACGCCTCACTCTATGTTGTCTCACCTGTAATCTAACCCCTAATGGTATTATGACAACACACTGAACACCTTCTTAACACGTTCGGTAAATATCTAATGGAAAGTAAACATATATGTATGTATGTATATTTTATGTATTAAGTTCAGATTCTGTCTAGGACATTACGTTAGTACTCATGGCATGTTACTATGCTTTCTGTCTAAGTACACTATGTATTGTACTGATGAACTGTACATTCCGAGCAAATAGCATTCTTGTATAAATTTCATTTGACTTATTTCCATATTATTATCATAAGTATTTTATAGTAATGACTCTTTCTGTATTATATATTGTTTATACCTGACAAGTTCTATATCTACCTCAGTGGATCTCTGGTATACTAAATAAATGAATGAATGAAATAAACTTTCATATTACATAGAGGAACATTAATGATCCCAAAGGAAAAGACTATTACAAGAAATACTGCACAGTGTTAAGAAAGGTAACTGAAGAAGTTATAAGTTTACACTATAATACCCTAATAAGAGTAACTAAAGCACTATGGAATACCATAAGAGAAAATACCGGAAAGACTATGCAACTAAATTAAATTCCTAATATAAAAATATGAAACTGGAATTATAGTAGATAGTAAAGGACTGACATGGATTTAGTGATTATTTCTTTAAAACAGCTGAGTATCTGAATATAAACAATATAGATCAAGCAATGGCTATAAAATTACTAAAAAAAATCTTGGCATGACAGAATTATTGAAATGAAATCAATTCCAATAACAGAGGGAGAGACAATTAACACTATAAAATCCCTCAAAAACAAAAAAGTCAACTGGATACACTAATATTTCTAGTAAAGTGATAAAGCATTGTGCAACAGAAATATGTAAGCCCCTAACTTATATATTTTACAACATACAAAAGGGAGGAACCTAACTTGAAAGGTTTAAATATTTGCTAGTTAAACCTATACACAAGAGGGGTGATAACAGCTATATGACTAATTACAGACCTATACAATATGGTATACAAGGCAGTCAACTATATTTGTGTTTTGACTACATGTATACCATATTGTATTTTGATACATACAACGGGGATGCTGCATCTCAAATTTACAGACCTATATCATTACAAGTAGTTTTCTGAAAAATCTTAGAAACTCTAATACTTAACAGATTAAACCAGCATTTACAGGTAAATAAAATTTTGGTACCAGAATAATTCGGCATCAGAAAATGCATCACCATTCAACAGGCTATTTTTACTCTGACAAATTCAATTCTTAGTGTATTAAACAAACAGCAGCAGGCAGGAGAAATATTTTGAGATTTGTCCAGAGCATTTGGCTGTATTAGATTTAACATTCTAATTTTTAAAATGAATCATTATGCAGTACATGGAACAAACCTTACATGGTTTCAATCCTATCTTGCTGATAGGAGAAACAGGGTAGATATAGCATCAACAAACAGTAAGTTAACAGCCTCATCAAGTACGAAAGAAATAGAATATGGAATTCCAATTGGATAAATACTGGGGCACCATTATTAATAGTTTATGTTTCTATTTTGTAATATAAAAAAAGATTCCAAATCAGTGCTATTTGTTGATTCGCTGATGACACCAGTACCTTAATTACTTCAATTTGGGTGTACTGCAGACTAAACTAGTACATATATTAACTTACATGAATGAAAGTTTTACAGCAAATGGATTATAACTAAATCAGATAAAACAAACACAACGCAATTTAAACTAAATTTTTCATCAAATAGTTTGCTTCAAATCTTACATCGCGAGACTAATATAAAGCAAGCAGTACATACGAAATTCCTTGGATTTGATTTAGATAATAACATGATTTGGAAGACAGGTATAAATAAAATAATACCTGAACTTAGTAGAGCTTTTTATGTAATCAGATCTGTGCACTTTCTCAACGATATATCAACTTTTAAAATAGTTACGCATTCTTTCACACAATGATGGAGTATGGTATTATCTTCTGGGGCAACTCACAATTGAGTAAGAAAGTTCTCCAAAACAACACACACACACATACATATATATATATATACACACGAGGTCTG
>Ga0131853_10026471_pt1 | contig 10431 bp, 2 predicted proteins | sample TergutLab28metaG_FD_92764 | JGI IMG/M metagenome (GOLD analysis project Ga0131853, IMG submission 92764) | Labiotermes labralis P1 segment gut microbial communities from Petit-Saut dam, French Guiana - Lab288 P1 (version 2) (version 2) | ecosystem: Host-associated > Arthropoda: Insects >... | reverse complement strand
GTTTGTTATGGATGTGAATCTTGGTCTCTCACTTTAAGTGAATAAAGTGGATTAAGGGTGTTTGAGAATAGGGTGCTGAGGAAGATATTTGGTCCCAGGGGGAAGAAGGTAACAGGGGACCGGAGGTGACCGGGTAGTGAAGAGCTGCATGATTTTTTCTGCTCACCAAATATTTTTTCGGGTGATCAAATCAAGAAGAATGAGATGGGTAGAGCATTTGGCATGTATGGGGGAGAGGAGTGTACAGAGTTTTCGTAGGGAAACCCGAGGGAAAGAATCCTCATCAAACACCTAAGCATAGATGGGAATATAATATTAAAATGGAGCTTCAAGGAATAAGATGGCCGGACGTGAATTGGCTTGATGCTGTTAAGGATAGGAAAAAGTAGTTGTCTGTTTTGAACACGGTAATGAACCGTCTGTTTCTGTAAAACGCGAGAAACATTTCGACTATCCGAGGAATTCTGAGCCCAAAAGAAACACAATGCTACATGAACATATTTGATCTATTCGTCCATCTTGCTGTTGTTCTAGCTGATCTGTCTACATATAAAAGGTAAGGTAAAGTTCACTCTGTAATAAGCTATGAAAGCCCAGAAAGGGGGGGAGGGGTTAAAGTAAGCTCTACTCACTCTTTAACCTCGGCGCTAGATGGGGGTGGGTGGTCAACGCCAATTCCCGACCGCTGTATCCCCAGGGAAGAGACCCAGTACCCATTATATAGTAGGCTGGGTATGGCCCAGGACGGTCTGGAAAGGTGCGGAAAATCTCGCCCCCCCCCCCAACCGGGATTAGATCACCGGACCGACCAGCCCGTGGCGAGTCTCTCTATCCCTGCCCACTCTTTATACACATAACACGGTATCAATTGCGAGAAATCTCATCTGAAGTCCATTACTGTAATTACTTGTTTGTAATTCTGATCCCACTTTTATCTCATGTGCATTCGGTTCAAGCTCCGGGTGTAGAAACGCGGGTATCTATTATATCCGCATTTTACTTAATTTTAGGTAGGATTATGGAATGCTAATCACAAGTGATAAAAGTAAACAGGATTACCACCTTATGCATATATTCTGTACACGTATTTGAACAGCATTTGATTTCAGTATGGTTAACATTATTATAAAACATTAAATTTATTACAGATGACACACACATAATTGTAAAATCAAAGTTTCTCAGATATTTAAAATTCAAATGCGCCATTATGGACTATTATACGACGTAGATCGATAAATGGGTACCCGTGTTTCGGAAGAACATACAGCCTACATCTTCAGGTTTCAAGCAGCGACGAATTTCTCTCCAACACATTTGCTGAAACATGTAACAGTGAAATATCAAGAATACACTAACCCTTGGAAAGTAAGTTTACCACGAATTATATTTAAATACTCAGATCGTACCGCGCAGTAAACACATTCCTTCTGATCCCAAATAACATGCACATTTTGTACTGGATTATACCTTATTTTTAAAGTTTTTGTAATAGTGGTCTGATGATAGTCTATTTAGAACGAACCATGTAATCATTCTGAAGAGAAAACCTGGTTGTATTTGGCGGAAATGTAATGATATGTTTTAACAGTCCGTCTAGGTTAGAAAAGCTGAGAAGTTAATGCTGCGCAGGGGGATTATTACTGCTTGCCGTGAAAATAATACAAAGCAGGCAGATACACTCTGAGGGCACAGCGTATATTTTCTTAGTCTTAATTCTGGTGGTACATATAGTGACAACTAGGCTTTAATTTCTGCTTGTTACACGATACCTTGATATCGATACTCTTCCTTTCCTTTGTCATGATATTTATGCCTTCCTAATTATAATACATTATCCTAACGGCCAATGGAGAATTTTCTTACATCTTCTTTATATAAAGGACATTTAAACGGAGAGATTTTCTCGTGGTCTCTTAGGCTATGTAGGACCGTTGTTCGGGCGGGATACATAACATAATTTCAAGTCATATCCTCCGCTAATGTTATTTGTCATATTGTGGTCGATGACGCAGAATAATATAAAAATTACCGTCTTTTAGGATTTGGCACCTTGGAGTCTGGTAAAATTCAGCCAAAGTTTCGGAGAACCCTCCTAATTGGAGAGGGAGGTGACAAGTCCCTAACGAGCGTTAGTAAATTAGTAACGGTTCGCACGCTGTCACATTCCGGAAGACGGACTTACTTATAATTGACGTCGTGAGGCCCTCAAGTATCACAAAAAGAGGTTCTGTATGCTGAGAGATTGAACTACTTACAGCCTTGTTATAGAAGTTACAAGTTTTCTGAAATATTAGAAACACCATATTGTTGGGTAAGCGGCTGACGACATTTACGGCTTCCCGCACATTGCACCATAAAGTCCAAACTTTTCGTGGCGTGAGCAAATGTTGATAATCGCCACTGTACACTGTAAAGTGTGTAACGAACCTTTCATGTGTCAGTGGTTAAATTATTTGTGACTTCTTCTTATGCAACAATCGAAAGACACACATTCGCTAACTACAGTGTCCTCAAACCATCTGATATTTTTCAAACGGCCTGAATTTCAAAGTCCTAGTTGATACATAAGATACCCTTCATTAAGGAGTTTTTGATAGATCGGGTACATAGTATTAACTGAGGCCTTGCTTCGGGATATAATGATAGGACTTTTAGGCTTTGTGTTGTTCTGGAATATCCGTCTCCTCCATTGGAGCCATACATCGAATCCCATATATGACTAAGTATTCCAACTAGTTCTTCCCTTTAGGTTTCCCCCACCAAACCCCTGCACACATTTCTCATTTTCCCCATACGTATCTCATTCTCCTTGATTTCGTCACCCAAATGAAGGGTAGAAATCATGAAGAGGCTGGTCATGAAATTTTATCCAGTCTCTTCTTACTTGAAAAAAATGCATAGTAAGTGCTTAAGTACACAAATTCACATCATACTTGTATTGTTTCTTGTAATTGCTTCTTGCAATTTCAAGAATTGTTCCGTTTGAGGGTTGTTTGTCTGTGCATCTTCCTCACGAAATAAAGTGAAATGTCAACTTGGTGAAACTAGGTAATTTTATTGACGTATTCTTAGCTCTACATGTTTCGGGCGCATACGTCCATCATCAGGAGCATTACATGTCGAGTTGCAGCATATGGTTTTCTGCACCGAGTTTATGGATGGGTGGTGGTCTTGACAGCCGCTGCGTGGGTCGTGTGTACGGTGCGGTGGTGCCCTGCACGGCACCGTCCGCACCGTACACACGACCTATGCAGCTGTTCTCAAGACCACCACCCATCCACAAATTCGGTGCAGTAAACCATTTGCTGCAACTCAACATCTAATGCTCCTGATGATGGACGTATGCGCCCGAAACATGTAGAGCTAAGAATACATCAATAAAATTACCCAGTTGCATCAGGTTGGCATTTCACTTAATTTGAATTGTTCCGTATTTCTAGACATTTAGGAACCGTTAGTTGAATTGTGATTTGGCCCCACTCCAATTTATGTCTTCAAGCATTAAGTCAACTATGTACTGAAATACCTCATTCCCATTTAGTAAAACAAAAAAAAAAAACTTCCTAGATGGTGTTGAATTTCGCGGCATTTTGCCAATATATGGGATAAATTAGAGTATGAAAAAGGAAATAACTTTCGACGCAATCATAATACATTACATTCACCGTCAAGAGTCAATCGCACAAAGCCGATATACACGAGAAGAAAGAAGACAGGCGAAAGCTGCTACATTTATTCCTATTTTTTCTTTTCCAGTTATTGACTACATTGCGCCATCCATATAATGCAGTTCAGAAGGTTTTGTTCGGGTATATTCGGAAATTACGCTCGCCACGAACTGCTGCGCCTGTGCTCGGAGCAGTCTGCATGGCGTCGCGTTTCGTGCACAAGTACATACACAACTGACAGATTCCTGGAGGCTGTCCCTGCTTGGCTGCTTGCCCGTTCGACACGCACACACCGACACCTTCTGATTCTCAAATATTTATATTCATATAAGAAACATGGCACCCATGGGATACGGGAACAACTCTTCTTTTGTCAAGACAGGTAAGATATTGTAACTCGATATTATACTGTTATTGTGGTTCACGCAGTTTTGTTTACAATTTTACGTTTATGTCTGTTTAGTGTAGGACGTCTTCCTTCTTCTAGTGTTAAAATATACAGGGGAAATAAAAACGGCATTTTGAAAACTGGACATACATCTGTCTTAAGGAAAGGGGTGAGAAGGCGCCTTCCGGTTTTTGTTGCATGAGAACGGACGCATATTCAGTTTCTGAAACGTTATATTTATTTTTTATTTGTGAATTGGTATTTTTGGAAAATTATCGTACTCATCATCCGTTACGAGATAGACCTTGATAGACCCGTTTCGGCCTCGTTAATAGTCTAAAGATCTTCCCAGTCGTCTTCGTCCATTTGGAACACTGGGAAGTGGATAAAGATCAAGATCTGAACAGTCCTAAACACAATACAATAATTCAGATCTCTTGAGAATAAAGTGACTGTACATATTGAAACTAAAGGTATTTATTTAGTTAGTGGTCGCACAGTTTTGAATTTAAAACAATATATTTAAAGGTTTTTATGTATTATCTGCAACAAACCGCAACATTAATTTCACTGAATATAGAATTTTCTCCAGAGAAATTAAAACCTCTACTAACGATTTCAGATAATGAAGCAAGAAATTAATGTTTGTTATTGACACTCTTAAAATAGCTGTTCTAATTGCTTTTGTTCATAATGACTCATCTCTCTGTCTTCCTTCCACCTCATCTCTTCCCATGGTACCACACTTCTTTTACTGTTTAACACATTTCCTCCTCATCTTTTCTTATACAATTCCATCTCCCAGTCTCCATGACACTCACATTATTCTGTACACTCTCAAGCCACCTGTGATCCAGCTTTCTGTTTCACGCCTTCCTCAGGGCCTATTAAAAAATTTCAATTTTATTTTTTATATCTTTCCCTCTTACTCTTTTACCAACCACTCATGTCTTTTAGTGTCCACAGTAGATATACCTCAGAGCACTCATGCAGTTTAATAAATTTTTTAATGTTTTTGAGATTTTCATTCATAATTGACAAATTTGGTTGTCTGTGTATCCTACCTCGAGAAAGGGGAAATGCTCCCCCGTTTCCCATTGAATAGGAGGTGAAGGGTATTCCAGAACCGATCTCCACGCTTTGGAGAAGAGATAAATCACTTCCCTAGCCAAGAATCAAACCATGATATCTCTGACTTTAATATCATAACGTAGCCTCGTCGATGCACTGACTACGCCAGCTCAACACCACCGTTTCCATTGTTCTGAGTGTATATAACTATGGCATATATTAACACATATCCACGATTAGCTGTCTACAGACAGTTACAGTCCTCTCAAGAATGGCCAAATATTGTTCACTGTATGAGGGTAGAATCGTGTTCAGTACCGACAACCTTCAAGACGCAGTACAGTTCCAAAGAGATGAATTTTAGCAGCGACAAACAATGTTTTCCCTGGCCGTTAGCTGACCGTGAGAGTACCCATATTTTGAATCGGCCATAAGATATTCTGAACAAAATAATTTTTATTTTATTTTATTTTATTTTATCTTATTTTTGTTGGCCTTGAAGTAGCTTTGCTGAACTGATGACAACGTTGTTCTAATTATGTGGGAGGTCTTCAAGTCTTCGTCGATGGATGTTATCGATTTAACAAAAAATTATTAATGATCCGTCAGAAGAGCAACCCATGTAGGCCGTGTAGTGCCTAGAAACGCGATTCCGTGCGGCTCCGCACAAGTAAAAATATATGATAAACATATGAATCAAACACTTAAACTGATTTTTGAAAATGCCAGAGAATATGTGTACTTGATTCGAAAATGTTCGCTTGTATGCTTGACCTGTACGTCGAATTTGGTTTAACTAAACAACTATTATGTTTTATATTAGGTATTACTGTCTACTTACTGCCCTTACTAAATGTTTGACTATAACGTCAAGCGCGGGCCTATGATTGCAGTAATAAATGTAACACTAACTTTATTCAGCAGTTACAACTCTGATAGCTCAAGGAATTTCAAACCTTTGTAGTTGGAACCGAAGTTTTTTCTCTCGTGTTCATAAGGGACTCTATCTGGGCTGGCTGAATCCTACTGACATCTTCACACCATATTATTGTAATGTCCATTTTAATATCATTCTCACATCTTGGTCTCGGACTTAACAAGTGGGCTCTTCTCCGAGACTGTACAGACTGAATGCTTATTCTGGTTACCTGTTGCTGTTAATATGATTGATTTGCCATTAACGTAAACACACTTAGTGCGGAATAAATAGTGGATGTTGGTTTACTAACACTCCGAATAATACAACACTATAAATGATTGTATATTCTTCATGTTTGTACCGTGAATCAATGACGATTTAAACACTTTATTATCCTACAGATGCACAAATATATAATTCGTAGATACAATTAGAATTATTATAAAATATTTTAAAATATTTAAAATTGCTCAAACATGTTTCGGATCACAAGGGATCCATCGTCAGGGAGCTCTATAGAGTGCTTGGCTAAAATTACTGTATAGAGCTCCCTGATGATGGATCCCTTGTGATCCAAGACATGTTTGAACAATTTTAAATATTTTAAAAATTCTATAATAATTCTAATTGTATCTACGACTTATATATTTATGCATCTGTTGGATAATAAAGTGTTTTAATTGATTTTATATTCATTTGTTGATCATATTCAGTACGGCATTACAATCTCTTTGTACCAGCAAATACACATATTATATTAATAATACATTTCACTTTCTCTGGCTGCTACATGTTTCGGCTGGTAGCCATCCGTAAGGAGCTCACAACCAAGTAGCTTCAAACCAACAGCAGATCTAAATTCTGAGAACAATTTAAGTCACGAAAACAGGATGTAAGGAGAATTACACAATAGAAAACGCCATTGTTTGTTTTTTGGATGTCTGTTTTGGGGGGTAATATGAAACAGTTGTGTTTGTTTAATCAACCAGTTTTACATGATATAACGTAAATAATATAAATTTTAACGTAATCTGTACATTCACGTGCATAGCTTCTGAAGGACTAATTTATTGCTGTGAGTTTATAGCTATTTGTTTTTGAGCTCTCCGAGGATGGCGACCAGCCGGATGAGGTGACATATATATATATAAGTATAGTATGTACATTTTTTGGTACTAAGAGATTGTAATCATTCACACTGCACGGAGAGAATAATATGCAAGTCACTTCGACATATTTCGGCCGTTAATCGCCGCCATCATCGGGTTGTGCTACAATTGTATACAAGGAAAGAACTGATGTAGGGCCTCTACGTCAGTTTTTCCCTTGTGGATGTGATGAATAAATGAATATAAAATCGTTTGTAGTTTTGTACTATGCGGACAGTCAAACCACCGTTGATTAAACAAATACAACGGTATGATATTACCCCCCAACACTGATAACCAAAAAATAAACAATGGAGGTTCCTATAGTGTAATTCTCCTTACATCCTGTTTTTGTGACTTATATTGTTCTCAGAATTTAGTTCTGAAAGCCACTCAATCTGTGTGGCTGTCACTCAGAGACGAAGCTCAACTCCCAGACTAAAAAAGCTAAGTTTTGTGACATTTGACTTCGTTATTCCAGTGACTGGAAATATCATGTGACACCATATATTTTGAGTCATATCTACTAAACTCTACATGCTCACACAGTGTTAAACATTTATGCTTTTAGGCCTACATTGTCTAGTTGTCCAGTACACGTGGTATGTGCTTGTCACATCCTTCCTCCGCTCGGACCGGTGTCGGAAAGAGCGCACCCAGTCGATGAATAGTCGGTCAGCTGACGTACAAGATTAACCCCCTAGCTCCACAGTACGTGTATTGATTACGACGGCCAGCGTCATAGAGGCCGTACATTTTCCAAATGAACACATGCGTAATTGTTACGGTAGTTTAAAGGTGTAGTCCAGAAAGTCTGCTTTTATTTTCCTAGCGCATTCTCAGCGGTTTACATAATTCATTGAACCAGTGTCTATATTGGAGCCTGAATTCAGCAGCTGGTATAGCAAGTGGGTAAAGACTGCTAGGTCGAGGAGTAGTGGTTAGATTATGGTCAGTGGCAAGAGATTTCTCTTTTCTATACAGCTTTCACGTAGGTTTTTGTGCTGCACCCCCACCCCACCCCATCCTCCTGTGTAACAGAAATGGGAGGCTTTGTTCTCGGGAATAAAGAGACCTTGTTTAGGAATACGTGGGGTTATGGCTTAAAGCACGAGGTAAAGCGATCCCTCTGCAGGCATGGACGGGCTCTGAGGGTTCCAGAAGTTAGAGGCTGTATTTCAAGACAGTCGGCACATGAAGGCGGTAAGGTTGTCAGCCCTACGCACCGGTCGCCCTCACCCCCCAGGAAATATTCTGGTACTCATTTCTGACAGAAACTGAGGCTGAGGCCGTAGATTATGTCAATAAAAATTTCGAATGACACCATCGGGAATCGAACCCGCCATCATTCGATTTGTAGCGCAGTGCCTCAACCAATGCGGCATCGAAATTTGCACTTTCTTGTTAATGCCATTAGCTCTTTAATTTCTCATATTTAAGTGCTGTACTTGATATCTCTAAACTAAAGCGAATGTCTTTCCATAAGGAATTTTAAATTTTTAACCGTTTTTTAAGAAAATATCATTATTCATAGGACGAATTCAGAGCAGTAGCAGGGGATTTCTTGAGTTGTTAGTTGCAGTTTAGCTCTCCACCACTTCCCCTCTTCAGTCTCATGATTGGAGCAAACGCATTGAAACAATATTTCTTCAATCATTCGAAGTCTGGTAATAACTAGGTATATGTTTACTACGTGATAGTAACTAACAAACTCCGAATTTGGCCGCACAGTATTATGTTATGGTCACAACAAGCACCTACAATTGTCCTACAAATTATTAACTTGTCCTTGCAATGGAAACCGAACTTTTCTTTGAGAGGTAGCGACTGAATTTTGATGTATAATTTAAAGAAACGTAAGTCTTATAATGAAGCACTCATTTTCTTTAGTGCTTTCAGGGTTCCTCACATCCATAAACTGAAAAAAATAAGATCTGTGTTTACCAATATATATTTGTAGTTAAAACGGCTCACGATTATTTGCTTCTAGCTAGTGTAATGTACTGCCCTGAAGATGACTAAAATTCTGATCAAAACATGTAACCATGTAAATTGGATTAATATAAACCAATAAAGATTTGTGCTGATTGTAACTGTGTTCTTGTTTAGAGTATCATAAATACAAAGAGATGTATATCTTGTAAGTATTATTGTCTCTAAAGTTGAACCTGCTAGCGCATGCTAAGATTTAAAGGTTTCACGTAATCGTTTATTGAATATTTTTTCGATTTTTATTATCATAAATTTATATATATATATATATATATATATATATAGATAGATAGATAGATATTCCAAGAAATAGACATATCAACTAAATTTTATTCCAACTAATTGTACAATAATAGCACTATAACATTTTATTATTCCATTATGTATCCTCTTGCATGTTTCGGCTAACTTTAACAGTCTTTACGGAGATATGAACACAAAGGAAATTTCAGTAACGTTTCCTTTCTGTTATTGTAGTTATAATTTGCTTTTACCTAATGGGTATTTGGAAATTTAATATTATATATATTCAGTGCAGTATACATGAGCTTTTGTTCCAACTAATTGCAAAACAATAAAAATATACAATTTTGTTATTCTATTGTGTATCCTCCGGTCGACTATTGATCATATATTCTGCACTCGCCAAATACTTGAAAAAAAATGGGAATACAATGAAGAAGTTCATTAGCTATTTAAGGAGGGAGGTCTTATATAAGATTCTCATTGAGTCTGGTATCCCTAGGAAACTTGTAAGGTTAATAAAGATGAGTCTGACTGAAACATATAGCAGAGTCCGGGTAGGCAAGAATGTGTCTGACAGGTTACCTATTAGGAATGGTTTGAAACAAGGAGACGTCCAGTCACCAATGCTTTTTAACTTTGCTTTAGAGTACGCCATTAGGAGGGTTCAGGTAAACCAGGATGGCTTGAAACTAAATGGTACACATCAGCTTCTGTCTTATGCGGATGATGTTAATATACTGGGAGGAAGCATACATACTCTAAAGGAAAATGCAGAAACTTTAGTAGCTGCTACTAGGGAGAATGAACTGGAAGTAAATGCTGATAAAACTAAGTACATGGTCATGTCTCGAGATCAGAATGCAGGACGAATTGAGAGTGTGAGGATTGATAATAGTACCTTCGAGAGGATGGAAGAGTTTAAATATTTGGGAACAACTTTAACAAATCAAAATTCTATTGCGGAAGAAATTAAGAGCAGATTGAGGTCAGGAAATG
>Ga0131853_10026468_pt1 | contig 10432 bp, 8 predicted proteins | sample TergutLab28metaG_FD_92764 | JGI IMG/M metagenome (GOLD analysis project Ga0131853, IMG submission 92764) | Labiotermes labralis P1 segment gut microbial communities from Petit-Saut dam, French Guiana - Lab288 P1 (version 2) (version 2) | ecosystem: Host-associated > Arthropoda: Insects >... | reverse complement strand
CTTTCATTCTTTAAAACGGAGAGAAAATCTTCCCAAGGGTCTTTTTAAAAATTTTTTAACCTTCTTGATTTCCCTCGCCCCCCGTCCCTCCCACAAGGGTACTGGTTTGGGGGGGGGGGGGGTATTTCCAATGAATTCTCAAAGTGGAGGCCTCTTGGGTAATCTTGGTCCAGTCAAGGGACTTCAACAGGCTTGGTCCCACTTACCTAAAAATTACTTTGTGTCAACCCTGTCTCACTATAAACCTTCTGAGCCCCTACATGAAACCATCAGTGGAGAGATTTGTGATTAATTTGAAGTGCATTGCATGATACACAGCACATGGGCACAGTATAATCCACATCTTTTCCCCTTCCTGCAAGTACAGAGATCCGGTCAAATCCACTTCATTTACCTCAAAAACCAAGGTATCTTGGACCCTTTCCTCTGGTAATGGCGTAGGAATTGTTTCAATCCCCTTTGCTGCACATCTTTTCCTTTGTACACACTTTGCTATCACTCCTCATACCATTTTCCTCCCCCTTAGAATGCAGAAATGTTGGTGCAGATCAATGAGTATGACTTGAACTCCCACATGCAAAGACTGCTGATGCCTTTCTCTAACCAGTCTCTTCACCAACTCATAGTTCAAGGGCAAAACCACTGGACATCTAAACTCATCACTGTCTTCTCTTTGGATAATCCTTGTCCTCACCCTAAGAAGACAATCTTCATCGATAAGCTAGCAAAGAGATTTTAGTTTCAATTTCAAATCTCCATCTTCTTTGAGGATTTCATACTGTACAATCTTCAGAAGCTTCCTTTCATCACCTTCCATTTCTGCTACAAGCAATTCTCCCTCCAATCTGTTGTTTTTCTTCTGGTAGTTTCTGATGAAACATAGCATCCATCCAATCATCCTCAAGATCTGGCAATATCGGAAAAAATGCTGCAGTTACCACTTCTCTTCCATGATAGTACTGAGGAAATATGAAATAACACCCTTTCTTTTCTCCCTCGTGATTTCTACTTCATCAAACTGAACATTGGTGTTAGGCAAATCTTCCTCCTTTTGTTCCAACCAAGAAGGTCACTCCCACCATCTGGAGCTCAACAAGGCCTTTCCAGAACACACACGGGATGGTAGATTGATTGGATTGAGATCATCTGGTACATGTCTCCATCCCTTCTTCATAGTCAGGCTTCAAAATCACCTTCACACAATTATTGACAAATGCCCCCCATTCACTGGACGTAAAAACACAATTGGATCAAAAATTTTGTGGACTGTTAACAAAATTTTCCTTTCTTGTGACAGTCTGATTATGTTCTACCAAAGGTTTCATATCACAGAGTAGGAAATCTTTGTCTTTATCCCACAACAAACCATGGATGAGTATGGGTTCCCTTGATTTATTACCTTTTTGCAGTGTGGAGTGTTCCCAGCCATAAAGATCCAACCAAGCACTGGGTAGCAGCTCCTTAGATTCTTGAATGAACTTAAAGAGTTCTTCCTCACTATGCATAGAAGTCACATTGTTATCCACGTAAAGAGATCTTCTCAAAACTTCTTAAATCGCCTTGAGTTTGACTGGCTTTTTTCCAAATGTAGACTGAGCATGGGAGCCAACAGAAGTTCACGACAGCCAAGTCTGAAAACCATCCAGTGATGCCATAATATCTTGAGTTTCTCTCTTTGAAATTTCTCCACCATACAAATCTGAGAAAATCATGTCCCTTCTCAGCTACATCAATCTGTAGAAAAACACGTTTTATGTCTTGGACAACTCCAATTCTTTGTACTCAGAATTTCACAATTATTGGGGGAATCTGTTCTAACAGGTTTGGGCCCTTTTGAAGGCAATTATTTAGCAAGGGTGCATTCTTCCCCCTGCATGAAACGTCAAACACAGGTCTAATCTTGGTCATGGAGTTCTTCTTGAACACACCTTGATACAGCAAGTAGTAAGCCAGATTTTTTATCTCTTCTTATGGCACCACCTCTATCATTTTGTCTGTCACCCACTCATCAAACACAGCTTTATAATCGCTATATCTATCTTAAGCTAGCAGTCTAGTTGTGGTGGAGACACATCTTTTTCTTACAACATCAAGATTCTCTTGAAGAGCTTCATCACTTTCAAGCCTAGTTAAATAAACTTCATATCTGTCATTTCAACCTTCCATGAAGATGGAACTGACAGAGTGTTCCAGCATATCAGCACATAAATTTCAGATGCTGAGGAATCACACAAAAAAAAAATGTAACATTCAGAACACAGAAAAAGTTTGAAATTATGAAACTTCATAATGCCCATCTTCATCTGTGATAACAGTTTCTTTGAAATGGTCAAGTGCAGCTTGTTCCAATACATGTCTGGAGAGTGTCTCTACTGGGTCTCCAATCCCCAGTGTATTGTAATTCCATAGCTCAGCAACTGCAGCGTTGTGGAGCAGCAGTGGAGTTACAGCTAGTGTAGACACTCTTTGAATTTTCTTGCCAGGCACTATGCTCATGATCAACCAGCCTAGCCTGGTTTCTACTGCCCCCAGTCCACATTGCAACTTGCACATCTGTCTAGTAAATAGTAGCCCACAAGTGTCTGGCCCTGTTAGTGTCTGTGTTTTGGTACATCCTTCCCCATAGAAAATTGTTGGGACTCTTGGCTATAACGTCTCTTCGGTCCCATGGAACATTTGGTAATGTCCAGTTATGTTCGGGACACTTCATCAAAGCTTCCAGTTTGCAAGCACATGGCCACATGGGGCAAAATGGTAGACAAAGGAAGTCTAGTTCTAACCGCCATGTGGTCAGTGGAGTGACGTGTGTGACTACAAGTTTAGTGTTGGTGCAAAATAACAAGTGGGGTTAACTTGTAGGAGCCGTGCGAACACAACAGTGGTGATGAGGATGGGATGCTGCCTGGACCCTCAAAAGATCACTGCTGTAGCCGACATGCCTGCACCCACCAACATCACTACAGTCTGCTCCTTCCTTGGGCTAGTCAATTACTACCAGCCCCCTAACATGTGCTCTATCCACCAACCCCTTGATGACCTCCCTAAGAAGGACAACGAATGGAAATGGTCAACTTGCTGCCAATAAACGTTTGAGAGCATTAAAGGCATTCGCTGTTTGTACCTCCTCCTCACTCACTACGACCTGTCACTTCAAGTGATCGTCACTGTGGTCACATCAGTACACGGACTGGGCGCCCTCATACAACACCGGTGGCCAGATGTCTCGGTCAAGGCCAGATGGCTCGGTTAAAGCCATTGCTCATAATTCTTGTTCACTGAAACTGGCATAACAGAACTAAAGTTAGATTGAGAAGGAGGGCCTGGCATTAATTTTCGCCATAAAGAAATTACGCAAGTATATTTACGGACGGCATTTCACACTTCTCACGGATCATCGACCCCTTTCATTGATGTTTGGAAACCGCAAGGGTATTCCAGTTCATTCAGCCAATCACCTACAACGCTGGGCAGCAACCCTTCTTGGCTATGTCTTTAGGATCGAGTATAGGAAGTCAACGGATATTGATGAGGCTGACACACTCGTCTTATTTCGTCGCACTCGGCACTGGACGAAGAAGTCGTCGTCGCTGCTCTTCAAGCCGAGTTTGACATGGACATGCTGACCAGTTACCTTCCAGTGACCTTCGATAAACTCAGCTTAATTACCAAGAATGCTGTACTACCACAAACAATGAAGAAATTCATCAAGTCTAATTGGCTGGACCTCAGATTTCTCCACCAGCATGCCGACTTGTCACAGCTCGAAGGGTTCTACTGACACCGAGAGTCCCTCACGATCGAGGATGTGTTCTGTTTAGGGAATGTGTGCTTATTCTGACCGCACTGTGGATCAAAGTTCTCAAACTCCTTCACCAAGGACATCTGGGGATCCAACGAATGATGTCACTCACGCGCAAATACGTGTACTGGCCGGGCATGGACCACGACATTGAAGAAATGGTTTGTTTGTGCAGGCCTTGCACAGCAGCAGCAGCAGCAGCAAAGCAGTCTCTCAAGGCAACATTGCACTCATGGCCTCCAGCAACAAAACCTTGGGAGCACATTCACATAGACTTCGCTGGTCCACATCTGGGATGGCACTTCCTCAACGTCGTGGATGCCTACTCAAAGCATCCTGATGTTATTTCAGTGTCCAGCATGACGTCCCGGCAAACAGTGGCAACACTTCGTAAATGTTGCGCCCAGCATGGTGTTCCAGACACATTCGTCAGCGACAACAGGACACAGTTTACCTCACATGAGTTCAGGGAGTTCTGAAAGGTTAACGCTGTCAGTCACATTCTGTCACCACCATACCACCCCCAATCAAATGGACTGTCCAAACGCTTTGTCAACATCAAGCGTGGTCTCCTCAAACTGAGAGGGGAGGGAGATGTGGATAAAATCTTGGATACATTCCTGCTGGCTCCACTCTTCAACCACAACGTTGTCCTGCTGAACTGTTCTTTGGACATAAGCCCCGGTCAACACTGGATATTCTTCTTCTGACCAAGCAACCAAGAGGGCGTGACATAAAAATGGAACGCCAAGTCAACCGCCGACATGGAACATTCGCGCGCAACTTTGTCAGGGGAGAACCTGTCCATGTTCGATACCACCAATCTCATGATTGGAAGACATGATCAGTCACTAAACAAATTGATGGCCGTCTCTACAATGTGACGCTGGCTGATGGATCAACCCACAGGTTTCATGCCAACCAAATGCACCTGAGATCCACATAACTGATGGAGGATGACTTCACAGCATTTGCAGACTCTTTCAACCTGCCCGCTCGACAGCTGCAAGTTGCCAGTGGAGAAACTGGACACTTGAACAAACATGCAGCAGACCACAACTAACAGACAGCAATCAGGGAACTCCATCTGCAGATGAAGTCAAAAGTCAAGCAAAATATTGTTCGAACCCCACCGTTCTAAATGAGATCACACACCAAAGAAACAATTTGAGTTGGGCCCAAGAAGGAAAACATAAAAGTATCCATAAATTAGTTCCACTGGTACAAGCTCTTTTCCTTGAGTTTTTCTAAAAAGCGGAGGTGTTAGGACCCCTGGTTATAACGTCTTCACGGTCCCATGGAGCGTTCAGTAATGTCCAGTTATGTTCGGGACACTTCGTCAAAACTTTCATTTCGCAAGCACGTGGCCACATGGGGCAAGCTGGTAGACAAAGGGAGTCTGGTTCTAACGGCCATGTGGTCAATGAAGTAATGCATGAGAGTACAAGTTTAATGTTGGTGCGAACTAACAAGTGGATTTAACTTGTAGGAGCCATGCGAACACAACAAAAACCTTATCCCTTATTCTTAAGACTCTCTTGTCCAGGGTTCTCTCTTGAGCCTTGGGATCTTCCTGCAGATGACAGTTTGGTCTAATACCAGTATTTCACAAAGAAATATGCCATCCCTACTGTACACCTCCTCATGTAGAGGGATTTATTTTATTCTCTGGGTTTAGCTCCATGAGTCAACATTTCAGATCTCACCGATTGGTACGCCAGATCTGTCACTGTTTCCTTGAACACATAGGATCACTGGGACCCACTCTGGATTAGAGCCCTTGCTTTCTGCTCATTCCCATTTACTTCACCATCAAAGTTTGCAGAACAACTTCCTGCAAACAGTTCTGATTACTCATGTTGTCCACTCTCTGTTCCTTTTTTCCTGCTTGGCTCTTACAAACATTCTGACTGAGCATTAATTCTGGGCACATGAGTTCAAGATGTTGCTTCCCACACATCACACACTTCTTATTTGACTTGCAGGAATGCGACCAGTGACCTTGCTTAAGACACTGGACACAGCAACTTTCTTTCTTCAAGACATCCTTCTTTTCCATTGAAGTTATTTTTGAGTTCAATAGCAGTCTTTACTGTCATGGTGTTATTTGCAGAACACACCAGTTCTAGTGTATTTCTTCACATTACCTGAAAAGAGATCATTCGCTGTGGGCATATTATCTACGTCAGGCAATTTCATCTTTGGTTGCACACGAAGACAATCTTGGATATGGAACCCATTGTGAATCAATGAGATCCTTTCTTCACCTTCTACTTCATTCTTAAGGAAAAGCAGCAGCTGATATCACTATCGGAATATATAAGTTTAGATGTGTCATCATCAGCTGGTTTCACAGAGGTTCTCAAAAACGCTGTAATCATATCTTCAGGGAGGGATGATTCACTAGGAATGCTGCATATTTGCCACTTGTCATCTCCAGGGACCATAAGTGGGAAGCTGCAGGCAGTGTCATGAGACCTGATTCCTTCTGTCATGGCTTGGATGAGACAGTGGAATTTGTCCTCCTTTTTGATCTCTGAGTCATCATGCATGCATTTGAATTGACTCCAGAATCGTAGCCACTCTCTCACTTCACCACTAAATTTTCTCAGTTTGATCTCTGGCAACTTGAGGCATTCCTTGCCTGCATGGCTGTCTGCTATGAAATTCTCTTTCTCATCTCCTACTGCAGTCATACCACGTATTACATCCTTCACTCTTTCACTAAGTGACATCTAGTTTCTTTCTGTGTTCTTCGGCTGTGAAGTATTCTGCATTGCACGCTTCTCCTTCACCTTCATGTATCAGAATTTCCAGTATCTTCATATCAGCCACCACCCACTTTCATCTTAACCTCTCTAATTTTCTAAATTGCAATAATATTTCTTCGTCTGTAACTTCTTTCTGAAATGCTATCATTATTGCTTTAAAGGTTTTTGAGAATATCAACTAGATCATTTTCCTGGTTTTCATGAGTTTATCCATGTTTGTTGCTGTGTGAGTGGTTGGTGCCCAGTCACAGTTGCCAGAAAATTTGTAAGCATTCTACACTGCTGCCTTCTTCTCTGCCTACACCAGTTACTAGTCTTCAGGGTTGCTATATATATTTGTAGTCTTTCACACTACACAAAACTGTACCTGACACAAAATCATTCATGAGTGTCACTCATCCCTGCATTTCTTTGTTCCACTACTACTTCTCCCATCCTTCATTCCACCTTACAGCATGCTACCAAGGCTCTTCTTGGGCACATGTGCACACCTTGTAAACATGCTTATGACAACAACAGTAACATTTATTGCACAATCCTTTTTATAAGGATTTTACAAATATGTGTGTGTGTTTTTTTACCTTACATATGCGCCATCAGCTAAGTACATCCACCTCTCACCTGCATCATAGTTAATGTTAAATACAGGACGTTTCTTAATGTTCTCCATGATTACAAACATTTATAACAAGAAAAACGAAGGACCTACCTTAATGGAATTTTTCACAGCCACAGGAAAACTGAAAAAGTTTTTCTTAACAACTAGAGATGTTCGATGTGTGCACCACAGGTGACATGGCACACATCGATACAATATTCAAGTTCTTGCTACGTACACGTCAACATGGGTGCATTGATATTCTTCACTGCTGCAATGATCAGTGCCTTTAGGTCAGTGAGGTCACGTAGCAATGGTGGGATGAATACCTGGTCTTTGACATATCCCCTAAGAAAAAACCACAGGGCATAATGTAAGGGGACCTTGGAAGTCATAGCATCAGTGGTTGGTCATTTCCAGATGCATACCCTATCCATCGTCCTGGTAAGACTGTGTTCAGGTACTGACAAACCTCACAGTGGAAGTGGGTGGGACTTCCATCTTGCTGGAATATGAACATTGGTATGTTTTGCAACTGTGGCTAACGCCACAGTTGCAACATGTCCAGATATATCGTGCCAGTAACGGTTTCTTCAGCAACGAAGAATGGACCATACACTTTTTGACTGGAGACTGTACAAAACACATTGACTTTAGGAGAGTCACATTGATGCTCCACATATGCAAGTGGGTTTTTCAGATCCCCATATTCTGACATTGCGGCGATTTACTGCAACGCTGACATATAATGTCGCTTAGTCACTGAACTGCACATTTTCCAGGAAATGATCATCAGAACTCAAGTCTTGTAATTGTAAACAGAAATCAAGCTGGTGCCTGTGATCTTCATCAAACAATCGTTGTACCATTTGGATGTGGTATGGTTTAAACACCAAACACTTACACAGAACCCTCCACACTGTTGTTTTTGACATTGATAACTCCTTAGCTGCAGTTCCCATTGATTTCTTCGGACTATGCAAAAAACTGGTCTGAACCCATTCAACGTCATCTTCAGTGGTTAATGGTGACCACTTGATTTCTGCTTGCACAGACACCCATTTTCAGTAAATTGTTTATACCACACACAACTGGTCTTGTCTGTAGGTGGGTCCTTAGCGTACTTTGCACGAAATACACATTGCACAGTAACCACAGAATTACCTGTGTGATATTCCAACACACAAAATGACTTCTCCCCCGAAGCGGCCATTTTCTCATTACATACATTCGCATCGCCTAGCGGCAGAAGTGTGAACTACGATGAAAAACAACGTACTGGGAAAAAAATTTTGAGTTGTTCATTCTATCTGTACAGGTTTCATAAATACATGTCCTACGGTTTTCCTATAATAAATTTTTGTAATCCCGTAGTACATTATGAAATGCCTTGTATATATACTGAGCGTTCCCTTAAAAAGACTGGAACTATATAAGTAAAAGAAAGGGGCTGATACTGACCTGTAAATTTGATAATGTTTGTCAGTTCCCAGCATAAAAGAGTGTGCAATAAAATTCTTAGTTGGTTTATACCGATTGTTGTTACACACCAAAATACATATGATCACAAATAACCACTAAACAGAGATTTTGGAGTGGAGATTGTTTGTTGCAGAGACGAAGAGTTCTGTGAAATATTCATCTGCTGAGATGGGATTTCCAAAAAAAAAAAATCCAGACAGGCATAAACTACAAATAATCATATATAATTTAAAGCTTGCACAGCAACTAAATTAAGTAAAACATTTTTGGGCTGGCAGCCACGTCAGATGGTTGAATGGCGAGTAAACTAACGTCACAAGGACCCTGTCTGTCCCCATCATCAGGGAACTGACTAACTCTGAAATCTATCCACGTCATGATATGCCTGCCCATTTTAGCTGGTGGCATGACAGTAGTTTTGGTACGTGGAGTCAAGTATCTGCTGCGCTTGGTACTCCTCCTGTGTTAATTAACATGTTGGTTATATGTGACCTGATGCAGCTGCTAGCCTGAGAATGTTTTATTGTACATATAATCGAAACTGCTAGGTGATCTAACAGTCTTCCTTAGTAATTTTGTAGCATGGTTCCTAGGAGTAGTAATATCCGGTTTTTTTAGTAATATTCTGTCATGTGATGGTTTAAAGTAAAATGGTGGTACAGTCTGTCATCTTCGCTAGGGATGGACCTAAATCTGTTTTATATGCAGGCATTTAACATGTGTTGGTGGTATTTTATGTTGCTTGAGGTGGTGAAAAAAGTACTGTCATCTGGGTTACGACACCACATAGTTTCATATGGCCTATGATACCCATTACTCTACAGTCTTGTTACTCTTACAAAAACACGTAGTATCATTACACACAAGAGTACAGTCTCAAGAACTCTTTTGTGTCACTAGAGAATGTCTACATAGGTTTTTTACTATGGAGCACATCCTTCCTCTGCTAGACTGCTTACAAAAATACATGAAAAACATACCATAAAAAACTCAATGTACACATACAAGTGGTCTTCCAGATGACGAACACATGATTTTCAAAACATGTAGAAGACATGAAGAATTGAATTGAAACATTAATTTAAAAAATGTGCGTTTTGTTGGTCAACATTACATAATTGGTTGTTAAGTATTCATGAGTCTCAGGTTTATTTGTTATACATGATTGTCAATTTTTTAATCAGGTGGAAATAAACAGTGCATTCAGAAGAAGGAATTTAAGTTTGGTAATAAATATCTTGTTAATTTTTTTAAAGCTCTTGTAATACTGAAAATAAATTGATTGTTGATTTTAAATTGAGCCATCCCCGTTGTGTGTATATAAACAATAGGTGTGGGTATCAGTCAGTGACACAACAATATCTAAGAAGATGTTTAATACAGGATGAAGTAAACTACATGTTTTGGCCTAATGTGGCCATCATCAGGTTTACATCCGAAAGTATGTGGTATTGCTTTATAGGATTGGTATGGATATGTCACATTGGTGATATCTCAGCATCTGTGATGTTTATTATATGCAATTTATAGGGGGGAAGAGGGGGTATCTGTAATGTGCGCTATTCTAGGGGTACAGCTCTAGTATGTCTGCTTGCTGCTGTCCTGTGTGGGTCTCCAGTTACTGTTTTTCCATATCTGATGTCTATTGCTGGTGGGCTCTTGTGTTCTGTGGAGAGGAGAAAAAAACCATAGAATAACAGCTGATGTGTGTTAGTGTGTGTGGGTAGGGGACTCGTGTGACGAGTTGTGATTACGTGGTAAATGAATGTGTGTACTTACGTG
>Ga0131853_10026464_pt1 | contig 10433 bp, 5 predicted proteins | sample TergutLab28metaG_FD_92764 | JGI IMG/M metagenome (GOLD analysis project Ga0131853, IMG submission 92764) | Labiotermes labralis P1 segment gut microbial communities from Petit-Saut dam, French Guiana - Lab288 P1 (version 2) (version 2) | ecosystem: Host-associated > Arthropoda: Insects >... | reverse complement strand
TTTTCTAAACCAAAACCCCCCCCCAAAAGATGGTATGGGGGTTTTCTTTACATTTTCCCCTTCCATTAGAGGGGGGTGGGGGGAATTTCCCCCCCCCCCCCAATTGATACTGGGGATGAAAAGTGTATCCGCCACGTACCACAGACAAAAAAGACTGTCTCTGGAATGGCATAATGCAACTTCTCCTGAGTAGAGGATGTTTAAGCCTGTCCCTTCAGCATAGAAAGTCATGTTCTTTGGGATGCAGAAGGGGTGATTCTGGTATACTTTATTCTTTGTATTCCAACCATTAACTCAGATCTGTACATTCAAACTTTTAATCCCTTGCAGAAGCATTTCAGGAGAGTTTGACCTTACAAAAATATTGATGATTTCCTCCTTTAGCATGACAACATATCACCACACAAACAAGTTTGGAAACACATGAAGCAATCACAAATCTTAGACTGTTATTCCCTACCCTCCAAACAGCCCAGATCTTGCTTCCTGAGAATTATGCCTGATTGGAGCACTCACAAGATTCCATCCTTGGGAAAAGGTTTGGGAGTGATGATATGTTCTTGAAGAAGTGTAGAAGTGGCCACAAATACAGAATTCAGACTGATACAAGAAGAAGACAGATGCTCTTGTTTCCTTCTGGTACAAGGTTGTTGAAGTTGATGGAGATTATGTAGAAAGATTAGTTGTGAATTACATACATCTAGCTATTGTATGAGTATGTTGAAAGATATATGCAGTAAATTAATGATCATTAAAAAAACTGTGTTGCAATACTTTTAGCACAGCTTTTGTATTTACCAGCCTGCATGGCATAACATCCCAGGAGACTTGAATCTTGGCAACACAGCTGTAAGAACCTCAACTCTTGTTTCATGTTAAGGACTTTGTTTGAGATTCTCTTCTTCTTTCATTCTTAAAAGTCTTAGTGGTTATTGAGTTATTATTGCTGATTAAATGCTCTGAATTTTTTTCTTGTTATCTCTCTTGTGGTTTTTTCTTCTGTTTAATAGACACGTCTCTACTTAAGCAATAGTTACCATCTGATGGTCCAGTGCAATTCAGTTTCGTGCAGGAGGGAATTGACAGTATGACTTACATACACAAAGGTGCATCAAAAAGTAAAGTGAATTGGCCTGTAGAGGTGCTGCAGTCAATGCACTGTGAAATCTAGCAGTTGTTCCAATAACTACATGCCAGGCATTATCACGAGGAATCATGGTCAGGTTCAGTTAGTGTTTTTTGGTTACAAATCTTCTTTAAAGATGGCGACACCACTGTCGAATTGCACCATTGTAGAACAGCAAGCCATGTTCCATATTTTGTAGTCAGAAGACATTAAAACATCTGAGATATGTAGGAGATTTGCTGCAAGCCCAGTGGTTTGCTGTCCAGGACAGTTTACTCCATGATAATACACATCTGCATTTTAAGGCTATCACTGAAGCAATCAGCCAGGTGAAATTTAAACTTCCCCCCCCCCCCCATAGTCTAGTCGAATTACCACATGTTTGGACCACTAAAGAAGCCTCGTGTGGATTAAGATTTGGCAGGGATGATGTAGCTAAGGGCATGGTGTATACATGGCCTGGAGTTCCAGCTTGTACACTGTCTTGGCTAGTGGCTGTGTCCTGTTCAAATTGGTGGGGTAGCCGGAATACCTAACTGTTGTACAAATGAAGCATAAGTATGCTGACATGCACTGTTTCTGCAATGGATATGGTGGGGCTGCTGTTGTGGTATACTGGCAGTGTTACCCACATTTGCAGAATTCCACATCGGAAAACAGTTGAAACCATGTGCATAATTCTAGGGGAGACTGGCTTCTTCTCACAATGAATAAGGAAGGTGAATGACAACAGTGCAGAGAAGGTGATGTTCTGGCAGCAATGTGTATGCAGCCACAGTCCAAGTATACATGAAGTTTTCAGGACAACTGCTGTAGTAGAGACATGGGTATTAGGAATTTTGCACCATGATGGTTTCTGTCTGTATCACCTATGCCAAACATATGATTTTGTGAATGGTTGCAACCATGGCTGCAAGTTCTGCCTGACATTCCCTTCGTGGATGAGGCTCAGTTTACCCGGGATGGTATTACCAGCTCAAGGAATACACAAACTTAGGCCTAGGAAAATCCACACCAGGCAACATAGTGCCATTTTCAATGGGGTTTTTCATTTAACATGTGGTGTAGAGTACTGGGTAATAACCTGATCAGACCGCACTTCAAGGGATGTTTAAGAGCTCTCTATATTAAAGAAATTTTCTCTGAAATGGATTTCCTTTGTATTTAGAGGATGTTCCTCTTGCAACGTGACAAATGTGGCTACAACATGACTGAGCACCTGTACATGTCATTTGAGAGGTAATGGAAATTTTGAGCACAAATTTTGAAGGAATATAGATTGGAAGATATAGAGCAGTGGTTTGGGCTGCTTGGTCAGCCAACTTCAACCCATTAGATTTCTTAATATGGAGCTGCCTGAAAGCAAGAGTATCATGGTGGTAAACCAGATGGAAGGCATCAGTACAGCCATAAATGAAGCCACCATCAGTATCAGAAACAAACTGGGGCACATGCGGTGACAACATTCAAAGGCACAAAGACTGGCAACGTGCAATGGTGTGATGGTGGACGTTTGAACGTGTGTTTTAATAACCTTGAGACTCAAGTGTTGTAAACATTTAAATTGATGGTAATACAGGAGAGTTGAAAAGACAGTTGTTACTCACTGTTACTTTAAGCTTTGCCTACCTAGATAGAGGTGTCAAAACAATATCTTATTAGATTTCTTGCTCCAAATGATTTGTACAGTGTGCTCCTGGAATTTTGTCATTGTGTTATGGAACACACACACACACACACACACACACACACAAACACAAACAGATACACATATGCGTGGACGCATTCATTCACAAGCCCACACACATAGTACTGTTGTCAGCCACTGTACATGGAAAATAAGCATTCAGTATGAAACAATACATTTACCTGTATGATGACTGACAACGACAAATGTCATTCACTGCGACCTTGGTGTAGGCGGGTTTACTGAAGATGACGTATTTTTGTGGCGAATGACAAAACAAAATGTGAAGATGAGGAAGGAGAAAAATGGGCATCACATCATCGGGATCAACATCTTTGGAATCAACGTTAGCAGTCAAGGGAACGGACAGTGGAGGCAGTGGTTGATTGAGGAAGTTTGGCAGGTACAGCCTTGCATCCCTGTTTGTGAACTTACAGACAGGTGACCAGACAGTGGTTACTTTTCTTCATAAATCTCCTTATAGTATGGCATTGTTACGTATGTCCCACTCTGCACTCTTGAAAGTTGTAATGCATTATGTTCTGTTCTGTCAAATGTTGACATTGCTGATCATGCCTTGCCATGTCGTGATGTAATGTCTCATCTCTTCAGCTGCCACATCTTCAGCTTGTTGCTCTTCCTTCTGCCTCAAATTCCATCAATTGTGTAGGAGTTACTTTAGCTCCAAGGGCATTCAGAAGTTCTTCCTCATTGGCAGCATCATCTAGTAGTCCAACCTTCTTTACAAGACTCACAGTTTTACTTGGCATGCCATCGTAACTCGTCTTTTTCAAAATGTGTAAAGCTGCATATGAATTGGGAGCACAGTTTCTTCCATACAGTATTCACACAAGTTTTGCTGACTTCTTGCCATGCATGTAGCAGTGTTGAGGATGGTTTTGTTGCAGAATGTCTGAAACTTGCGTAAAGTTTGGCCATTGTGAATTTTCTTCAACTGCATGTACAGATGTTATTCTTAGAAAATACGCTTTCATATTGGCAGTGAACCATGATCTATAGCCTGGAGGATTGTTGTGGTGTTTCACATTCAGGTTATAGTCATCTAAATATGCAGGATGGCCGGGAGCATTATTGATGCTAAGTAAGTGTAGAATGGCATGTTTTTCTCTGTGCAGTGTTTCTCCGCTTAGGGAATGGTACAGTTTATGAACCAGGCTTTTCAAGGTTGTTGTGATCAAATAGTTGGAATTTTGCCAGTAATAAACTCAAAGGGTAGTATTGCTTATGTTTTAATGCACGTGGATGTACTGAATTATGAACAAGATAGTTTCAAGGTTTAACTCCTAAGCCAAAGCATTAGCTTGTTTTTTACTAATTTGCATTTTGACATTGTCTTTTGTTCTTCAGAAATTTAGGCTCTTATAAGACATTTTCTTAGATTAATTCAGTTTCATCCAAGTTACAGAGTGCTGTATAACCACTTTCTTCTGTAATCTTTCTTAAAATTTTTTGTTGATATGATTATGCTGCTTTTATATCTGCACTCTCATCTTTACCACTGCCCTTTGCATTAGTAAAATTTTCATGAACTTTACATGTACAATACTGTGCATTACTAGCAACAAATCCTGTTTCTGGTTTCTGAACTTTACCTTTAGGTCTGCAAAAAGACTGATTTTTCTTGAATCATCATCAGATTAAGGCACATCCACTTTTTTTTAAATTTGATCCATCATACATATTACTTTCCCATCTCAAGAGGACCTGTACACTTCTTCATAAGTATTGTGGATTTTAAAGGTGCTTAGCGTTTTACATTATCATTAACATTTTTACATTCTCTCAAGGTGTTTTCACAGTTGAAGTAGCAAAAATTGCAAACTCAAGCAAATGAAATTGGGGTTTGGCCACATTCATACTTTGGTTTACTCTTTATTTTGAGTTCTGTGTGTTCTCTACTTCTCATATGGGTGCATCTCCCACGTTCTTTGTTGCTAAGGCACTATCCAGTTATAATTACATGGAAATAAGGGATCACCATGACATCCAAAACAGCACAACACAGCTGATGCAACAAGCATCCTCTCAAGAACAGCTACAACACAACATGACAAGGGGAAGCAGTGAGTGCAAACCCTCCCGTTTGGTTCTGGTTTTCAAATGTGGTAGTGGACCCTACTCTGATTTTGTGGCCATACATTAGGTCTTGACACTGCACTGTTTCTTTATAGTGTGCAGTTATACTTCCCACTTCACTTACTAGGTCATTCAATACGTCATAAGTGGAAATGTTTCCAAGTTATGTGCACAGGCACAGTCATAAAGTGCTTGTCTGTGGAAGAAGGCCTTGGAGATTGATGTCTGTGTAAATCTCTGTTTTCTTAATCGCTGTGGTTTTTTTAGCAGTTTTCTTGTCCAACATTGACCCAGTAGACCTGACTTCTTTAATAACTTTATAGATGACATTGTGCCTGAACTCTGATCCTGGGAAATTGCCAACAGCATTTTCTCAGATATTCTGTCACAATTTAGCAGAGCCTCATTCCACATGTGATTCGTACAGAAAACATTCACTTCAACGGAGCATTTATTGAACCATATCCATGCACAGCAACACCCAGTACTTTGATGTTGGATTCAGTTCCCCTGTTGCATGAATAGTTTTAGCTCCCGATGTTGTCAACACTTATAACGTTAACCAGTGTTTAGGAAGATGTTAAGAAACAGCTGTGCCATTGTGTGACCAAGGTGATGTCTGAAGTATGTAACACATCAGACTAGGCCGCAGGTTTGCAGGTGTTGGGGTGGGACTTGTTTTAAGTGCAGATGAAAACAAAAAATTTGCAGCACCAAGAATGTCAGATGATGGTGTTAGAAAAATAGGTTTCTGATAATTCTTAATGTGTGGGTAGTACAAAGGAAACCAACACTTCGCAAATAGACATTCTTTGATGGAAACGAAGATCTAACGTGCGTTGGAAATATTGCTACCACAGTGTATGTCATTGTGTCAGCTTTTTTACAGTTATTTTTACAGCCAAGTTAAAAATGAAACTGTAAAGTTTCAGAAATGCCCAGTTCTGACAGCAGCTAGTCATGAACTTTACAGTTGTCCAGTAAGGAAGACTGTACAAAAATGCATGCCCTCATACATAATCAATTATAAACACCTACTTAAAACAGCAATATGATAAATTATGCTCTCCAACTGATAACATCATGTGAAATTTTTAGTAATGTCAACCAAGCTGCATTTCCAGATAAAGTAAAAATGTTCAATGTTCTTGGTGCCACAGATTTTTGTTGTCATCCCGACTTATAATGAGTATCACCCTGACTCTGCAGGCCTTTCAGCCTTGTATCATGATGGTTTAGATGCTTCAGTCATTGTTTCCAGTAATAAAAATGCTCGCACAACTGTACTGCTACGTATAACCTCTTGCTAAACAGTGGTTAATGTTGTGTGTGTTGTTAACAACAATGTGGCTAAACTTACACAACAGTGGAACTGTGTCTAACATCAAAGTACTGATTGCTGTTGTGTGTGGATATGATTCGGTATATAAGTTTGTTTTTCTGCATGAATCATGTAGAATGTGGTTTTCCTACATGGTGACAGAATGTTTTAGAAAGTGAAGTTAAAAATTTCCTGGGATTGCAGTTCAAGCACAACAGGCATATATAGGGTTAATAATGAAGTCAAGTCTGTTGGGTCAGTTTTGAACAAGAATACTGCTAAATAGTGCTAATGTTCATGTGTGATATTACTGACAGAATTCTTTATGGCTCCCAGAGCTCTTTTATACAAGGTGATTAAGAAAAGAGAAAACTATGGAGCTCGTCTGTTGCATGTAAGTGGGTGTCATTTCTGCTTTTTAAGGTGTTTAAAGACCAAGTGAATAAGGCGGAAAGTATGTGTGTGTATTATGAAGAGACATGCGAGTGTTGACACCTAAAATTCTAGCTTTGAAGTCAGATTAGGGTCCACTACCACACAGCAAAATTATAACTGAGTTAAGAGGGTCTGAATCAACCACCTCCCGTAGTGAGTGTAACTGCATGAGCACTATTCTGCAGTGTTCTCTGCCCTTACTGCCTCATTGTGCTGTCATTTCCCCAAGGAAAAATTTGCTGCAAGTTTAAAAAAATTTCATATATTTAATATTTTTGTTCTGTTTTTATAATTATCTAAGTTTGAAAATGCATAAGTAGGAGTATGTCTGCACACATGCATGCATGCACACCAAAAAGTACTTGTGAAGAAGTTATTTTCTTAATTTGAAGAATGTTTGTCAGAATTTTAGCCACCGTTTGTTATGGTGCTGAAAAGGAAAGCAACCATATTTTAGGTACAAAATAGGCACTCAGCTTATATGTGTTACGGATTTCTCACTAGGTTCTACTAGGGTGCCGCTGATCTGTCTGCATTGTCCTTGGGTCCATGTCTCAGCTTCATACATCGGTATGGGCATGTAGTAATTTTGAAAGAATGATAATTTTCCTTTGTTTGGCTGTTCCAATTTCCAGAGTATGTCACTAGCAAAGTGGTAAAATTTTCATACCCTTTTATATCATTTCTATACTGCCTTCTTTTACGCTTTCATTTCTTAGTATTTTATATCCTTAAATACACGAATCTCTCCAATGCATCTGTTGCGTGATTATTTCATTTTATATTATTATGTCTTATGTTCTGCTTTACAAGATTAAAAACACAACAGATATGACCATTTGTAATTCTTTTTCAGATGAGTTCTCTGAGGTGATTAAGAAAACCGTTCTTCACAACAAAATTCCTTTTGATATGAATGGAGGTTTTGTAAAGCTGTATTTTGGTAAAGACAAGAAACGGGCCATCAGCTATGGAGAATTCAGCCAGTTCTTGCATGTAAGTACAATTGTTTATGTAATAGTTGTTGCAGTTGTATTTGTGTTAGTAGGCTAGTAGAAATTTTTCTGCTTTCTTGTGTTTCCAAAATATAACTGGGACCCTGCTTGTTTGCTGTCCATTAGGTGCCTATTTATCTATTCCTTCAGGTACAGGCACCGAAGTATGAAGCACTCTCCAGGGACAGGGCCAGCCAGTCCCTAGAGGTGCAGTAAGTCTCTGTTTGGGTCACCAGGTTGAGTTACATGGTACATATGGTGTAAAATATTAATTTAAAAAAATTAAAATTCAAGTTTATAGTGGTTCAGTGAGGGTTATGTACAGGTACCTCTTGGCTTGGGTGTTGTGCTGGCTTGCCAGTTGCCACAAAAAAAAACTGCTTGCAGATATAAATTATCATGCAGTTTTACTAATTAATCTGGTCTCAAAAACAGTGGTTGAACAAACAAACAATTCAAACACAGTGTTTCTTTCATAAGGAGGTCTTCAGTATATCAGTGAAAGGTAACTTCAAGGATAAAACTTTCTATAAAGGAAGTGTAAGAATTAAGTTATTTTTTTAATCTGCTTTTCATTTTCATCCCAAGCAGTTATTTCACAATACATTAGAATTCCTCTAATCTGGCACTCACAAGACTGGACAAGTGCCAGATTGTCAAAAGTTCTGGATTATGAAACAGTAACTCTACTGACCTGAGTTTTTACAGGTAATTCTTTGTTACTACCCCAGAGAATCTGTACTTATCAGTTATTTTTAGTGTCATCGTGAAAGGACTTAGCTTTATCTTAGTTATCACGGGCCTAGTCATGTTCCTTCAGAACACATTGCTGTAAACCACTTACAAAACATCTTGTCCCATTGTGTTAATTCAGGCATTCTCAATGTCCATTACTTGAGAACGTCCTGCACACTTCCACTTGATGTCATAAGTGATTGTAATTGTCCCTTCTGTTTATTGGTATCATATGTAGTTAATGGCCCAATGTGTGAAGGCGTAACCTTTCTTCAGCCTTTGCCACTTTTCAGGTATCCTAATTATTTTAAGTTTCTGAGGAAATGTTATAAAGTGTTTTCTTGTTACAACAGTACCTTGTTGGCCCTTCTTTGGATTTTTTTGAAGATATTACAATAGTTCGGTGAGCTCTGTAAGGCGTAGATGACCGAAGATGAACTCACAGAATCAGTACATGCACCACAAACCGCAGACAGTGGAACTTCTGGTTTTGGGAATGCTTTCCTCAAGTGCTAAACTATGAGAAGTGCTGGATTTCATATGTGCCAGATTAAAGCAGTTCTACAGTATTTCATTTATAAGGACAAAGCTCACAAATTTGTATTATGGCAGTCAGGATACACAATCACTGGTGCTATAAAAAAATTTGTAAAACCAAAGTCATAATGCTATGTGTAAAAATATGAGTTCAGAGTTCTTTGCTTTTTATGTCTTCTGCTGCAAGAAAATCCCCAAAGACTGTTGTTGAAGTTCAAACCTTGTGGCAACGTTTGAAAGATGTGCTGGCATTAGTAGAAGATGAATATCAGAAACTTTGGAACTTGGGAACAGTCAGTTGGTCATGTGAAAAAAATGAATTGGTCCACAGTCTGTGGTGCATTTTGACCATAATGAAATAAATAATGATTGTGAAGTCTTTTGTGTGTATTAAATGGTGAATCCATGTATAAAAGTCTAAAACTGAACTTTTAACAGAAGAAAAGTTTTTACATTCGAACTGTTGGTGGGAAGATGTAACATTATTCGTATGGGAGTTTTGGTGGGCCTTAGAAGAATAACTTCTTATGTGGGAAAACTTTGTCTAATCCTGGAACTCTTATCTAGGAAGCACTCTGAGTTAGAAATACATGTGAAAACTTAAGAGAAAAACAGATTTAAAATATTTCTTTGTTGCCAAAAACCTCAATTAAAGTTCTGCGCTGAGGTTGCTAGGGAATGTTTTACCTAGAGTGCCAGTTTCAAGCAGCTTGTCTAGAGACACAGTTCAGACTGTGTGCATATGTACTCATTTCACTTTCCTTGGCGGCTAGGATATCTCTAATTTTGTGTTCATTATCCATTCGTAAGTGATGATTTTATTGTCGTTTTATCCATATGCTTGTCTAAATGAAACATTAGAAGCTTTCATGAAACTGTAAGACAAAATTTCTGCTGCGGGTAAATCTAGCAGTCCTGGTGCATCCCATGTACCCTGACTGAAATACATTCTGATGTTTATTCATGTAAAGTTGCACTCCTTGTTGTTAGTTCCTTAGCTACCTGCTTTGATTACTGCTCTCACTGCACTTCCAGGAGTCAGGCAACAGTAAATTTTTTGTTTAGCTATTAGGGCTGTATTTTAATGACTTGATATGGTAATTAGCACAAAGGAGATCAAGATAGATCAGAGCGAACTAAATTCGTACACAAGCTGGGCTGTATGGAGTGCTTCAGAGGACAGATATGTAAATGAATTCTTCAAAGAAAAATTTGTTTAGATGATACAGTTTCATTCTGTCCCTACATACCCAAGAGTAGAAAATTCTAAGTAGAAAAATGAGTACTGCATTTGCCATATCAGAGTTTACACCACCAATGACAAGTACTTCTTTAGCGAGTTACTAACTTTCTTCCCCCCCCCCCCCCCCCCCCCCCCCCCCCCCAAACACATCATCTACACAACAAAAAAAAAAAAACACAAAAAAAAAAAAAAGAAAGAAAAGAAAGGGGGGGGGAGGGGAAAGGAGAAAGAAAAAAAAAAAAAAAAAGGGGGGGGGC
>Ga0131853_10026461_pt1 | contig 10433 bp, 6 predicted proteins | sample TergutLab28metaG_FD_92764 | JGI IMG/M metagenome (GOLD analysis project Ga0131853, IMG submission 92764) | Labiotermes labralis P1 segment gut microbial communities from Petit-Saut dam, French Guiana - Lab288 P1 (version 2) (version 2) | ecosystem: Host-associated > Arthropoda: Insects >... | reverse complement strand
CAACGGTAAACCAAACCGAAAGCCGGTGTACGGCAAGACCCGTCAAATAGTTGCGGAGAAGGTAGCGGCTCTAACGGCAGAAGTGTTCAAACACGGATACACCAAAGCATCGGTTGTAACCGATAGAACTTTCGAGGTGCTGTGCTGGGAATGGTTTAATCTTTTCGTTGCCCCACGACTTGCAAGTGTGACAGTAGAAAGCCGGCGCAACCTGATGAAGCGGCACATTTTTCCGATTTTCGGGAAGATGGACATTAAGGATATTGACCTTAAACGCTTGCAGGGTTTCTTCAATACCAAAACGGGGGAACTGGCTATCGACACTGTTCACAAGATGAAACAACTGATGAACAACTTTTTCTCATACGCCGTTGAAGAGGACATTATAGCCAAAAATCCAATGGTCAAAGTTTCCATCAAAAAGAATACGGGTAGCACTAACAAGGGGAAGGCAATGCGCCCTGAAATCCGTGCGAACGTACTAAACTGGGTCATGGAAAATCCAATCCTAAAGCCTATCGTCATCACTTTCACGCTGACGGGATTGCGCCCGCAAGAATTGATTGCTCTAAAATGGACAAATGTTTGCCTTGAAACAAAAGTGTTGTCAGTAAAGGAAGCGATGAACCGCGTGACTAGATTTGACACGGAGGGTAATGTTTCATCACGAGGGGCAACAGTCGGCACAACTAAGACTCCCAAGAGTATACGGACTTTCATAATGCCGGAAACTCTGGTAGATGCCTTGCAGGAATGGCGGCAACACTGCGAAGCAAACAATATCCAGAGCGATTTTGTTTTCCCCAACACCGAAACAGGGGAAATGCGAACGTACTCAGGGCTACGCAGTTTGCTGGAGCGTTTCAAAAAATCCCATAAACTACAGGACGAGAGCCTAACGTGGTATACGTTCAGACACACATTTGCTACAGTATTGCTACAAGACAAACAGAACCCTCGTCTGGTAGCTGACCTGATGGGACACGTTAAGACCAGCACCACGATGGACATTTACGGAAGTGTTTTTGAAGATGCCCATGTGGAAGCGGCGCATGTACTGGACAATATCTTTACCGGCTTGCTAAAAGAAAATCCGTCAGACTCTCGAACAGTCTGACGGATGCAAAACCCCTTGAACCTCTGTAGCAAATCCATGTTGTCTACTGTAGCAATTACTGTAGCAACGCAGATAACTTTAGACGGTTTTAGAGGGGAAATCCTAAGCTGATGAGCAGATTTGAACTGCCGACTTCCTCCTTACCAAGGAGGTACTCTACCCCTGAGTTACATCAGCGAATGTTGATTTTACTGGGGTTTCGGGGTTCACCCGACCCACGAGTGATACAAAATTGCTACAGCTACCTGAATATTTGCTACAGTAGCCGTTGGTAGTACGCACCCTTACCAAGGGCATTGGGCATATTCCAAAGAATATTAGCCCAGCTATAGATGTCCATAAACGAATACTATTAGACCGATTACCGTCAATCTTACGTGGATACGGAAAGACTCCGGATATCGACGCTGTTGTGATTATTTGTGATGTAGACAATCGAAATAAAGATGAATTTCTTGCGGAACTGAATAATATACTTGATAGCTGCGATACAAAACCTAATGCACTGTTTTGCCTTGCGGTTGAAGAGTTTGAAGCATGGTATCTTGGAGATTTACAAGCAATTCAAAAAGCGTATCCCTCAGCGGATATGCGCATATTGGGCAGCTATATTAATGATTCAGTTTGTGGCACTTGGGAGTTACTTGCCAATGCTATTTACAAAGGGGGGCACAAGGTATTAAAAAATAAGGGCTGGCAAGCGGTAGGGCTGCAAAAATCTATATGGGCAAAAGAAATTAGCCCTCATATGAATGTTACCAACAATTCTTCGCCAAGTTTTCAAGAGATGCGTGAAATGTTAAGAGAATCTTTAAACTCATTTAAAGAATCACCGCATGTAGAATTGTAATTAGCAGCCGACACCGCCGGCTTAACGACAATCTCATATTTGTGGTGGTCGAGAGGGATTTGGAGGGGCTCCCGACAAGCATAGTTGTAACAAATTTGCGCCTTCTTAGTCTTGCAAAAAAATCCTGCGTTCTATTGGAAGGTTTTCAAGTTGCTTGACTATAGGACTATCAAAAAATCCTACGAGTGCTTCGCTTGGTATACATCAAATTATAGAAAAGAAAAAACCTTGAATCACTTACAAATTCAAGGTTTACCTGCCCGAAGCCGGACTCGAACCGGCACGGAGTTGCCCCCGAAGGATTTTAAGTCCTTTGCGTCTGCCAATTCCGCCATTCGGGCTATTATTTATTAAGGTATTTTAGGATTATACCATCTTGCGCTATAAGTGTCAAGTACCGAGCGCTATAGGATGAGCATCGCGTCGCCGAAGCTAAAGAAGCGGTACTTGTGATCTACGGCCTGATTGTACGCGGCCAGTATGTTTTCGCGTCCGGCGAAAGCCGAAACCAGCATCAGGAGGGTTGATTCCGGCAGGTGAAAGTTGGTGATTAGACCGTCCATTACCTTGAATTTGTATCCCGGGTATATGAAAATGCCTGTCCACATAGAGCCGCTGCGTACGAAGCCGGTGTCGTCGCACATTGTTTCGAGCGTGCGGCAGGACGTTGTACCGACGCAGACTACGCGGCCTCCGGCGCTCTTGCAGCCGTTGATTGTGCCGGCGGCTTTCTCGCTGACTATGCAGAATTCTTCGTGCATAACGTGGTCTTTAACGTTGTCCGCCTTGACCGGACGGAACGTGCCAAGCCCTACGTGCAGAGTGATCCTGACTATGCGCACTCCGGCGGATTCGATCTCTTGCAGCAGTTCCGGCGTAAAGTGCAGCCCGGCTGTGGGTGCGGCCACCGAACCCTCGTTGGCGGCATAGACGGTCTGGTAGCGGTCTTTTTCCGAAAGTTTTTCAGTGATATACGGCGGCAGCGGCATTTCGCCGATGTTCGCCAGGACTTCCTCGAAGATGCCGTCATAACTGAAACGAACGAGCCTCTTTCCGTCTTCCAGGGAGTCGTCCTCGACGACGCAGCTTAGAGTACCTTCGCCGAAGCTTATAATCTCACCATTACGTGCGTTCCTGCCGGGTTTGACGAGAGCTTCCCAAACATCGCCCTCGAGCCTTCTAAGCAGCAGAACTTCAACGGCTCCGCCTGTGGAACGATGCCCGACAAGGCGCGCCGGCAAAACCTTGGTATCATTGATGACGAGGCAGTCGCCGGGGTTTAAAAAGCTAAGGATATTTCTGAAAGCGGCGTGCCGTACGTCGCCTGTATGTTTGTCAAGAACCATCAGCCGCGACGCCGCGCGGTCGGCTATCGGCGTCTGCGCTATCAGTTCCTTTGGAAGTTCGTAAAAATAGCTGCCCTTTTGTAAGTCGTCCGACATTTAGCGCACCTCTATGCCTGTGTAGTAGTGTTTTAGTATCTGGTCGAATGTGAAGCCGGCTTCGGCCATGCCGCGCGCGCCGAACTGGCTCATTCCCGCACCATGACCCCAGCCTCTTCCTGTGATGTGAAGTATGTCGGTTACAATCGCGGACGCTGATGCCTGCGTATTGGCGGCTGACGGCGCGGTCGCGTCTCTGATAAGCAGTTCCGCGCCAAAAACTCCTGACAATTCCGCGATAGGAATACGCCGCCTTGCTCCGTGGACGTCGGAAACCACGATATATCCGTCCTCAGCCGGAGTGGCCGGATCTGGATCGTCAGCCGGAGCCGGATCTTGAGCCGAGGCTGTCGAAACGCTGTTGGCGATGCTGAAGTTTGTGCTTTGCAGGCTTCCGTCCGCGGAATGTCTGAACGCTCCGCGTATTGCGTCATTGGTATATGTACGCGAGCCGTTAGTGCCGACAAATGTAATCTCTATAACACGCCCCGATGATGACGACCTCCTGTAACCGACCGACGTCACGCTGCCGATATTGTGTCCGCTTGCGGCCATAAAACCGGTCAACTGGGCCATGGTGAAGCTGCGCGTCCATTCCATATAGTCCGTCTCGGCTACTTCGCGCACAGCGCGGAGGTACGGCACGCTAGTGATCCACACATTTTCGGAGTCCTCGGTGTGGCCTCCGCTGCTGGAGAAGTATACGGCTTCTATCGGCCGCCCGTCGTAAAACGCCATCATACCTCGGGTCTCGTTGACGGCTCGTGTGGAATTTTCGTGCTCCATCTCTACGCCGCGGTATACTTGTGTGAATATAGTGTCGCATAGCTGGAAGCCTTCCGCAAGGTGGACATAATGCCTCGAGAGAGCATATGTACGGGCGGCCACGGCCTGGGCTTTTAGAGCCTCGATATGCCATGACGCCGGCATTTCCGACGGTACGACACTGAGCAGATAATCCTCGATATTAACTATATTGACGGCAGTAAAGCGTCCGCCTTGCACAAACGGCTCGATTACGCCGCGATATCTTCCGCTGTCGATTGACGTAATGCCCGACGGATCGGCAAACTGGGCGAAGCCGCCGGAGTTGTCGAATATAACTATCGGATATGCGCCATCGGATATGGCTATGCGCGTTTGTGACGAAGCTACGGCTGTGCCTCCAAGCTGTCCGGCTGCGGACTCAGCCTCTCCAACGCTTGAGAATCCGCCTACGTATACGCTCCAGTTCGAGGGCGACACAAGGACTGGTATCGCCCTATGCCCTCCTGTTTGGGCATTTTCGGCGGCTGACCGTGCCTGCTCAAAGCTTTGCAGATTTTCCCCCACACGGACATACGCCGCCTGCGCGCGGACGGCTGAAAACCGGCCATATGCGTGGAGCGTGGCTTCGGTACGGAAATAACCGTCCGTGTGGAAACCTATGTCCAGTGTTGTGCTATGTATTTCTATGGAATTGCTCTCGCCTCTGGACCTAAGTCCAATGCGGAGGCTCGTACCTGCGGCGTCAACTTTCTGTCCGACCTCCGTGCCTCCAGGTGAAGCTGTTATGGGAACTCCGCCTTCAAAAACCTGAGCTCCGGCTATTGGAAGCCCTTGCGTAGACAATAACTGCGAATACACCGGTATCGGCCCGAAACCGGCCATCATTATCGCAAAAACCCCAATAGCGCAAACAAGCTTTCGTCTGTAGTAAACTTCCTTCATAATGCCTTCACTCCGTCTTGAAAAATTCATATACCGCATTTGCCGCCGCCTCCGTCATTCCGGGAGCTTTGGCAAGTTCTTCAACGCCTGCGAAGCGTATTTTGTCAATATCCTTGAAGTGCTGCATCAGCGCCTGGCGGCGCTTCGGGCCAATGCCCTTTATCTCGTCGAGCTGTGAGCGCACCATTTCGCGTTCTCTCAGCCTGCGGTGGTACTCGACGACGAAGCGGTGAACCTCGTCCTGAATGCGCGTAAGAAGCTTGAAGCCTTCCGACTTGGCGGGCAGTTCCACTTCGCGCCCGCCGTACAGCAGGGCGCGGGTTCGGTGGCGGCCGTCCTTGACCATTCCGGCGACCGGAATATCTATGCCAAGGCTGTTCAGTATTTCTTCGGCGGCAGCGACTTGGGCCGCTCCACCGTCCATAAGAATCAACTGCGGAAGCTTGAGAAACTTGGCGCCATTCTCACCGGCGTCTTCCCGTTCCTGCTTGTAGCGGAGAAAACGGCGGGCAATTACTTCTCGCAAGCTCTCGAAGTCGCTCTGGCCATCGCCGTACTTTATGCGGAACTTACGGTAGTCGCTTGTCTTGGGCTTGCCGTTTTCAAATACTATCATGGAACCGACGGCCAGTACGCCCGAAGTATTCGAGATGTCGTACGCCTCGATGCGCTCAACGCCGCCAGGCAAGTCCAGCGCCTCGCGGAGCTCGTCCACCGCCGACGTAGTGCGGGCGCGCTCTCGCTCCATGTGTTCACCAAATTGCTCGAGGGTCAACTGAGCGTTCTTGGCGGCAAGCTCACATAGCCCGAGTTTCTCGCCCTTCTTAGGTACTGTGATGGCAACTGGGTTGTCACGCAAGTGCGACAGCCAGGTTGTTATAATATCGCGGTCAAGGGGTTCGCACGGGACGACCAGTTCCTTGGGGATAAAGGTAGTCTCACTGTAAAACTGCTTGATAAAGCCCGTAAGAATGTCGGAATCGTCCTGATCCCCCGCTCCGGTCATCATCAACTGTTCGCGTCCTGTCATCTTTCCGCTTCTGATGAAGAATATTTGCACAAGGGCGGTGTCGCCGCTCTTTGCGAAGGCGATTATGTCCTGATTGTCGGCTCCGGTTGCGTCAAGCTTTTGCTCATCGTCCATGTAACGTATGGCGCCTATTTTGTCGCGCAGTTCGGCAGCCTTTTCAAATTCCATGTCGGCGGCGCACTGAGCCATTTCGGCTTCCAGCCGCTTCACAATACCGGAGCTCTTGCCGTTAAGAAAAGCCAGAACCTCGTGTATCATCCGGTCGTAGTCTACCGGCGATATCAAGCCGTTGCAAGGGGCTCTGCATTGCCCGATGTGATAATTGAGGCATGGGCGCTCGGCCTTCGACGCGCCGGCGTCGTAAGAGAGCTTCTTTGTGCATCGGCGCAGGGGCCATATTTTGTGGACGATTTCCAGTATATCATGGCGCTTTTGGCTGCTGATAAACGGGCCAAAATACTTGTCTCGGCTTTTCTTGTGCTGGCGCGCGACAATCAGCCGAGGGTAAGGTTCGCTAAGGGTCAGCTTCAGGTAGGCGTAGGACTTGTCGTCCTTTAGCAGCACATTGTACTTTGGGCGGTGCTTTTTTATCAGATTGTTTTCAAGGATTAGCGCTTCCAATTCGCTGTCTGTTACGATGTATTCAAAAGACGCGATATTTGGGGAAAGATTTTTGAGCTTGAGGCTTGTCATCTGGGACGACGGCTGGAAGTACTGACGCACACGCGAACGCAGATTAACGGCTTTGCCAATGTATATTATATTTTCGGCGGCGCTCTTCATAATGTACACGCCGGGCTTCTGAGGGAGCTTCCTCAGTTCTTCGCCAATGTTAAAACTGGACAAACCTCCACCTCTTCGGGTTATAGTTAGTTTTTAGGATAACACCGCGCCTGAGGTATGTCAACATCAGCAACCTTAAATCTTTCTTACAATATGGACAGCAGCTAATCCTTTGCTATGCTATAAAGGGGCTAGAGAAAACCAGCCTACTAAAAAGCATGGCTATCGGCTCATTTACGGTAAAAATAAGCGTTTTCAGCTATGTATGAAATGGAGGGCAAAGTAATACCACCCCGGCGGTTTAGAGCGCATACAGGCGCAAATAAGCGCCACACAAACCACAAAAAGCCGAAGCGATGGTACTACCGACTAAAGTTTCCCATCGCTTCAACCGCAACACCCGAAGGTGCAGGACAATTCTATCACAAAACAACCTCGCCTTTCAAGAGTGTGTTGCGAAAAACAACCTCGAAAGGATTGGTAAAATTATGGACAAAAGCAACAGCTACATCAGTAGAACATTTACCCGAATGGACTTAGAAAGAATCAGCAAGTTTTTTCTATACGGTGAGGAACACAAAACCCAACATAGCGATCTCTACTTCGAACGATTGGAGAAAGCAAGCAAGCCCATTTACAATCGCATAAACAGCCTATACCCCAACGCAAGCGACCTAACCGAACCCACCAACGAATTATCACACGCCTTGTCAACTTTTCAAGAAGTCTACATGGAAATCGGCATGAAAGCGGGTGCAAGATTGCTCTACCAACTTATGCTGGAAGATGAAAAGCCAGCCGAAAAATCCGCTAAATAAAATTTCAAAATGAGTTCCGAATTACCCCTCTTATATTCCTAATTGGTAGAGGGGTATTTTTTTGCGATTGAAATAAATTTTTTATCAAATGGTTATCAAATCCACAAAAAATCGGGAGGGATATTAGAGGGGAAAAAATTTCAACAAAGGGGGTATCAGAGCCGTTACTTTTTTCCTGTGCTAAGTGAAGGAGTTTCATCCACACTCCACAATTTGCCACCTCCCACGGCTAAAAGAATTTTATAAAACCTTTAGCCATTCCTACAAAAAATCGGGAGGGATATTAGAGGAGAAAAATTTCTTTTCCGGAGGGGCAAAAATGACCTTTCATTCGCACAAAATTTTCACGCTAAGTAGGGACAAAAACACCCGTACAAAACCACAAAATTTTCACGTTCAGTAGAGAGCAAAATCACCCTACCAAATCGGGAACAGCGAAGGGAGAAAACCACCAACAGGCAACACAAAAATTGAATCCGAAGCCGACCAGATACATGGAATACGATTTTGCATATGCTCTATCGGAGTAGAGCGCGAGAAGTATCCCATGAATACGTACCCTCTGCCACGCAAGGTAAAAAATTCAAGGTACAGGAACTTGGTCGGGATGAAAACGGAAATCTACAATTGCACTGCAAGCCGAGAAGTCCTCCGAGCAATCGGCGCATTATTTGAAGCAGTAAATATAACTACCCATCTCACAAAGAAAAGGAGAATTTCATGGAGAAAACAAAATCCCAAGCGCACCACATCATCACAAAACGGATCGGCAACACCACCTACAAAGTAGCCGTGTATTTCAGTAGCACCAGCAAGGAAACATTGGACAAAAAAATTATGCGCCTGATTAAAAATGATATGGGGGCGGTTTCGTGATAATATCAGCCGCAGAGAATATCAATAATTCCATTGAAAATCCCGCCGAAATATGCTATACTGAACACACCGTAAATGAAGCCGACAGCCCGAAGGGAGAAACACCCATGAGGAAGTCGGACAGCAAGATTTGCGCACTATACGAGCGTCTAAGCCGAGAAGACGATGACGTTCAAGGACAATCCAATTCAATCATAACCCAAAAGCAGCTCTTGGCAGACTATGCCAAGAGCCAAGGGTTCACTAACATCCAGCATTATACGGATGACGGAACAAGCGGTGTGCGTTTCGAGCGTGAAGCGTGGCAAGAACTCATTGCGGATGTTGAAGCCGGAAAGATAGCACAAATCCTCTGCAAGGACATGAGCCGTTTAGGACGCGACCATGTGCAAGTCGGCATGTACATGGAGTTATTCCGGCAAAGGGAAGTACGCTTCATAGCCGTCACCAACAACATAGACAGCGCATACCCCGAAACGCTGGAGTTTGCCCCGTTTTTGAACCTCGTAAATGAGTGGTACGCTCGTGATATCAGCCGTAAGATTATGGCGGCGAAACGTTCAAACGGACACAACGGCAAGTACGTTTCCAGTATCGCGCCATACGGATATATGAAAAGCGAATCCGACAAAGGCGTATGGGAGATAGACCCCGAAGCCGCCGAGGTTGTACGGCGAATCTTCCGTATGACAATCGAGGGCTACGGCACATGCGCCATCGCCGGACGCTTGCGGAAAGACAAAATATATTCCCCCGGTTACTACATGGCACAGAGGGGTACAGGCACTTGCAAGAACAAGGAATGGATTGACCCATATCGCTGGCAAGGCAATATGGTGGACATGATGATCCAGCGCATGGAGTACAAGGGCTGCATGGTGAACCTCAAGACCCAAAAACAATCCTTCAAGGACAAACGCAGCAAGCACGTTCCGAGGGATGAATGGCTCGTATTCGAGGACAAACATGAACCCATAGTAGACAAAGCCACATGGCAATCCGCTAACGACATACGCAAGAAGAAACGCAGAAACAAGCCCGACAGCTTAGGCGAACCCCACCCGCTCACAGGACTGCTGTACTGCGCCACCTGCAAATCAAAAATGCACCACAACAGAGGCATATATAAAACAACAGGCAAGGCAAAAAATTACTACACCTGCAAGGAGAGCAAGAAGGGCGATAGCTTCTGTACTTGCCACAGGATACACGGCGGCGCTGTAGAGGAACTTGTACTGGAAACGCTTCAAAAGGTAAGCCGGTACGTTACCACCAACGAGAAGGATTTTACCCGCCAGATTAACGAAATGTTCTCTACACAGCAAGCGGATAACGTAAAATCCCAGCGTAAGAAGTTGAAGTCCAGCCAGAGCCGTTATACCGAATTGGATAAGCTGATACAGCGTATCTATGAAGATATATGCTGTAAAGGAAGAATGTCTAATTCTTCTAATACAGCAAAGGCGGCGGGTTCATCCGTAGCAGTATGAAGCGGCACAGCCGGAAAGGAGCGATAGATTACATATAACCTAAAGTACCGTTTTGGTACTTTAGCTAACGGGAGCGGCAATATGGCCGTTCCCGTTTTGTAACTGGCGGCTTTATCGTAACAGCCACATGTTGACATTTGCCAGTTTGTGACAGCCCGTAAACCTGCATAGATGAAGGTTTTTTGTTACGCCCAAAACACTAAAACGAGTATCAGAGGGGTAATAGACCACCCTACCAGTAAACACTAACAGACACAGCACAGGCACGATACAAGCGCAAAAAGGAGCATATTTCGCCCCTAATCACTACCCTTTTT
>Ga0131853_10026459_pt1 | contig 10433 bp, 7 predicted proteins | sample TergutLab28metaG_FD_92764 | JGI IMG/M metagenome (GOLD analysis project Ga0131853, IMG submission 92764) | Labiotermes labralis P1 segment gut microbial communities from Petit-Saut dam, French Guiana - Lab288 P1 (version 2) (version 2) | ecosystem: Host-associated > Arthropoda: Insects >... | reverse complement strand
GTTGAATTCACAATGACGTATTCAACAGAGCAAGTAACGAAGTCATAGAAATACTGAATAAGTTTAATTTTGTGGTCACAAATACCAAAGTGCTCAAGCAACAATATATCAGTCTAGAAATACAGTTCCAAATATTTAAGATATTTAAAATGGTAGAATTGTAAAATATAAAGTGGTAAGTATGAAATTACAGCGTTACGGACATTATGGTTTTCATATCCCTGATGCATTCCAGGCCAGCATCCATTGTCTGAATATTATGTGCAGTGCATGCATAAAAAAAATCTGATGCTGTCTTGTGTGATCCAAGAGGATCTAGTATCTATGGCAACAGCACCAGGCGTAGCACAACGTGGGACTAGATCCTCTTGCATCACACCAGATGGAATCAGATGATTGTATGCATGCACTGCACAAAATGTAAAGAGAATTTGGGCTCTGGCCTGGAATATGTTAGGGCTATGATAATCATAATGTCCACAATGCTGTAATTTTATATCGTTTTACAATTTAACATTTTAAATACCTTAATATTTGAAACTGGGTTTCTAGACTGATATATTATTGCTTGTGTTTCTTTGTATTTGAGACTCCAGGAGGATGGTGTCTCAGTGCTGAAACATTAGGTCTTTTAAAAACAAATGTACAGTTTTTAAACCTCTTTTATGTATTTGTTGGTATATATGATGTATTTTAAGAATAATATCAAATCGGAAGAGGATGTTGAACGCATATGGCTGTCATGCAAACTTAGTCCAATGAATTCTATATTGCGCCTGTGTTGGCAGTTGCACAGACTTTTAACTAATGTCCTGAATGTCTTGCACAAGAGACTAAGGTTGCAAACCTAAAAAATCCAATTTTGCATGAAATCAAACACAGAGGTCGGTGCACAAGAGTTGAATTTGCAGATTTGATGCTGAATGCAATTGATGACAACAATTTTGCGTGGCAGGTTATGTTCACAGGTGAGGCAACTATCCGTATTAATGGTCGTGTAGAGAGGCATAAATTTTACAACTCTTATCATGGCATTTACTTGGGTATTTTACAATTGTTGGTCTCTTGGCATATTGAGGCAGTGAACAAGAAGGTATAAAAGTTTCAACAAGTTGTTGCTTGACACTATTTATTAATGAGATATGAAATACTGTGAGTGTCAGAATCTGATAGTTGATTTAAAGAGGTGGTTTACTATTTTGGCCTCCACAAAGTCCAGTTTTCTCACCAATGTATTTTTTGTTTGGGGCTTATAAAATTCTCATTTACCCAGAGAAAGGACACGATTCATGTCATTTATGAGACAGAATTACTGCAAGTGTGTGGCAGCTGCTCTGGAAATGCTTCTATGAATATAGTAAAAAAATGAGTACAATGCCAGATGTTTGTTGGGCTACAGACAGTGCATACATTGAGATTTTCTGAGGTGCATTTGATAATTTTATGAGTTGTTGATCATATTAGAACAAATCCCATCTCTATATCCCTCTTACCATAAAAGTTCTTATGTCTCGAAAGTATGTTCAAGATTTTTGATAATCTTGTATTAAGACAAGTACTCAAATTCATACATGTGACACTAAAGGTGTCTTATGTTTGCTGAACTACCTTGATCAGGATTTCATGCTGAAATTTAGAAGGAAAGTTCCCTTGAAGCTGAGGAGTGTAAGCCTGATGAGGGAACGATTATGGTTTCGAAGTTGACTGCATGGCTTGACTTGGGCTGATTGAAACTGGCATCAAAGTGTTTGATGACACTGATTTGAACAAGCAGCTGCAGTTAGACAAAAATTATGAGAATGCTTGCTGCCTAGGAGGAGAATTTGAAGGAGAAGAATAGGTTGTTGTCATTGCCAGACTTCAGTGATTGATTGCTTCTAGTTATCTCCAGATACTCATGCGTAACCATATGTATTGTTTCACATCAGAGATGATTCAGCTGACTTGGCTGAATTTCAAAAGGAAGTGCCCCATCTTTAAATTTTCATTTGTTTGCCATTTCATACTTTTGCAAATTGCTCATTAAGTATGAACATATTATTTTCTTGGTCAAAACAGATTGTATGGAATCACCCTTCCCATGTTAACATTGCATTTATTGGAAAATTTCTCTATTAATTTCACCAGTCTTGGAACTACCTACAGCATAACTTCAGGGGATGACTAGATGTTATTGCAGTTAGAATGTTACATTATTTCCTGTCATACACTTGAACAGATTGGTACTGAGCTTCTTATCAGTACCGCTGGCCCATGATGGAAATGATATCAATATTTAGTCTTTACAATTATTTATTTCATCACTGTAAGTCAGTAACAGATTTGATGAATGTGTAATTGTGAATATTTTGGTATGAAAACATACTAAGTGTCTGAAAAATTAATTGCATTGTGAACTTCTCATACTTCTTAGGCAGAATATTCTCTAAGTGGGAAATTTATTAAAATTGCAATATATATGTTGATTTTATGGGAAAATTTTGGCATTAAATTAAGTGGGTTTCTCTGTGGGATGCAAACTTCTATGAGTTTCTAACCATGTGATTTTATATTTCAGCATGAATTCTGTGTTGATGTATGTATGCAACACTTTCATGTAATCATTTACTTGGATACTTATATTGTATTATGCCAAACTCCTTAATGGGCTGAAACATGCTGGAGACATGATTGAGACAGTTGGGTAGTTCCGAACCAGTGTAAATAGTTGATTTTGATTTGATTATTGATTGTGTACATGGTACAAATGACAAATTACATTGTTGTAAAGCTTAATTGATTAAAAGATGTTGCATGTCTGTCCAGGTGAGTGAAGTCATCATTCCCACAGCTGAATCAGCATGCCAGTCATTCTTTTTGAAGATGATGTTAGAAGCAAAGATTCCAGTTCTGTTTGTTGGCCCTACTGGGACTGGTAAATCTGCAGTCATTCTCAGCTATCTCTCCAGTCTTCCTAGAGACAAATTCATCCGCAGTGTGGTAAACTTCTCTGCCCGGACATCGGCTAACCAGACACAAGAAATTACAATGTCCAAATTAGACAGGTATTTCACATTATCATGCTAAACTTGGTTATACATAGTGTTATGACTTGAAACTTCCAGTGAATCAAGAGTCGAACATAGAAGTATTTGTATATGTCTGTACAAAGGCAAAATCAGTAGTTAATATTTATTATTTTTTCTGAAAATTAGCTTGTTTTCCTGTTCACTGTAGTACATTTGTGTGTAATTGTTGTTTAATAGTAATTTAAATAATAAATCCAAAAATGTCAAGACTGAAGTGGCTAGGAAATGTACGATGGAAGGTTAGGGTAATACACTTTAATAAAATATGTGAAGACTTATTTCTTTTTATAAATTCAAAGCAGGGTCAAAAGGTGGTGAGTATTTTTGGGAGTATTCATTCATTCATTCATTTCATTTCATTTCTTTGGCATGTACAGAATGTGATGATTCCTTGACGTTCTCAGAAGCCTCTTCCATTCCTCTCTGTTATATACCCTTTCCTTCCACCCTTTTCCACCAACTAGTCTTCCATCCTCCCACACTTCATCTTGCCATCTATTTCTTGGTCTACCTCTCAGCCTTGTTGCTTCCAAATTCATATATAATACTTCATTTGAGATTATGGTGTTAATAAAACATTATGAAACAAATCTCAAAGTTATAATGACATGTTGGCAGAACTGGTAAATCATGCAAATTAAAATCATTTTTAAAAAAGCAAGAAACTTGTGCAAATGAAACAAGAAGTTGTGTATAAAATTAGTATGTTTAATGAATCAACACATAATTCAGGTTTTATTTTGGCCAATTTAATTGCAACCACCTAAAAACCTTCACAAGAAGACACTTCATTTGAAAGTGTTTAGGGGAGACATCTAAAAATTATCTATCAGCTGAAACGTACAGGGATTCAAACATGTTAGCAGATACACTGTAACTTAACATGTAAATGGTCAATGATTTGAGGGATAAACTAAGATCGAGTAATAAATCTTTCAAGTCTACTCAAGCGCAGTGGGTGAAAGCACAGATATTAAGGTACTGCTAAGCTTACACTGTTCATTGATGTTGTAACTAAAATTAACAAATTGAACGAAATAAACTCTGTCTCACCAATAAAGAGTCCTGATTACGTTTACTAAATTAAAAGTAGGTTTTAGGGATATTTATTTTTTGTATATATCTTTTATGAATTTTACGATATGTTTTTAATTTCCTTATTATTTGTGATACTATGTTTGTGACATAAAGTGTTATTTAGATGAATTATTTTATATTTAATATGTGTAAGGATAAGTCTTACAAGTGAAGGTATGGCTCATTTAGAATGCAGGTACCAATTTTTGTCAGAGACTGTGCTCACCTGAGGAAGGAAGCAATAGCTTTTGAAATGTCATGTGTATATAGTGTGGTGTACGTGTTGTTAAGATGAAGGAGAAGCCCTTTTACTTACTGGTGATTGCCATACATTGTCAGCTCATTTGCTCAAGATGGAATTAATTACTATTTGTTCCAATATTATGTTTATTTTATGATCTTTTTGACTGGTAAACATCTTCTCAATCCCTAAGTAGTATGTAATTTCTTTCCTTGTCATTTTCTGGCAAGCTGATGAGCTCAGTCTCTTGACCAAGTCACTGAATTTTTGAAAAGGCCATGGCAAAATGAGAAGGTAGATATTTTATAAGTTGCACAAATAGCCAGTTTCCATACTGCAACGCCATTGTTACACATTAATTTCAGCATAATCAATGAATTGCAACATTATTTTTTATAATTTATGGAACCTGGTTTTTCTGACGTGAAACATGAGAAAGAAGGTAATGCAGTGCCATTATTCTGCTTTCCAGGCGCAGGAGAGGAGTCTATGGTCCCCCTATGGGCAAAAAGTGTGTGCTGTTTGTGGATGACTTGAATATGCCACAGAAGGAAATTTATGGTTCACAGCCTCCCCTTGAGTTGCTGAGACAGTGGTTGGATCATGGACATTGGTTTGACCTCAAAGATAAAACAACACTGGAGCTTGTTGATATTGTAAGCACAGTAAACTTCTATTTCTAGAGGGCACTTCTTTTAACAAACATTTTATTTTTGTGAATATTTGATCCTCAAAAAATATATGTATTAGTACATAATCATTCCAAAATTTAGCGCTGTGTACTTCACATTACTAAACAGCATTTGAGACTTTAGCAGAATTTTCTCTAACAGAAAGAGGACCAATGGTTTTGAAGAAGTATGTAACAGAGAAGGTATGCATTAGTGATTTCCAGAAATATTGTCTGAATATTTAAATCTGGTGAAAATTAATTGATATTTTGCAAAACTTAAATTTATTGTTTAAGTAGGATCATGGCCCTGATTTGGCTTCAATTTTAACTTGTCTCAGTCTTTAGTTTCATTGATGTCTGTAAGTACAATGTGAACATTTAATGGAGTCTCTTTTGGGATGTCTTTCAATGGAAAGTATATGTTGTGGATAAAAATTAAATTCCATTAGTAACTTGAGGTTTTACATGTGTTTTGTACTGTCAGACAGTGACTGTGCCTTATGCCATTAAACTTAAAATTTAGTGAACTGCTATTTAGATTACTGTTCACACATTCCTTTGAGATGTGTAGTTTGTGATTTTATATGCAATCATTTTGGTTATTTTACAGTTATTTGTGGCAGCCATGGGACCTCCCGGAGGTGGCTCAAATGAAATTTCAGGACGATTTACTTGGCACATGTTTATTCTTTCTGTTGACTCATTTGAAGACACAACTCTTGATACAATTTTTGGTTCCATCATGGAATGGCATTTTGCTAAGGGTTTTGATGATAACATTGCAAGATTATCAAAGGTTAGTACAAAATTGTCTGACAATTTGACATGCAGTTAATTATGTAAATTAATTGTGCTTAGCATTTTAAAAATACATAGTTGCTGCATTATGTATATTTACACCTAACATATGTAGATTTTAGCAGCATTCAAGATAAGTGTTAATTTTAATTATATTTTTCAACGTTACTGCTCATTGACACCAACATATTTCATCATCGTTGTTGTCCTTTTTACTGTAATACCTCTTTGTAGCTCGTAAAAGTTGGACATCTGAAAATACATCTCATAAAATGCTATGTCCTTCGTGTTACCCCAGCTGTATTTCTCATAGCTGCTATTAACCATTTTTGCTCTGAGAGAAACCAACTGCTGCAAACTATCATATGTACTATCACATTACAATCACAATACCAAGTCTTGCATCTTTGGTCTTTATAACACTAACAATGGCAACCTACAACCTGATAATGAAGTTTCAACTTCTCTTACATGTGAGTGTAACAGCTGATAGCTTCACGTCTTTCATCAGCCATATCAGATGTCTACGTTACCATATCACCACTTGCTTTTAGTTAGATTTTAACAATAATTTCAACATGTAATAATGTAATGAATTTGTAAATGGAGATCTAAATATTCACAGAAAGCAATATGGGCCTGTACTGCATTTAAGTGTTTTTAAATGTATTTAGCCTGATGGTGACCCATGTGGGTTGAAACATTTTGCATTAATCAACACTAAAAGTTAGTTGTGTTGACAGTTACACTTATATGGTTATCACATGATCACACAATGGGATGGCCACCTTAAGAAGCTTGTGTACGTGGTTGGTTTTAATTCAGTAACTTAAGGTGTAAGGTATTAAAATACGTTGTCACAATTATGCATCTTGCCTGGAATGGGATACACTTGTTTTAACTATGAATGGGTGCTTGTGGCCTCCTGACCATATAGCACATTTACATTCTGACAGACATGAATGAATATAATAGTGTTTGTTATATAAATTACTTTACTATATGATCACCATTGTATTTTTTATGCAGGGATGAAGTTGAATGAGAATTTGTTTTCTTCATTCAATGATAGTGAAAGGTGTCTCATTTTTGTTCATATTTCTTAGCCACAACGTTGAACATCACTCTAACCAGAATAAACAAAATTTAAAATTGCATTAAAGGAACTTTGTTTATGGATGTGAAATGTGAAAGACTGATCCATTGCCATTGTTGCACAAAAAATCGGTCTGGCATATGCAGCATTTTTTTGTCCACAGATTTGCTACAAGTTCCTTTCTTGTCCTCAGAATACCAGACACAATGCACAAATCCAAGAAAGCAAAAAGCTTTTCTGAACTGATTTCTTTCCACAAATTTCTAATTTGGGAACTTCCCTCAGCAATAGAATGACATTTCATTCAGTATATCATCGGTAATGAAGAGTTTCAGAATCTCAGCATTCAGTCCTGGCATACCTACAATGTATAGTGTTTCCTGCAGTGACTCACAAGAGGTGGTAGTTTATTCCAAATTTGCCCATTTTTTGCTTCATCCCCCCCCCCCCCATTTCACTATCAGTATCACTATCATCTGATGCAGTCAATTTATATCCATCAGAATCAGTTTCACATTTAGACACGTGGTCACAGTCTTGCTGATCAGAATGTTCACTTGGCACAATACACCTTGTCACTTATGTCATTTCTGCTGGTGTCACTGTTATGTGACTGGGCTTCAAGTTCCTCACATAGCATTTTCTCTATTGCATCCTGTCTTACTTTATAAGGATCCGTACTGTTTACAGGCAAGCAGGTACAACCTTATGATTATTCAGGCTATACTGAACTGAGAAGTGGCAGTGGGATCATGAGTTACAACTCCATCAGTGAGAGATACGAACATGTGACTGCAAAATCTGGGCTCATTAGTCAGTTAGCTGTCTTGTAGATGAACCAGTGGTGACAATCTTGCAATTCTTTTGTGTTAGATGGTTTATGTAATAAGTTTTGGCAGAACACGTAATTGAGACTTTTTTTAGTAACATAGGTACAAAATGGTCCAGTTGGATTTGAAAAAAACATAGCGTAATAAAAAAACAATATATTTGCCAAATGATGATTATTTTGTGTCAGTGGGACTTCAAAGAACAAATAGAAAATTTGGTAAGATTGCTATTCTATACCAGTGAGAACTGCTCATGAAAATGCCAGTCCTGAGTACATTTTGTACCCATTCAGTAAACAAAGGGTTAATATCCAGCCATAAATCAGCATTATGCTTATGCTGTATGTGTGTGACTATCTGATAAAATAGTAAGTCATACAAGTGCATGTGTCAAGTGAAATAATTGTTAATGGTTTCCTCTGTCACAGTTTATTATTTTTTATTATATTGTTTCTGGGTAGTAATACATGAAATGTGAGTGAATGTAAGCCAAATAATACAATATAGTTTCACTTACACAGATGCTTGTGGGAGCAACAATGGAAGTATATAAAAATTCAGTGCTGCAGTTCTTACCAACCCCTTCTACATCACATTACACCTTTAATCTGCGGGATTTTGCACGCGTAATACATGGTGTTCTGTTAGTCCCAAGCTCTCGTCTTAAAGAACATGAGAAACTCATCAGACTGTGGATTCATGAGAGTTATCGAGTTTTTTGTGACAGATTGGTTAATGAGGAAGACAGGTATGTTATATGGAGTAAAAGTACTGTGAGTATTCTCTGTGATAATGTTGAAGTCAAGAATTTACTTACACTCAGTTTATAGTGAGCTTCTTCCTGGATAGATATTAATGGGTAATATATGATGCTCATATTTATAATTATGTAAAATTGGTTTCTAACTGAATGTAATCACAGAATGCTGGTGTACTGTGAGAGATGCAGCATTCTGTAGTAGTTACGAGGAAGCTGTATATTAATATAAATTGACAGTTTGTAAACAACTATACACACTCAGTAATATGTGTAATTTCTTGCATTAGTGATTTTTTAGTATATTTACTTGGACTATGTAGTAGACCACAAGGAATATCAACAGTATTTTATAGGATGCAGCTGTTTGATATCATGAAGAGAGCATGCTACCAAAATTTTCATCAGCATATAGATAAGATATTGGCTGACCTTGTGCCTGAAGCTGAATCTGTGCTCAAGAATTCACATATCAGAAGTCTTTTCTTTGGTAACTATATGGAGCCTGATGCTGATCCCAAGATATATGATGAGGTGAGTCCATCAGTGTTGGGAACTCAGCTACACAAAATGCAAGTACCAAATATAATTCCTATGTGCCTAATCTGCCTTCTTGGTGAACTATCTATGCAAATGAATTACTGTACAAGTAACATACTGGTATAAAACAACTACATTTTAGATTATTGTACATTTAGTAAAGTATTTACTACCCATCAGGTAACTGTGTAGCTAGTGCTTCATTTCATTATTTGTTATGGTGCATTGTACTGGTATTTGTAATTTCAGTTTAACGAAAGTGTTTTGATCTGACATGGTATGCTATGTCGTTGGTAATGTGAAGTTACACTCCTGTTCACTACAAGCACTTTTGACCATCTCTTTTAATGTTTGAGCACATATGCATTGAAAACAGTGTGCTGTAACTACTTCTCAAACCTGCCATGCATGTTATATGCACTGTCCATCTCATACTTGATTTTGTCTTAAAATATTTCATGGACAGTGTAAATTATTGAACTTCTCATTAAGCAGTTGTTTCTGACTCCTGTCACTTCCTGAATTAAGTGGTCAATTTTTGTCTTGTTTGTTTATTGTTGCGTGGCCACACATTGTCGTGCAGATCAGAACCTGGCCTGCGCATGCTCCTTGGCTTCCTAGCTGGATTCTGCAATAAAGACATATAAGGGTATTGCAGTATATCTCACGGTCGATTATTTGCCCTTGGGGAAGCTACTCGAGTAACAGCATGGCCTTAATGTCCCAGGTTACTGAGGTACTCTTTGCCAGCAGAAGGTGCTGTCTGAAATTTCTTTGGACAGGGGACTGTCATCATGTTTCCTCTGCATGGATTATCTTTTCACCTCTGGAGTTTGACAGTGAAACCAGGGTCCATCACCAGTAATCAGTCTGGCAAACAATCCCTCTTGGTCCTTTTGAAGAGCAGGCAGCTCCTGGCAGTTCTGCACACTTCTTTCCTTTTTTTTTTGTGTGTAAGATCCCTTGGAACCCAGTGAGCATAAACCTTCTTCATCCTTGCTGTTTTTTATTTGCTGGTTTATTATTTGCTTTTTTTTACTTTAGATGCCGGACTGCTGGCTAGAAGTCGGTATTTGGAAGGTCCTGCGACCGGCCATCTCGACACAGGTTTTTCTTGGTTTCTCTGTGCCTAAAAGCAAATGCTGAGATGGTTCCCAAGATTCCAAGTTGCCACTACATGCTTCTCATGTAGCTCTCCCGACTTAAATTTAGTAGTAACCAATTTCATGTTTGAATTGGTAGGAGTGAACAGTAAAATTGTTAGATTTTGTAAACTGTCTATGGAGAAATGGAACACAAGGCTTATTTTAAAAACAAAACAGGAAGTAATGCAGTCACAACCCATTCAGATAC
>Ga0131853_10026457_pt1 | contig 10433 bp, 13 predicted proteins | sample TergutLab28metaG_FD_92764 | JGI IMG/M metagenome (GOLD analysis project Ga0131853, IMG submission 92764) | Labiotermes labralis P1 segment gut microbial communities from Petit-Saut dam, French Guiana - Lab288 P1 (version 2) (version 2) | ecosystem: Host-associated > Arthropoda: Insects >... | reverse complement strand
TTTTTAAATAATCATAGAACATGTTGGTTTTCTCCACGCAATGTTTTTCGCACAACTACCTTATCTTCCTGTTCCGCAAATACGATAAACCCGCATTTTTCATACATTGCTAAGGGGCCTCTATGGTCTTTGGCGGCATCGGTCAGTTTTTTGTTTGGAAAGGCCTCTACAAAGTCAAAACCTTCAGCAGCGGCATCCTCACAGACATATTCTAACAATTGTGTAGCCACACCCATTCTTAGCATCTTAGGGGCGATTGCAAAACAAGAAATCAATTTCACCTTTTCTGCTGTTCGGGGTTCTTCCATTGGTACACCACCATACGTGCGTAGATATTCTACACATGCTTGCAAGTCTGTCTTTGTGTTGGCGTTGCACCAACCTACAATTTCGCCGCCAAGATAAGCAAGGTAGCCCTGTATATGGCCATCTTGCACCCGTTGGATACCGTGAACCCGCCTTTCATCTGACGATGCGTACCAATGCTCTCCCCCATTATTGTACACATTGTCGCTACACCAAGTAATACAATAGCATTTGGTATCATCACTCCCCCAGTGATGAGTAGTGTCAAAAAATCGTGCATAATCTTCCGCAAGTTCGGGTGTCAGTTTTCGGATTTCTATATTCATTAAAAGGCACTTCTTTCTCTATTGATTTCCTCTGCAATTTGATGTGGGGCCTTACCATTCATATTTACTAAACGTGCATCTTTTACCTGGTGCCTAAACCACGTATCTTGACGTTTTGCATAGTTACGCGTAGCTTGCTGAATACATGCAATCGTCTCGTCCTCGGTCTGGTATCCGTTTGTAAACGGAACCACTTCCTTGTACCCTATCCCCTGCATCGATACAAGCTCTGGGCTATATCCACGCGACAAAAGGCCGCGAACTTCTTCTGGCAGCCCTGCCTCCCACATGGAAATCACCCTCGCATTTATACGGTCATAGAGAATTTCCCGGGGCATAGTCAAGATATTAAAACTTGTGGCGTATTTTGCCACACTCTGCTTTTGCGCTGCGTTGTGGACGGAAAACAAGCCGCCTGTCGTATCACAAAAACTTAACGCCCGCGCTACTTTTTTTATATTGTTGGGGTGTACGGTTTTTGCATAATCGGGGTCTATAAGTTGCAATTTTTCATGCAAAAAAACTGCACCTTTTTCTTGGGAAAGTCTAACGTAAGCTTCGCGCAAGTGGTTATCATTTTCATGCTGATTTTCTTCGAAATCCACAAATTCGGTGCCATTGATAACGGCTTTGATATAAAAACCTGTGCCACCGGCAAGTATCGGCGTTTTTTTTCTTAGAAGAATATCTTGGATGGCCTCTGTTGCAAGCTGTGTGTATTTTGCAACAGAAAAAGGCATGTCAGGCGAAACCACATCCAGCAAGTGGTGCGGTATGCCATCCATTTCTATTTGGGTGGGTTTGGCCGTTCCGATATCCATGTGCTTGTATATCTGCATAGAATCGGCGGAAATGACTTCGCCATTTATTTGCTTCGCAAGCTCAACCGCCACGGCAGTTTTGCCGCTTGCAGTTGGACCTGCAATTACATAAAGTTTGTCCATCAAATTTTAGTGCTTAAAGTGGCGTACGTCTGTAAACACCATGGCTATCCCGTGTTTGTCTGCTTCGTCTATAGATGCTTGATCGTTTTTGGAGCCACCAGGCTGAATTATTTCCGTAATCCCGGCAGCGGCACACAACTCCACAACATCCGTAAACGGGAACATTGCATCGGATGCAAGCACGGCACCCTTTGCCAGCTCCCCTGCCCTGCCTACAGCAGCCTCTGCCGCCCAGGCTCGCTTTACTTCGCCGCCGCCAAGCCCAAGGGTGCGGCCGTCTTTGGCAACCACTATCGCGTTGGATTTTACGTGTTTTACCACCTTCATGGCAAATAATAAATCGCTTAATTTTGTTGGAGCTTTTTTTGTGACAACTTTATGGGTTTCTGCACCGATATCATTGGAATCTGAATTTTGAACCAGCAGACCACCGCCCACGCTTTTGCATTCCCATATTTGCGGCGATTTTTCCATCATATTGGGCAATACCAAAAGCCGCCTGTCCTTTTTCTTGGTCAGCACGTTCAGGGCTTCGGGGGTAAATGATGGTGCAATAATTACTTCCAAGTAAATACCATGCATTGTACGGGCGGTTTCTTCGTCTACTTCACGGTTTAGGCATACTATACCGCCAAAAATAGATTCCGGGTCGCATTCGTATGCAGCGTTGTAGGCCGCAAGAATATTTTCGCCTATTGCCACACCGCATGGGGTGGCATGTTTAATAGCCACACACACTGGGTCAGATTCAAACTCTTTTGCGACTGCCAATGCAGCGTGGGCATCCGCAATATTGTTGAATGATAGCGGTTTGCCATGTAATAGCTCTGCGGATTCGATACCATTATATTTTTGCTGCGGCCATGTGTAGTATGCCGCTTGCTGGTGGGGGTTTTCGCCGTAACGCATGGGTGTTTCGTGTTTGTCGAAAGTAATGGTTAACGTATCAGGAAATGCTTCCGGCTCTACTATTTGACGCAGATATTCCGCAATGTAGGCATCGTATGCCGCTGTATAACTGAATGCCCCAGCCGCTAACCTAAAGCGATATTCTTCATCTAAATTATTGTTGGCTACCCGCTCCATTAGCTCTGCATACTCTGCGGGGTTCGTTACAACCGTTACATATTTATGGTTTTTTGCAGCGGCACGTATCATAGACGGCCCGCCAACATCTATTTGCTCTATCGCATTTGCCAAAGTGTGACTTGGGTCTTCCACCGTATTTCTGAATGGATAGAGATTCACCACAAGAATATCAATTGTGCCTATATTCTGCTCGTCCATTGTACGGCAGTGTTCGGGGTTGTCCAGTACCGCAAGCAACCCGCCAAAAATGTCAGGGTGTAAGGTCTTTAGCCGCCCGTCCATACATTCCGGGAAGCCTGTTACATCCTCTATTGCGGTGACAGGCAGGCCATTTTCGGCCAGCAATGTTGCTGTGCCGCCTGTCGAAATTAGCTCATACCCGGCAGATGATAGTGTTTTTGCTAATTCCAAAACTCCCGTTTTATCGCTTACACTTAAAAGCGCGCGTTTTTTTGACATTTTGTTCACTCCTAAATTTTGCATGCTTTGCTTTTCAAAAATCTAAAAAAATTTTTCCGTTCTTCGCTTTCCGCAAAAGCGGTCTTGTCTATAGCTATAAACTGCCTTGCTTTTGTGAGTAGTACATACATATTTTTTGTTTTAACAAACCTGTCGATGCTTGTGTATTCTATAAAGCTTGTACCATTTGTATTGGTGCAGAATATCGCTATTTTGTCATCGTTAAACGATATTTCGAGCTCCAGTTCATCGCTTCCGGTGCTTTCGCTTATTCTTTGCAGTTGTAATTTTACCCCTTTTTTAACGGTTAAGTAATAAACGAAGGGGAAGATGGCAACAAACAGAATGGCATAAAATGAAATTATATGTTGCCCATTTGCAGCACTTCCAATTGCAACCGCCAAGGCACCGGATAATATTACAGCAAGCGCAATTTTATCTGACTTAGAAATATGATGCCGCCCTATTTCTTTGAATGTCTGCTTGTTAACAATGCTTTTGATTACAAAATGGCTCACAGGTCACTACTCCCAACTTAGCGCGCTTGTACCACTTACTGCAACATGCCCAATTACAAACGCTTTTTCGCCCTGTGTTTCCAATACTTCAACCAGCTTTTGTGCATCAGCAGGGGCGACCGCTAACACCATGCCAATTCCCATATTAAACACATTGTACATTTCCATTTCATTCAACCCGCCCTGCTTTTGAAAAAACGGGAAAATTTCAGGTATATCCCATGTGCCCTGCTTTACAACTGCCGCAAGGCCTTCCGGCAGCATACGCGGAATATTTTCGATAAACCCGCCGCCGGTAATATGCGCCATTCCTTTAATTTTGACCTGCTTCACGGCATGAAGAATCGGTTTTACATAAATTTTGGTAGGGGTCAGCAGTGCTTCGCCAAGTGATTTATCACCAAAATGCGTTTTGCCCAAATCTAACCCAGCAACCACCTTCCGCACCAGCGAAAACCCATTGCTATGCACCCCGGAAGATGCAATGCCAACCAACACATTGCCCCCGGTAATGGCTGCCCCAGTTATTATTTCTTGTTTTTCTACAACACCGACAGAAAACCCGGCAATATCATATTCGCCGTCTTGGTACATACCCGGCATTTCCGCCGTTTCGCCGCCTATAAGCGCGCAACCGGATTGCACACAACCCTCGCTAATTCCCTTGATGATATCCTCAATTTGCGCAGGATCTAGTTTACCGGTAGCGATATAGTCCAAAAAAAATAGAGGCTCTGCACCCTGCGTAACAATATCATTCACACACATGGCAACGGCATCTATTCCAATCGTATCGTGACAGTTTAGCTCAAATGCCAATTTTAATTTTGTACCCACTCCGTCTGTCCCGGATACAAGAACAGGCTGCTTGACATGAAGCGCACTTAAATCAAACAGCCCGCCAAAGCCGCCAATGCTGCTCATAAGCCCGGCCCTGGCAGTCCTGGCTACATGAGATTTCATGCGGGATACGACCTCGTATCCGGCTTCTATATCGACACCTGCTTTTTTGTATGCTTCTGACATGTAGTTCACACTCCTAATTTGTAAAATCTTTTTTGCACTGATTGTAAACGTCTACCGGATTTGCAGCTTGGGTAATCGGCCTTCCCATAACGATAAATTCTGTGCCCATTTTATTGGCATAAGCAGGCGTAGCGATTCTTTCTTGGTCGTCTGTTTTACTGTCTGCAAACCGAATACCCGGCGTTAGGGTCACAAAGTCCTCCCCGCAAACCTCTTTTACCGAGCGGATTTCTTCCGGCGAACAAACCACCCCATCACATCCCGAATTTTTGGCCAATTTTGCAAGCCTTATAACCTGCTGCTCTGGTGTTGCATCTATGCCCAATTCTTCCAAATCGGACTTCGATTTTGACGTAAGAACCGTAACGGCTAAGAGAATGGGCTTCGCTATTCCTTCCTGCTCGCAAACTTCGTCTATGGCTTTGCGCGCGGCCATCATCCCTTTCGAACCGGATTCGGCCATGATATTAATAATATCTACACCCGCCTTTGTTAAAACCTTGAAAGTATTCCCCAAAGTATTGGGAATATCGTAGTTTTTTAGGTCCATAAATACTTTATGTCCCCTGGCTTTAACCATTTCTACCGGGTTAAAACCCTGTAATGCGCCTGTATTAAAAAGCTCCATCCCTATTTTGCAATAAAAACCGGTCGCGCCCTCCATCTGGTTTAGGAAAAGCTCCAGTCTTTCCTTTGAGTTAAAGTCACATGCGATAACAACGTTTTTTCCCATGGCTACACTTCCTTTTTATTTTTTTGCGAAACTTTATAGCGCAAATCTTTCCTTTATCATTTTGGCTACAACGTCTGCTGAAAGCTCAGAATTGTCGATTCTAATATAATTTTCAAAAGAAATTTCCCCCTCGTTGCTGACATAACGGCCTTCTTTATCAGCGCTTATAAGACGTTTATTTGAAATTTCGGTATTCCTTTTGGATGGCTTATTTTGTAATCTGCTTTCCATTACATTTCTTTGAAGCCTGACTTCTTGCGGCGCCACCAACTCTACAAAATATATTTCGGCATTTTGTTGCTTAAAAATATCACAAACATTGTTTATATAATCCCAACCCGATTGGTGGTTAAAATCCCACATGAAAGTAAAAATCATCCCATATAAATCTGATTTTGCAAATTCTTCAAAAACTACCGCTCTCAACTTTGAAACAACCGCGTAGTTATAGCCGAATATTTCTAAAACAGGCTCAAGCATCATGTGGTTATGAAACAAGCGCAAATCTGTAATTTTCACCAATTCTTGACCAACTGTCATTTTGCCTACGGCAGCATTTCCGATTAAGATTAACAGCTTCATAACCCTATCACCTCTAACCGTCATTTACGGCCTTTCCAATGATATCTGCCCAAGCTTACCGCCCCTAAATTCGTCAAGCAAAATAATCGCGGCACGTTCTATGTCAATAATGCCGCCCTTCATTTTGAAGCCCCTTGCCTCTCCAATAGCGGTCAGCATTTTTCTCATGTCATCGCTCACAAGCTCAACCTTATAACGCACAGCAATGGCATTTGGCTCAGCAACCTGCAATAGTCCAATCAAATTTTCCGCAAGCGTCACCTGGTCAACAACATTGTCTGACACAGCCCCCGTACATGCAAGCTTTAACCCCACGTCCGGGTCCTCAAATTTAGGCCACAACACACCCGGCGTATCCATCAAGTCTATGCTGGCACCCTTACCGGGTTCCACTTTAATCCACTGCCTGCCGCGCGTTACACCTGGGCGGTCTGCAGTACCGGTGCTTGCACGCCCTGCCAGCATATTTATAAACGTAGATTTACCCACATTGGGTATGCCCACAATCATCGCGCGCGTAGGCACATTAATGCGCCCGCGTTTACGCTGGTTTTCTGCACGCTCACGCATGATATCCCGCAACATTTCGTAAAATTTATTTACGCCATTTTTTTTCTTGTCATTATCTTTCGCGTTTAACCGCAAAGTAAAAAATCCCAGCTTACGGAAGTAGTCTTCCCACTGGGTTGTAATTTCCGGGTTTGCCAAATCTGCCTTGTTTAGTACAAGAACACGCTTTTTATTTTTAGCCAAACTATCAATATCCGGGTTGCGGCTGGACAGCGGAATTCTTGCATCCAAAACCTCAACAACAACGTCAATTAAGCCCATTTGGGCTATCAACATTCTTTTTGTTTTGGTCATATGACCGGGATACCACTGAATTCGCAAGTCCACGGTTAGTCCACCCGCCCAAAAGTCGAAAGGGGCCAGATACGCACCAAAACTTTGCCTATCATGTCGTCCCCTTGCACGTTGCCCACAGTGTTATTACGGCTATCTCTACTGCCATTGCGGTTATCACCCAACACAAAGAAACGCCCTTCTTCCACTGTTACAGGAAAACTCACAACATCTGAAGGATGCCTAACAGGTTGTTGAGAAAAAGGATCGTCTAAAGGGGTGCCATTAACCGAGAACTGACTGTTCGACAAATCTACGATATCATCGGCACCGGCAATAATCCGTTTGATAAAATACGCAGACGGATTGTCCGGATATGGGAAAGCCACAATATCCCCGGCACGCGGCGATGAAAATACATATGAAAACCTGTTTAGTATCAATACATCGCCATGGCTTAAAGTTGGTTCCATAGAGTAACCCGTTACGCGGGTAACCCTAAAAACAAAGGTCCGAGTCACCAAGGCCAGCAAAATTGCCAGCCCAATGACCAAAACCCACTCTAACAAGCCACGCAAAAGGGGATTTCCTATGCGGTTTTTAAGCATTTTACGCTTTTTTTGATTTAGAGTAGATAGCTTCTTTTATCTTAGCCGCCTTACCTATGCGGTCACGCAAGTAAAACAATTTTGCGCGGCGGACAATACCGCGGCGGACAACTTCTACCCTGTCTACCCTTGGTGAATGCAACGGCCAGGTTTTTTCTACACCAATACCGCTGGAAAGACGGCGAACGGTGAAGGTTTCACGAAGGCTACCGCCTTGACGTTTAATTACAACACCTTCAAAAACCTGAATTCTTTCTTTTGCGCCTTCTACAATTTTGGCGTGTACGCGAACTGTGTCTCCAACATTAAATGAAGAAACTTCTGCCTTCATTTGGGACTGCTCGAGCTCTTTTATCAAATTATGCACTATGACTTCCTCCTAACGATTTATCATTATACAACCCTTAGACATTTTCGTCAAATAATATCTTAAATTTGAAGTGCCATGTATATTTTACCTCTTTTGTAGCAAGAATTTACCCATTAGCAACAAAATTTAACCGGAAGGGAAAGAGACATGCAGAACTTAAAACAGTCAGAACTCAATTGGATTCGCGAAGTGGTATCCGCACACAACATGACCGCATGCAAGCTAGACACTTATGCGAACCAAGTGCAAGATCCGCAGATTAAACAGATGTTCTCCAAAGCATCTACAGAGGCAAAGCAAGCAGCACAAAACTTGCTTCAAATGTTGTAAAAAATAAAGGAGTGTAAAAAATGCAGGAAAAAGACATTGTATTAGACGTACTTGGCGGCGTAAAAGCCAGTTTATCATGCTATGCAACATTTATTAGTGAAACATCAAACCCCACACTGCGCCAAACCTTTCAACAAATGCGCGACGGGGACGAAAAGTTCCAATACGACCTTTACAAAATTGCAGCACAAAAAGGTTACTATGCAGTCTCACCATCTGCAGACCAAAATGCCATTTCCAGTGTTAAAACCGCACTAACCAGCGGCATATCAAGCCCTATGCATTAAAAGTTACCCCCGCCGGCAAATTTGCTAACGGGGGTTTTTATTAAAGTTTGTTAGAAATTCATCATCAGCCTGGTTAGCAATACAATTATCGGCAAGCCGATTAATGTACGCATGAGGAATAGAACAAACAACCTGCCAAAACCAAGCGGCATTTTAGATTTAAGTATCAGAATGCCTGTTTCAGCCATATAGATAATCTGTACAATTGATAGTGCGCCAAGGATAAATTTCGTTTCGGTATAGTAAGAATCGGCAAGCATAATCGCAGGCAAGAACATATCTATAAAGCCGACCAGAGTAGTGCTTGCATAATCTGCCGCACCCGGAACGCGCAACAACTCCAAGAACCAACGCATTGGTATTGATATCCAGTCAAAAACCGGTGTAGCATCTTCAACAATAAGCGCGACCGTTCCCAAAGCCATAATAACCGGCAGCAAATCCATAAACACATCCAAGTAACACTTCATTCCGCCCTTCACAACATCGGAGGCTTTTGCCGCGCCAGCCCGTTCACTTGCGGTGTACAGGGCTTTTTTCATACGTGAAACGCCAACGGTTTCCTCTTCATCAATTTGCTTGCCAACACCTTCTAAATAGTCATTTTTGAGGTTCCTAAGCGGCCAAATTCTTGGGGTGATAATTGCCAAAACAATACAGGTAATACAAATAATCAAATACCAGAGGAAAAAGTGAGGTTCTATTCCCATTGTACGCGCGACAACAAACGAAAACGGCAACGATACAAACGAAAAGTTAACGGCTATAGCAGCGGCTTCGCGCCCAGTGTAAAATCCTTTTTCATGTTGGTTTCGGGTTATAATTACCGACACGGCAGACGAACCAAACCATGATGCCGCCAAGTCTATGGATGCGCGACCCGGCAAAGTAAACAAGAAACGTATAACTTTACGGATTAGAACACCAATAAACTCCATTAATCCAAAATCGGTTAATACAGGGATGGCAAATGCTAAAATAAGGAAAATGGACACAAGCCCGGTGATAAGCTCGTTAAGCATGAGCCCGCCTATCCAAGATGCAGTAATAGCTTCCGGCCCAAAATCGAAAAGTACCATTGTTGCAAAAACGAATGCAAGCAAGCGACATACCGCATAAACAGGATGTGCATAAAACGTAGACTTTAGCTTCTCATTGTTCATGATAAAGCCGGGCTTGACCGCATATGCAAGTATCGTACCTAAAAATGAAATAGTGATAAAAATGTAAGCCAGCAATGTAGCAGCGTTAAAATCCCATGGTGCCTGAATCGAAAATAAATTGAAGAAAGAAACCCGGTGTCCCCCTAAAAACCCGCCTATAAAGTCGATAGCAAAGCCCAGAGGTATGTTAAATGCTGTTTCTGTGGGCCAAGGGAATAGGAACAGAAACAAGCCAACCAGCGAGCCTATAATAAATTTAAGCAAATTACCGGTTTTGATTTGGTACGAACTTTGATCCGATTTCATTTTACTTCCTCCTGATAAATGAATAATTATTCGTTGTTTTGTGAATAATAAATCATTTGGCAAAAAAAAGCAAGCAAAATTTTTATAGCCTGCAACAACTATTTTATGATTTTGCGCCATTTTCCCTTGACTATGTCGAACCTTGCATTATACTAGAGTGAACAAATCCGTAGTGAAAAGAGGAGCCTTAATGTACGAGAAAGTACCTACCGGTTTAAATTTTGCCGAACGCGAACAGAATGTTCTGGATTTTTGGCGTGAAAATAAAATTTTTGAAGAAAGTATCGAGCTGCGAAAAAACGCACCCCCGTTTACTTTTCATGACGGGCCGCCTACAGCAAATGGTATGCCGCATATTGGGCACGTTATTACCCGATCCATAAAAGATTTATTCCCGCGGTACAAAACCATGAAAGGATACCAAGTATTGCGCAAAGCCGGATGGGATACCCATGGCTTACCTGTTGAGCTTGAAGTGGAAAAACTGCTTGGCATAAGCGGCAAACCTGAAATTGAAAAATATGGCATAGAGCCATTTATACA
>Ga0131853_10026455_pt1 | contig 10433 bp, 3 predicted proteins | sample TergutLab28metaG_FD_92764 | JGI IMG/M metagenome (GOLD analysis project Ga0131853, IMG submission 92764) | Labiotermes labralis P1 segment gut microbial communities from Petit-Saut dam, French Guiana - Lab288 P1 (version 2) (version 2) | ecosystem: Host-associated > Arthropoda: Insects >... | reverse complement strand
TTGAGGGTATATTGTGTAGGTATTGGCTGTGTTGAGGGTATATTGTGTAGGTATTGGCTGTATTGAGGGTATATTGTGTAGGTATTGGCTGTGTTGATGGTATATTGTGTAGGTATTGGCTGTATTGAGGGTATATTGTGTAGGTATTGGCTATGTTGAGGGTATATTGTGTAGGTATTGGCTATGTTGAGGGTGTATTGTGTAGGTATTGGCTGTATTGATGGTATATTGTGTAGGCATTGACTATGTTGGGGGTATATTGTGTAGGTATTGGCTGTATTGAGGGTATATTGTGTAGGTATTGGCTGTATTAAGGGTATATTGTGTAGGTATTGGCTGTATTGAGGGTATTTTGTGTAGGTGTTGGCTGTGTTGAGGGTATATTGTGTAGGGAACTTAAAAAAGTCGCAGGATCAAATCTTTCCCTTACTTTTAGTTCATTTTGAAGTCCAAACGCTATTACGCTAACTAAACGTTAGAAGTTGTGCGCAGACTGTCCGATGTGTTTGTAGAAGTAGCTCTCCACATTAATGATTTGTGAATCTGCGAGTAGGGAGTTCGGTGCTCCCTGTTGGCGGTGACCGTGTTCTTTAGTTGAGGGTGCTCGGTAATAGGGCGTTGGGGAAGGTATTTTTACCTTAGAAGGGGGAGTGATTGGAAGTTGCAGAAAAATTGCACAAAGTGCCGGTTCGTGATGTTTACTGCGCGCAGAATGTTATTCGATTGATCAAATAAACGAGAACGAGATGAGTGGGATATGTAGCACGTATGCGGGAGAAGATGAATGTGTACAGGACAGTTGTGGATAAACTGAAGGAAAAAGACCAATTGGAAGACCTAGATGTAGGTGGGGGATAATACTAAATTGGATCGTGAAGTAGTGGCGAACCGTTTTGAATGTTCGGGTTTTATAATATGTGAGGAATTCGTAACGTGTTTAAGAACCGTTAGCTTCTCAAGAAGAGGTTACTTTCGTGTATTTAACATTGTAAAGTTGCCTTTGTTCTTGGTGTGTGTCTAGATATGTTCTGTGGCCATAACGGCTGATACCTACCTAGCTGGAGGTATGACTTCATTTTTTTATATCGAAGGACACGTTGGGTGGGATTTCCAGTTTCTCCCGATGATGGGATGAGAGTAGTAGAATGTGTTGTACCGTAGGTGGGGGACTGCGGTGAACATGGAATGCGCAGCGCGGTAGGGCTTGGTATTTCCCACGTGCGTGTCTTCATCTGGAGTTTGGGTATTTCCGACCAGATTTAATCCGCACTGTATGGATCATTCTGCTTGGGAAGTGTAATGCCGTGGTCCAAGCGGTCAGTATTCGTCTTTACACAGCGGAGCCCCGTGTTCGATTCAAGGCCAGTGTGTGTGATGTTTGTGGTGGACAGAGTGCTGCTGGGACAGGTTTCTCTCCTAGTACGTCGATCCTCCCCCACCGCCACCGCCCCCCCCCCCCCCACCGGTAATATTCGACCGTTGTGCCGTACATTTCATTTCCTTACGACCTACGCCATATAATCTCAACAACTGACTGCGGCTTTCAAAAGAAACCTCTGTCTGCTATGCTTGTCCAAGTCCATTTATTCGAGCTCACGTGTTTTGTTGTTATCTATACGTAAAGGTATTTACTGAGTCACATTACGAAATGGCTATCTGCCTGCTAACACCAAGTTTTCTACAATGCACATCCCTCATGTTAGTCTTAAGTTCTACATTGTTCATGAAGTGTTCATCTTAACCCTTTAAAGACTAAGCGCAGACTGTTTTATTTAAAGATTCAGTTCGTACCGCGCAGTAAACACTTTTCATCTCTGTTATAAATACCTATCAGTTTATGTGGTGTGGGGCAAACGTCAGTGTTTATTGTGAGACAAATACAAAACACATAAATGCAGTGTGGGTAGAATGTAAAATTCTTGAATTGTAAACTGTTGGTGCATCACGTAACCAGTAGACTTTAAAAGGTTAAATTTGTGTATGATCCTTCCCGTTGTGTTATGTCATATTAAAAACTGATAAACGTGGAGCGTGTGTTGGCTGGACTGATAGCATTTGCTGTGCTTGACGACTGTACGTTTATCAATTTTTAATATGTTATTAATCTTCAATTCTGCATTATTTTGACGTTTTGCTGACCGTGCATCTCATTATATTTATATTTATATTACACAGCCTCTGGTATCATCACACCTATAGGTGTGATGATACCAGAGGCTGTGTAATGCAATTTTGACCTCCTGATGATGAGCACATGTGCTAGAAACATGCAGAGGCATGAAATAAAACTTACTATGAAACAAATTTTGCGCATCAAGTTGGTTAAATACTGATATAAAAATCTGCATAATTTGTCCAATAGTTCTTTTAGTTTTCAGCTGTCGCTTTGAGTTTCGATTTCTAGGTCTAAGCAATAATTGTTTATTGTTTACTTTCCTTTTAAATTTTTCTCTCTCTTTTAACAGCCGATCGATCCTACCCTACACGCAAAATAATTCTTAGTCTCCTTCCAGGCTTAAATTATCTTCTCTTCATTTGGTATTCCCATTTCCTTTTGATCTAATATGCAAGGGTTACTAACTTTCTCAGTTCTATGACCTTGATACCAGAGAGCAGCTTCCTTGGTGTTCTTTCTTTATTTATGTTTTACCACTTTTAGTTCACCAGATCCTCTCTCAACCCCTGTTATTACCGATTGCCAAAAGTTGATCATTTGCTGTGACGTTGATTGATCCTCTAGTATCGAAATGGTCGCTGATAGCGTGAGGCGTCGTTGGCATTCACGTCCACCTGTTCGCTCAAAGAGTGAATGCACAACTCGCTACAGTAAGTGCGGACGGTCTTAATGCTCGACGTCCGTTCTCTTCACATGCCCATCGACTTAAAGCGGGACTTTATTAGAGAGAACGTTACGCGGTGGCTTCGGTTTCACTTCTGTGCCAGTGTTTTCCCCACGTTTCCGCCTCTATGTTTTTGCCGTCACCTCTCTTTTCGCCATTCCAACATATACGTGCTTCCCACCCTTTACTTTTACCCCTTGTTTCTCTGTGTTTAGCAGTCTGCATCAAAGTACGGAATTAAATTAAACAAGAGCGCGTTTGAGTGCGGTCGCTGTTGCGTGCTTTTGCACCACCGTATAGACCAAATAGACCCATATCCTAATAATTTAGAATCCTTCAACTAGGGGCGTGTTGTGTTTGTAGGTTTGCACTACTGATTATCTGTTATTTAACAGTGGGGAAAATGTGCCACAGTGGTTTATTGTTATATATGAACCGACTGTTAACCGGTGTTGAAGGAAATGTCGTGTGGTGAATGATGATTAGATTAATGAATTCCATAGACGCCTCAGTTTTCACATTCTTGTGTATTTACACGCCTTCAGATGTAGATTCCTTTACCCAGTTACCGACTCGATGAGCAGAAGGGCGATAAAGCGTACAAATAAACAGCAGTGTTGTCAATCTTAATATGCTATAAATCGATATGATTTTCTCAGGAAACTGCGCACAAGTTGGACAAATGGAGCGCGATTCTTGTTGGGGACTGGAAAGGTTTCTTCGCCACGGCGCCCAGAGCAGCGTCACATCTTGCACGTGTTTTGCAGTGATTATCCTTCACAGAAAGCTAGTAATAAGTTTTTTTTTTGGCCACGTTCGCTTAATCGCAAAAAGAACCTATTACCTTCGTCATGTCCTTCCTTCTGTCCGTACGCGCAAATTGGCGCGGCTCCCACTTGACGGATGTACGCAAAATATGACACTGGGGACTTCATAAAGATCTGTCGAGAAACTCCTAATTTGGTTAAAATCGGACAGAATTATCGGTCGCTTTACATGAAGACTTAAGTATGTTTTATTGTCGTCGGCGACATTGGAGCGCACTCTGCGAGTGAGATTGTATCAGGCTTGTATGATAGCCGAGGAGGCATAAACATTACGCGAACGCGCCGAAGTGTTGCGTTATAAGTGCATTGCCTCTCTTATATGCATACTAGAGGTCTTAATTTGGTTTCCTCAGGTACTGTTATTAGTGATTAGGTTTTTGTATGTGTCTCTGTATGTAGCCTATGTGTAAATACATATACATAAATGCCGATGTGTGTGTATATACAGCTATAGGCGCATATATATGTATATGCATATATATATGTATGTGCAAATATATATAGGCATATACATATGTATGTATATGCACATATATTTGCCTTTCAATGGTTGGTGGCGAAATGCATTCTGCCATCTCTCTGTGATTCTTATTTTTAATGGTTTAGTGTGATATTCTCCTGTCTGAATGTTTTGCATGCATAATCGAGTTATATAATCATGTGATTATCTGTATCTACAGATCGTGTACCATTGCTATTGTTAAGACATGTGTTATTTAGCTTTAATGTCCTTATTTTGAGCACTTGGATTTTGAGTTCGAATTAATGTCCGTGAGCGGTTGTGTTTGTTACTTTTGTTTGTGTTTGAGTTGATTTTAAGGCCTATTACGGTCCAGCGACTCCTGCTGTATGTGTCAAGAATCTGCCCTTGAAAATTAGTTTTGCAGAAGTTCTAGCTTCGTTGTGGCTGCTGTAGGTGTCGGCGACATTTAGTGTCTACCGTCACTGGTTACTATATTGTACAGTACGACGCTTGGTGTCTGTTGGGATTACTTTTCGAATCTAAACCTTACTTTTATGTGCGGCATTTATTACTGGTGTTTAATAATAACTATCGTTTTTTTTTCTACTAGTAATTTTGAAAAATTCGTATAGCAACAAAATCGCACTTTATTACGCTGATTTGTCATGTATTTGTATATGTATATATATATATATATATATATATATATGTGTGTGTGTGTGTGTGTTTATTTGCTTGTACATAATTAAGTGGGAGAACAAGAAAAATAGTTATGGCTAAATTATAATATATTTTTTCTGGGTAAAAGTTTCAGAAATTAACTATTGATACTGTCATACATTACATGTTAAGCTGTTTGTTTCTACGTAACAGTCACGAATTTCGACCTAGGAGACTTTTTGCCTTGTTGTAATGAGAGGTGAAGAGCTGAAACATATCGTGAAAACCTTCCGCGCATAGCCATGTCAGAATTTCCTTGAACGTGACTGACGAGAGTAACTGTTTAATTTCTAATACTGATACTGGTTTACAAATGAGGAGTGAATTCGTTGCGCCTCCATTCTTGTGCTCAGCATCCGTTGAGAGTCTCTTAGACTGTCACAGGTTGCGGAATACAGTTCAACCTGCGGACAGCTGAAGAGAAAGTTACTGGCAGGTTAAATCCTGTAACCTCTTCAGGGTACCATCATACATACCATATGCCTTCTATATCCCTCACTAATCACGTATGTTCTGGTTTGTCCACAGAGGCTGACGTGGTTCTCACCCGAGGATGATGTCAAAATGTGCATCGTTAAAGGAAAAGACGAGGTAAGAAAGACAAGTCGCTCTTCGTCATGCTATTTCTTCAGTAATTACGTTTAATTAAGGTCGCAGAATGTAGCCGTCTCTTACTCTGTGCTATCTCCATTCGGTTATTGCATTTTACTGTGTCACACTGGCTGCGAGCCAGTTAGTTCCTTACTTTGAAGACAGTTATGGTAGAGTCATTAAACCTAAAGGATATGGTATCGTGAAGTTAGGGTAAGAAGCACAAATATAATTCTTGCCTGAACGCTCAACTGGCAAGATCATTACGGTGAAACAGATACGAAGTAGCTGGAAAGAGTCCAACTTGTTACCATGCGATGGGAACAAAACACTTGCTCTGTGTCTAGACTCCATCGTCTAGTATAACAGTTCTGGTGATTATTCCTTAACTGCTGCTCCATACAAGCAAATGAGGCCAGTTGAGACTCTGTTCTTTCGAATACGATTCCTTGTAATCTGGTAGGAAGGTTGCAACATTTCGATGGAACCTAATGTTTGTCTCCCTGTAGGTGGAGACACCAAGGTTTCGGAGACAGAAGCCATGGTGTCTGCTAGACCACACGGCATCACGTCGTAGAAGAAAGTAGTGTTGATATTCATGGCGGCGCACTCGCGCATGCGCATGTCATACACGACACCAGATGGGCGTTTTTACGTGCGTGTAAACCTCACGTGCATTGGGTTTTGGCTTACTATTTTGAGGTGCTGTCACTTAATATGTTAAGTGATTTTTGATGTTTGTGTGACCGCGCATCTCTGATGCAGTAATATAAACTACCAACTAGATGCAACAATAACAGTTTATTGGTAATTTCAATAAGCTCAACATGTTTCGGGCGATAATTTCGCTCGTCCACAAGAGCACTAGACTGTGTTTACAGCTGGTGGTATAATGCACCGAAGAAGTTGCCTGATGGTGACTAGGTTGAGGCGGAACTGCAAACAACCAACTAGATTCAACAGTAACAATTTATTAGTAATTTCAATTAGCTCAACATGTTTCGGGCGATAATTTCGCCCATCCTCAGGAGCACTAGACTGTGTCTACAGCTTGTGGTATAATGCACCGAAGAAGTTGCCTGCTGGTGACAAAGGTTGGGGTGGAACGCAGTAAACACAGTCTAATGCTCCTGAGGATGGGCGAAATTATCGCCCGAAACATGTTGAGCTGATTGAAATTACCAATAAACTGTTATTGTTGCATCTAGTTGGTAGTTTATGTTTAAGGTTATGCGATTTGGTCGGCCTGTTTTTATGTCATGATCACCATGAAGTGCCGATTCCAGTGATCGTGAGGTTCAAGGAGTAGGTCTGCGGCCTGTGGCCTGCTGAGATTGTGGGTTCGAATCCCGGCGGAGACATGGATGTTTGTCTGTTGCCACTGTGGTGTTTTGCCAGATGGAGGTCTCTGCGACGAGCTGATCTCTCGTCCAGAGTAGTCGTACTGACTGTGTTGCTTCGTTATTTGTGATCCAGAAACCTCAAGAATGAGGAGGCAATGCCTCGCGTTGCACCGCAGCGCCAGTGGACAAATAAAAATCACCTTGAAATAATCATGTTTAGGTTTAATTAGTTGTTCCTAATTCTTCCAACTTCACTTCATCTCTTTATCTTCTTCTGGCGAACATCTCCAAGTTCGATAGTTTGTATTACTAACCGTTTTATGGTATGCTGTTTTCCTTTACTCTGTAGTCCTGTTCCCTGTGATGCAGTCAGTTGTTGTAGCATGCAATTACAATAAACATGTTTCGATCTTAGTGTATCCAAAGTCTGTGCTTCTTTGGCAATCTGGTACGTACTGTCATACCTTATAAAGGCCCTTACAAGCCTCATTTGTGCCGTCCCAAGCCTTTTTACATACTCCACACAATTAACTCGTTTCAAATTCCGAAAAGTCAGCTTCGCTGAAACCTTTATATATGAACATCAACACACACAGGTCTTGCAGTGCTGTCGGTTGTACCAAACATTGCTATGTACTGGCTCTTGACTGCCGCGGTGACAAGCCCTCTCGGTACTGGTGTATCAGAGCGAGCAGTCCATGCTGCAGCGTCATTCTTGAGAAACTGTTATTCGCTCATCTGGTCAAGAAATTCGCTTTAATTTTTTGTGTCTCAGTTGCTCCTGTTCGTGTCCACTGGAGCCTGCCACTGGTTTCTCATCCCACTTCACCACAATGCGACTGCTTATTGCAATTCAACACAGCCGCCTTCTCTGCAGTTTGTTCTTCATTAATTTTCGAATTATTTGTGTAGGTGGACGTGCTGCGAAGGTAAATCTGTGCATCAGGTGTATTTAGTGACCTCGCCGAAGAGTTAGACTGACTCCCTGTTTCAGTAATTTCATTACCTGTATTTTTCTACGGCAAATATGAAGTAAGGGTCAAGTGAGTTGTGGCCGGACTGCAGATGCTTGGTTGTGGTTTTGCCACCGATGTTGGGGTAAGAAGAATGGTTTAATATTTTTGCCAGAAAGTTGCAGTCCGTCTTCCCATGTATTATTTTATGTTCTTATTCGAGGAAAAAAATCTTTTGTCTCCAGCAAACTATTTTTTAAATAATTATCTAAGTAACAGTCGACACAAGCAATATATCCCTTGTTATATCTTACACACAAATCTATTTAGTCTGATGGACACCTGTCAAAAAATAAAAAAAAAGTTGCAGCAGTGTATGCATATATACACAGTTGTGTTGACTGTTGTTAACTAGAAACACAACTATATGCCCAACCTTAAAACTTAACTATTTTTGGCGTTCCATGTTCGATTCACGACTCGAAGGCTGTCCATCCTGATTGGAATTTTCCTCAGTTTCTCAAAAAAAAAAAGGTTGGGACAATATCTTAGTACAAGCTACGGCGCTGTTTGATCCACAGACCTGAAGCCCTTCACGATACACACCTAACCTCTCAGACAATGCAGATATAACTTGCTGACTTGAGAACTGCCATCAAAGAAAGCAAGATACATTTTGGACTCTGCGAATTCAACCAGATGTTGCAGCAAGACTGATACAAAATCTTGCCATGGGACATGGCCCTGAGCAAGGAATGTACAGTACATTTAGGCCTGTCGTTCGCAATTTTTATTTGAGTTGTGGCTACTTGCAGACGGTTTAAAACACTAAAGAGTAATTTCTTTCCTGTTATAGTGAACTTGCTTTTGTTTGTTAACTGAACACCACAGTATAAACACGTACGCTTAAAACGCATAGCCTCACGTGTTCTTAACATATGAATTAGACACAAGTGTGGGGTCGTCTTCCGTCTGTACTTCTGGACAGCCCGCAGTACCGTCTGGAAGGAAGGCCGGATTGTTCCAAGATCAGTTCTGCATTGTCCGTGTTAGTAACCCGCTTTTGGTCGTCAAAGACATCATCATGCTTACTGTAATTGTTCCGGCTTCTAAATCACTTATACACTTACTTTTGTGAACTATCTCCTTCAGGCGTCCTTATTATGATTAAGATATTACTGTCCTCCAAACGGTACCGTCTTGTATTTTTATCAAGTAAGAACTTCATGCAGATTCTGGCTTCAAGTAATTCTCTTTCTCAGAATTAACCAGACAGGCACTGTACATGCGTATAAACATGGCTTTGAGGCGCATTCATGCAATCATTGTTGCGGTGTGAAAGAAAGGTTAACATATTCTGAGTGTGTTTGTACCCGTAGGTATCCAGTCTGCCCGGCTCTACAGTGTTTCTTCACGTTATCTCGTAAACTGCACAGTAAACAAAAAAAATCTGTTACACATAAATGTATATTTATCTCAGTAATTAATCAACTTGATGCACAACATTTTTGTTTTACAATAAGTTTATTTCATGCCTGTACATGTTTCGAGCACATGTGCTCATCATCAGGAGATCAAAATTGCATTACACAGCCTCTGGTATCATCACATCTCGTATAGGTGGCCGTCTTGTGCACAGGTTGAGAGAAGACTGGTTAACCATGAACGCGGCACTAGAAGGGGTGAGTGGCCAGCAGCACGCCCCGGCCGCACTTTACCCCCGGGAAAGACCCGGTACCCATTTTACATGAGGCTTGGTGGGCCGCATGGCCGGTCTGGACGGGCGGAAAAATCTCGTCCACACCAGGATTCGATCCCGGACCGTCCAGCCCGTAGTCAGTCGCTATACCAACTGAGCTACCCGGCCCACAATTTTTAATGTAACTAATGTCTTTTTGAGTGTACGCCTGTATGTAAATTTACAGTTGTATAAGAGTAATTGTTATTATATGTGAATTGTAATTGTAATAACTTATTATGTAGATCGTAGCGTAAGCATTTAAGTAATATGTCTGCAGGCCTGCATTTTGTCTTGAACTGTGTTTCCTTCACCTGCACCACACACCTCGCTGCGAATGACTCCCGTTTATAACGACACAGTTTATTCGGTCCGTTTCATGATGTTGTAAGCCAGTTCGACCTATTTACCGAATTTAAGAGACTTCTGAATTTGACGTAAAACTGGCACGGAGTGAAGTGCCTTGAAGGAAAAGTGAGCCTAAGGCGTTGTTTAGGTGGGGGTGTTTTTGAACTGCTCTCCTTCCGTAAGATCACTTAGCTATGTTTGTGTGTGTGTGTGTGTGTAGTGTATTTATGTATGTATATTTGTCTGCAGTATTTGATATGACGCATAAATTTGCAGTACTTGGGCGAGATTCTTGTGGCGTGAAACAGTACCTCCGTCTTGCTGTTCGTTTCGTACGGAGGGATGGGAAGAACAGGAATAACGAGATAGAGTGTGCTTGATAAGGGTAATGTTGGGACCTAAGCCAGAGGAAGCAACAGGAAGGTGGAGAAAATTACATAATGATGAGCTTCATACTTTGTATACTTCACCAGATATTGTAAGGTTTATCTAATCGAGGAGGATGAGACCGTGGAATGGGGGGGGGGGGGGGGGGTGTATGGGGGGGAGGGTATAGTTTGGTGGGGGGGGGGGGGGGTTGTTTGGTTTTGTTTTTGGGGTTTGCGGGGGG
>Ga0131853_10026454_pt1 | contig 10434 bp, 4 predicted proteins | sample TergutLab28metaG_FD_92764 | JGI IMG/M metagenome (GOLD analysis project Ga0131853, IMG submission 92764) | Labiotermes labralis P1 segment gut microbial communities from Petit-Saut dam, French Guiana - Lab288 P1 (version 2) (version 2) | ecosystem: Host-associated > Arthropoda: Insects >... | reverse complement strand
TACCAACCACATCCGGCAGAACCAGGACAGCACACCACGTGCAGTAACACACGTCTTGTTCTCCTGAAGATGGGCATAATGATGCCCGAAACATGTTGAGAAAGTATTGATAATAAACATCTAACTATTGCATCTTGTTGGCCTTCTCTCTCACTTCACGATATAGTGACTTGTCTTACTTCACCGAGCATGGCTAATTTTAAATGTTATATCAATATTTGAGACGACTCCATTACAAACACGCAGAGTACAGTGGAATTTGTGTGCAAAATTAGGCATTTGTTGCACGAAATTTTTTAATTTTAGAGAAGATGTTGGATAAGGTTATCCTTTGTTCTTAAAGAGCTAAATGTCTAGCCTCGCGCAACACATTCCATCTTATGAATCTGTTAGCCCCCTGCCTGGTCGAGTAGTCCCAATCTTTAGGAACTGTAAGGCTACTCTTACACAAATACTCACCATTCGAACTTAACCTAGGCCAGTTTAATGATTTCAGTATCTTAACAACCTGTTTATTCAAGAATCAATGTAGTGTTATCAGTTGACATGCTTATAATAAAACCAACTAGATGCACTAATTTCTCAGATTTATTTTTGTAATAAAGCTCTACATGTTTCGTACAGTTCCTCTGTCCGTCATCAGGAGTTTTTCACTGTACACAGAGCAATGGTTTATGCCATACGGGTTTGCTGACAGGATCAGGACGGAACCATCCTGCTTCTGCTCGCAAGCTGTCAGCAAACTTGTATGACATATACCATTGTTGTGTGTACAGTGAAAAACTCCTGATGATGGACAGTAAGTCTGTCCGAAACATGTAGAGTTTTATTCCAAAAATAAATCTGAGAAATTAGTGCATCTAGTTGGTTTTATTATAAGAATCTATCATCTATGTACGGTCACCTGAACGTCAAACATTTGACATGCGTGTAAGTCTCCAAAGCGACCTGTAGCCTCTTTACTTCCGCCAGTATTATTGCACATCTCATCATCCTTGAATTATGATCTCACAAATATCAGTGGAAGTCTACCATGTAGAAAGCTGCACATTATACTCTTCATCTTACTTTGCTATTTACATTTATTTCCATTACGTCTTGTGTATATCCTTTTGCTAAATAGTGTCTGTTCTCTCCTGCGTGAAAGAAGACCTGACGGTATCAGTCATGTTGACCGTACTTAATGACAAATTCGAAGCCTTGAGATACGAAGACATCCTGTGTAACTATGGTTGGGTTTAATGAAGTTACAGGAACAAATGACAGTAAATGACAGGAAAAAGTCTTTTCATCTACATTTCAGCTACATTTCTTTGAATCTGACACACGGCAAACATGTATTTTGCCCATATTCTGTAGGAGTGAAAACAGTAAACCCTAAGCACACCTAAAATATACGAGCTAAGATTTCATCTTTTGGAGATTCTGTACTTCCCCTACGACATTAGCGTAAGGACGTTGATACAAAAACAGTCCAACGAGGGGTTCGAGCAAGAAATCTTTCCCACATGTGATTAAGTAAAAGTAAAACAAAAAATGGTCTTAACATCCATAAAAAAAACCTAACTCAGAACTTAATTAAGATTATTGCAATATTACAGGACATCCCCCCTTGAGAGCCGAACATTTTGAACACAAAATATCAGATAAAGCAAAGAGGTGAAGGCCATTTGATGTTGTACTGTTGTGTAACTTCAATGCAACTAGTCTCGCTAAGTTTGAATAAAGAGGGATAAGAAGAATGAGACAGGGGAAGGTAACGCGGGGGACCAAAATTCTTACCGAAAAAAACAAAAATTTTGCTTCAGTGAATATTTCAGAACGCGCCTTCCCGTTCGTAGATCTGTTTCTGTGTGACCTGGGATCGGCGACGGAACCGTCAGTCGTAATTTCACGAAACTCGACAGAGGAATTTTATGCAAAAGACAGCAGAGCAAGCGTGTCTTGCAAATCCGCATAGTGAGAACTATAATTCATTTAAGGGCGTAAATTGAATAATACCCTATTGTCCTTATTTTTTAAATGATGTGGGCGATTTTCTATACAGATCTCCACACAACGCTCTTAAGCATATGTAAGTTCCCTGCAAATCGGTGCAAGGAAGAATATACTTTTATTTAGGGTCGTAAAAGATCTTTCGCACATATCTTCTGCTAGAGTTTTATGTTTCGTTGATCGTACATCCTGGTATGATCCTTCTAAATAATGCTCCTGCATACAAGACGGTCATCTACACAGAGTGACATAAACCAGGTGTCGCATTGATACAATAATTCTCCTGATGATGGGCACATGGCTGCCCGAAACATGTAGAGAGTAGAAATAAACATACATGAAAAATTGTGCGTGAAGTTGGTTATTTAGAAGGATCATACCAGGATGCACGTTCAACGAAACATGAAACTCTAGCAGAAGATATGTGCGAAAGATCTTTTACGACCCTAAATAAAAGTTGTGCGGCAATTTGGTTATTCACAAGAATCTTCTGTTGGATTTGTATAAAATTCGGTAACTAAAATTCTGTGAGCAAAATTTATGATTTAAATGTGATGAAAGCACATTACGTGTTCTAATTTTATTTTAAAGCTGTCTGTGGTCACATCCCGTCGCTAAACTGCTCCGCGTGTGTGCGGTCGTGAGAGGGGCTTAGAAAATACGACTAACGAGCCGACAAGAAAAGGAAACCTGAAATAATGATTGTATAATAATGGCTGTGCGCTAAAGAAGCAGTCGTTAATTTACGTTTTGTGAGGAAGAAGGCAATGAATTAAGTTCAGTACCTTGAAGATAGCGTGACACAATAATCACTCAACAATTTACGTCGAACAAATGTAATACAAAATAGCTTCAAGTCACAAGTACAGTTTCTGGTGTGCTACGAAGTAGCCGATCAGACATTGTTGACGTAATATATATATATATAGGAATGTACCTCTCTATGGTTAATATGGGCCTGAAGACGGTTTTGTAAAAACCGAAACACGTAGCCAATGAGCTAATGAAATGTAGTTGTGTTAAGACAGAATGAACAAATTTTGATGTTTGTTTAACCGTGCATCATTGTGATAAATGAAGAATAAAAACCAACTAGATGCCACTTATTATTGTATTGTACTTCTTACAGGCTCAACATGTTTCGGGCACTACTGTACCCATCATCAGGGGCTCGCGACTATGATGTTGATTACCACGTTGGTCGTTTCGTTCTCGGTTTGCTGTAGGTTGGAGGTTAGGTGCGGTTAGGCTGGAGTAATGCTTTAGCCTGCAGCCCGGACACTACTCCGGCCTAACCGCACCTAACCTCCAACTTACAGCAAACCAAGAACGAAACGACCAATGTGGTAATCAACATTATAGTCGCGAGCTCCTGATGATGGGCATAGTAGTGCCCGAAACATGTTGAGCCTACAAGAAGTGCAATAAAATAATAATTGTTATCTAGTTAGTTCTTACGGAATAAACCATTTTAATGAATATATTATTATACATACAAATTAAAAGATTTTATTCGGCTAAAGAGAACGATGTGTTCATTGAGTAGGAGGTTGGGTGGATCCCAGGGCCGGCCTGGACATTTAAGAGAACAGAAAACCTCTTGACCCTAATCGGAATCGAATCCAGTAACATCTAGCCTTCAACCTAGCCACTGTACAGTCTATGCCTTCCAGTTTCCCGAATGTGTAATTATATACACTTAAGACACCCAGTGGTAACATAATTTAACGTTTAAACATCCTAACAACGTCTGCATCTAAGTGCTATTATCCATTTTCTATCTCCTGTAAATCCTTTGTGTTCGGACGTGAATTGTGAAACAGTATGACGATTCGTGACATGTCTGTCACTTGCGCAAGCTGTCAATAAATCGAGTTACAAAATTAGAAACCAATACCTTATCAGCTTCAAATGGTCAGAGCCTTAAACAAAGGCTGCCATTGACTAGGACTGTTAAATAATGCAAGCGAGGAGAGGAGAAACACACAAGTTTTGTTCCATGTCAGTGACTGCTCACTTTGCTTCTAAATAAACGACCTGGTTGTCAGCGAATTATTTTGCGTGCTTAGAACGACAGAGCTGTCGAATAAGCTGAATACTGTAGAGCTGCTGTGCGTGATGGTATGCAATATATTGCTTAATAATTTAAAATTGAGGGAAAACTGCTCGAAAAATTTGGCGAAATTTCTTACTAGCCTAAATTTAAATAACAGGATATCAAACAAATAGTCAGGTTATAGAATCTTGTATAAATGATAGGCAAAATGTCATTCAGAGCGAAGGCAGCAAGCAACAACATTACTGTCGTCTAGCGTGCGACATGACACATGGTCTGGTAGAAGTGATCCAAGATGTCACAGAAATATACTGCTTTCATTACACTGCGGATGGCCAGTCAGTCGACGATTTTCACGCAAAATTTGACGAATTTTCGCAATGTTCTCCTCAGTTCTCCTTGTTGCTGGCCGTTCTGATCTCACTTCATCAGTGACACTTTCTCTTCCCTCAGAAAAACGTTTCACCCACTTGTAAACTGCTGTTTTCTTCATAGCATTATCCCAGCAAAATTGTACCAATATCGCTCTAATTTCGTTTCAACTCTTTCCAAGTTTAACAAGAAATTTAATGTTCGTTCGCTGCTCTAATTCAAGCTCCGACATTCTCGCGGCGGCACACCAAAACACACGCAGACAGTAACAGATGCCACTCAGAAACAGACTACCATAGATCAAAAACAACACAGCTGTGACACGCTGATATGTCAACGTCATCATCAAACCATACTAAAGCTTTTGTCCAGTGCTGCCACGGCAAGCACACGGTGGCGAGTTCACGAACTTAATTGTCCGACCACGTAGTCTAAACTGAAACGTCTGAACACACCTAACAGACTACACGTGAGCACATCTCAGAAGACAGGCACGCATATCATCTCAAAAGAATCTTGAATCTTTCCTTCAGTATAGCGATGGAAAAAAGTGTGTATCCGTTCTTAACCTTTTGAAGACTAATGTCAACTATAGTGGTCGTACCGCACCGCTAACCTATAAAGTTTCATTTTATATATATATATTCAACAAATATAGGTACTGAATATTTTAAACATGGTATATATTCTCCGAATTTTTCTCTTCAAAATGCTGTTTGTTTCATAATTCTAACGTATTTGGTTCCTGTCTTATTCACATTTTATATACAGGATGTGCTAAAATTAAAAAAATAATTCCGGCGCCAAAAGGTTAATTAAACGCAAAAAAAATTAAACCTCGAGGCAATAGAAATTAAGCTACGAAAGGAAGTCATATGTGTTTGCCTAGGCTGTTGATTCCTGTAGCTATAGCCATGCATTTGCTGAGCTGAAAATGAGGACGGGGGAGGAGTTCCTCCATTGTGGTTCAGAAATGAATGAGAGGGTGTGGAAGGAGCGTTTGCTTGGGGGTGGTTGAAGGATGGGTTGTGTGGGATTGTTTGTTCGCGGTTGCGGCACGCTCAGAAAGGAGACGGATGAATGCGGTCGCACAGAGAGGCAACCTGCATTGTCTTAAGGTCGCTTTGTTACGCTCATTGACGACCCGCTTACTGCACCAATTTTGGTCTAAATGTTGTTAGGAGCACACCGGAGGTCCGGGGTTCGAGTCACCTTCATTTATCATGGGAGTAAATTGTTGGACATGTTAAACCGTACAAACCACACTTATTCTCTGTAAAAAGTTAAATGTATGAAGCACATTATTTGTCTGTGAGCCGGGTAGCTAAGTCGGTATAGCGACTGAGCTATGGTCTGGATGGTCCGGGATCGAATCCCGGTGGGGACAAGATTTTCCGCACCTGTCCAGACCGGCCTTGGGGCCCACCCAGCCTCCTGTAAAATGGGTACTGAGTCTTTCCCGGGAGTAAAGTGCGGCCGGAGCGTCCTGCTGACCACTCACCCCCTTCTAGTGCCGTGGTCATGTAAGAGTAGAGCTATACCACTACCCACCCTCTGGGCCACACCGGGCCTGTAACGGGATCACTGTACCTATACCTATATACATTATTTGTTTCTGCAGTTTTGTAAGGTCTGTTGATTTATGAACATAATTTTAAGATACAGTAACAAAGCTGCTTGTTTCACGACCATAAACACCAAAAACTGTATCTGAGAATGAAGAAAACTTCCTTCTTCACAGCTTGCATATCGGCTCCAGGGGCCGTCCAGTCTGCTATAAAATGGGTAAAGGGAAATCCCACGACAAATGACAAGCGGCCGGAACCTGCAGCTGATTACTGTCACCTACTCCGGATAGTAATAATAAAAAAGGTAAAGTGCACCTTTGTACAGGCACTGAGGCTCTGTACAGGCCGAACGGCCCATAGGGGGAGTAGAAATATAACTCTACTCTTTCTTGACCACGGCACTAGAAGGGGATGAGGGGTCAGCGTCACGCCCCGGCCACACTTTAACCCCGGGAAAGACCCGGTACCCATTGTACAGGAAGCTGGGTGGGCTCCAGGACAGGTGCGGAAAATCTCGCCCCCACCGGGATTCCATCCCCGAACCGTCCAACCCGTAGCCAGTCGCTATACCGACTGAGCTACCCGGCCCACCAGATATTAATAATGTGTAGCTCTAGTTAACTCCCAAAGCCTCTTCATGTTGTGTTTAATTAAGCAAGGGTAAGATTTTTAACTACTTTAATTTAAAACTGGAATGTATGGCTTAATACTCGTATGTCACACTATTCATTATTCTTGACTCAACAGTAATATCTTCTTTACTTTTTGTATATATTCATAGTTACGTAGACACAATGCTGGCGAGCTGAAATTATCAAAGCCAAGCAGCAGAACTGCATTCTCCACAACAATTTTTTAAAGCAGACGAGTCGGTGTATAAACCGGGAGTTTGCAAGCTTGCCAGATATCTATGAGATACCTCAAACTTCTAGACGCCAGAAGGGTTACATGAAGAAAGTTCCACACAGAGAACCCATAGATACTGAAGTTCCACGGCACCAAATTTAGTCTTCCGAGCGACCTGGCGCCGGGAATTTGTGCACCCCTATTTTAAAAATTAAGATTAAATTGTTTGACGATGATACGACGCGTAATGTGGTGGATAAGTGTCAATATTTTGAATGAACGTTCTCTTTTCCCGTTAAACGGATCCTGCCCTGATACTGGAGAAAGAAAACTCTCCGGAACATACGTATTTATCTACCAGACTATACGGCGTCACACCCAGAAGGTCGTCGTGTCAGTGGTGCTGCCGTGAGTACTTGGGTTTAAGAGTGTAATCTTCGGACTTGGTTACGTACGTACAGGTAAAGGTAAAGTAAGGGCCAGAGGTGGAGTAGAGGTATATCTCTACTCTTTCTTTAACCTCGGCACTAGATGAGGTGAGTGGTCATCGCCACGCCTCGACCGCTTTACCCCCGGGACAGACCTGGTATCTATTGTATAGGAGGCTGGGTGTGTCCCAGGGCCGGTCTGGACAGGTACGGAAAATCTCGTCTCCACCTGGATTCGATCCCCAGACCGTCCAGCCCATAGCGAGTCGCTATACAGATTGCGCTATCCCCGCCCACCTCGTTACGTACGTACGTTTATAGCGATAAATTTTAAATGGCGCTTCATTTTATGATATAGTAGTAAACACATCTCCCAAAGCATGGCATAAGCCGGTGATGAAATTAAGCTAAAAGAAGAAACAACGAAGGTAGGAAACAGAAATATAAATTGCCTGGGAATTATGTGGAAGGTTACCATCAGATACATAAGAGTCTGAGATCTGCTTTCTTCTGGGACATTACTCAGCGCAGAGTGGTAAATCCTTAACGATAGTTTGCGAAACATCGGTAAGGAATTACCACTCTACGTTGAAATCACACATAAGAATTTTTCTGCCATAACTAACGAAACTGTACACATTCTTTGTCAGGGTACCCGTTTTCTGGGTCCAGATTTGAATCCGGGACCTACGATCCACTGACCGTTTCACAGCATTTCCTAATCTTTGTCGTTTTGGATTTAGACCCTAATCACATAACAGTATTGCTGACTTCACAGTCATTAGAACGGTCAGTGTTGGGTGTGACGTACGTCAGTGGGGTGCACAAAGCAGTGGATCGTTGATTTATTCAACCCTCGATAAAGATTTCAGGTGACGTGTTTCAAAGCCCTCTAATTAGGCCTCACAACAGTACGTGACAGTTCGTGTCTGTGTTGGGCAGGACAGGGAAATCGTGTGTGGACGGCAACTTGTGCGTTTATCTGTGACGACTCGTTCACTATCAGATTCCAATTAAATTGCTTAAAAATTTAGACTCAGTATTGATCGATTAACTGACTCCTGTCTTTAAACAAGACTTGGGTTAACTTCTCAAAGTGTAAGACTTACTTTATGTACCACCAACTTTAATATTCAGAAATTCTGTGTTCTGCCCACACAGTGTATTTACATGTTTCGTATGGATCTCATAACAAACAGCGATTATTGCTCTATACAACATTGCCTTATCGGATTTTATGAACGAGGCAAAGAGAGTTTACTGCGCGGTTCGAACTGGGTCTTCAAATCAATCAGATACACTTTCGTCCTTAAAGGGTTAAGACATATTGTGTCCTGCTAGATAAGTACCAACAGTCTGCAGGAGCCTATCAACAAAAACTATCAAGGTTAAAATTCAATAATATCTTGGCCTGACAGCCTCGTCAGGTACTTCATATCCACCATCCTCGTCTCCATTAATAGGTTTCTGATATGTCTGGACAGTTAATCTGCCCTACATACATACCCACTCGCAAGAAGCCGGCTTTGTAAGAGGCCCCGAGCTAGTGGGGTTATTGGGCTGAGTCCGCAGATTGCTGTTCCTGGCGGCGATTACCCTTGTGTAGGGAGGCTGTCTAGTCATATCAGACGCTGATGATGGGGACGCATGCGGCCTTTGAAACGCTGGTGTATTTGGAGCATCTGACGTGAGTATCAGCACAAGACGACTAAATGACAGGCACCATGGCAGCTTTAAGAAATACAAGTACCGTATAGCAATCGTCTACAATTTCACTTTTTTTTTTGGGGGGGGGGGGTTCAGTCCCAGTGGCCGCGCGGTCTAAGGCGTAGGTCTGCGGCCGCTCGCCTGCTGAGATTGTGGGTTTGTGGTGTAACGCGACTGGGCGAGGACTGGTTGGCCCCCAGCTGGCCACGACGTGGGTCAAAATAACCGGAATTTGTTTCAGATGACTACTGAAGCTGATTTATTGGAAGCTGCTGCTACAAGAGTGTTTACAGTTGAGTTTTAGTTGAAGTACAGTTGAAAGGATAGCCCAGGCAAGCGATGATATTATTAAAGTGGTGCCAAAATGGAGGATTGCTTCAGGTAACCCACTTCCAGAGGATGCCCGAAATATCTCCCGCTTGGTATGCCTATTTATTTATTGTAATCCATTTGGGGGTTGGTCAGGGTGGAGTCTCAACCTTGTGACTTCTAACCGTAACCTTTGATTGGCTGTTTATGACGTTATGCTAACTTCCTTATATGGTCACACAGTTTCCAATTCGTTATCGAGACCAAACCTTATATGGTGGCCAGTTCCAGCAACTCCATTTCTAAAAATATTAGTTGTGACCAAAATGACATCAGACACTTCACAACGCTTATCACATCCCACCTCATATCACAACGATACCACTACCTTCGCAGCATATGTCATCTGTACTCTGTTAGGAGGGTGACATGCTTATTGCCTTTCAGTTTGTTTTTAAGTTGTGTCTTGACAGTTGGCATTAAAGCTTAAGACTAACGCCCGGAGTATGTGTGATAATGATGAGTACGTAAAGAAGACGTCAATATGTTCACCCTCTTTCTGTCACACTCAGCTCTTCCACTCACACCTCATCACAGGTTAGAATCCCACCGGGAGCAAGGATGTATGTCTGTTGTGAGTGTTGTGTGTTGCCAGGTAGAGGTCTCTGTAACGAGCTGATCACTCGTCTAGAGGAGTCCTGCCGACTTTGATGCGTCATTTTGTGTGATCTAGAAACGTCGTCAATAAGGAGGCCCTGGCCCACCGGGGGCTGTCGCTCCATAAACAAACATAATTTTTTTTCGACAGGTAGCTTGGCCTTTACCGATGCTGTAAAGGAACTTGCTGTCTTAAGCTTTAGTGTAGGAGCTACAGGCAGCAGGTAGCTCCGAAACGTTGGCGCCTATCTGTGAACTACACGCAGTCACATCTCATAAGATCATGAGTGCCTCGATAACTTCAGACTTAGACGCTATATCGTCTAAATTTTGAATGGCTGTAAAGAAGGTGGTTGTGACCCATATCATATATTATTATATTATATTATATTATATTATATTATATTATATTATATTATATTATATTATATTATATTATATTATATTATATTATATTATACTATATTATATTATATTATATTATATTATATTATAT
>Ga0131853_10026453_pt1 | contig 10434 bp, 10 predicted proteins | sample TergutLab28metaG_FD_92764 | JGI IMG/M metagenome (GOLD analysis project Ga0131853, IMG submission 92764) | Labiotermes labralis P1 segment gut microbial communities from Petit-Saut dam, French Guiana - Lab288 P1 (version 2) (version 2) | ecosystem: Host-associated > Arthropoda: Insects >... | reverse complement strand
TCGAGGCAGCAAGCAACCCTCCAACTAATTCTGGCTTGGATATTGGGCTAAGATGCATCCGAGAACCTGTCTCAGAAATAATTCCTTTGTGAAACAGTTCCATCCCATTTAAACCTGTATATAACAGAATCATTATCAGCATGGTTACCGCGTAATAATCTATCGCACCGGGTATTCGCGTGCCCAGGGGCTGGCTGGTGATTTCAACTTCTACTCCCATTAAATCCGCGATATCCCTCCCCTGCATCGTTGCAATGGTAGCAGCAGCCCCCATTTGCTGAAATGACTCGATAATCGTAAGCGCAACTACCGAAAGCTGATCCTCCTGCGCGGGTAACAGTACCTTTATCGGCTGACCCAATCCCTGCGCTGCAAATGCGGCATTTACATATCCGTTCGCAATCATCTCCTCGGCTTCCAATAAGCTGGTAAAGTCTAATTCAAGAAACTGCTGTATATTTTCGTTTAACAAAAACTCTGCAAGGTCGCTATCGGCTTCGGCAACAACGGCAACCCTGGGTGGATCAAAATTAAATCCCGATTCCGGATCAAACATGGCATCCAAGGCTGTGCCCAGCACCAGTATGATTATTATGGGAAATATAACTACAACGGTAACCATAACCGGGTCACGCCACAGATATTTAAGCCCCATCTTAAAAGTGGATAAAAACCGCATTAGGAGTCACCTCCGTCACGGAGCTTCTTACCGGTAAGGGCAAGAAATGCATCTTCCAGTGTAGGGCGGTGAGCAGTGACCCCAAGGATCACATAGGGAAACGCAACTTCCAAAATACGATGCATATTGGCTGCACCTGCTGTGCTGGTAACGATAACGGACTGACCCTTTGCCTCGGTTTTTACAACCCCCTGGACAGACATAATAGTATCCAGCAATGATTCGGCTGGTTCTTTAACATCAATTGTCATGGTTTCCTCAAAAAGTACTGATTTTGTAATTTCCTCAACACTGCCTTCAGCGATAACCCGCCCTGTGTCCATGATAAGTATCCGGGAACAGAGACGAGCTACTTCCTCCATGTAATGTGAAGTATATAAAACCGTAGTACCCTGCCGCGCCATTTCTTCGATAAAGCCCAGGATATGATTACGAGATTGCGGGTCAATGCCTACGGTAGGTTCATCCAGAATTAGAAGTTCAGGCTTATGCATCACGGCACAACCGATATTGAGCCTCCTTTTCATTCCTCCGGAGAACTTCTTAGGAGGCTTTTTTGCCACATCGGATAGCCCAAGAATCTCAAGCACCTCCCCCACCCTATCTTTAAGAGCCGCACCGGTAACTCCATACAGCTTACCAAAGTACGCCAGGTTATCCCGAGCAGGCAGAGTCTCATACAGAGCCAAGTCCTGCGGCACTACTCCAATCCGTTTCTTTAAGTCTGCCGCATTCCCCTTCATTTTCTTGTTAAACAGCTTAGCCTCACCGGCATCAGCCCCTGTAAGCCCGGTAAGTACCCGGATAGCGGTAGACTTCCCTGCTCCGTTTGGACCAAGTAGCCCAAGCACTTCGCCCTTTTCGATGGTCATATTCATATGATCCAAGGCGGTATTACTGCCATAGCGTTTTACTATGTTTGTCATTGATGCAATCATTGTGGTTCCCTCCTGCTAGATCGCTTCTCCCGCCGGAGGCGGGGAAGCGATTAATGGTTTTATATGAGTTGACTATAGTATAAAAAATACCCCGAGACATTGTTAGTGCCCCGAGGCATTTCTTATACATGACATTTGTCATGTCTTATCTCACATCTTCCAAACAAACCCGCCACCAGCATTGTCTTCTATACTGAAATTCTTCAATTTCGGACAAAACATGCAGCTGCCAATTATATATCAGCTCATCCATTGTGTAATCAAAGATGTCTTCCGCTAAAGACGAGTTGTCCCTATTGTTGGCATGGGCATAGAACTCCAGCAATTTTTCCATCCCGAAGCTAATATATAAAAAATTTACAAATGAAGCACCGTCTTCATAGGTACGGAATACATTTGCATATGGGCTTGACCTTGAAACAAGATAAGGTGGCAGTGGTGCCCCCTGGTTTCTCATGACCATATAACTCAAACCGACAGATGAAATCCGATACCGGGGGCGCGGGTTAATTTCCGAACGAAACCATGCTATTTCACTAAGAATTGCCATGCCTTCTTCAACCCATGTAGGAGGGCGAGCTATGCGCATTGTATAGACATGGGCTAACTCATGTATAAAGTACATATCAGAGGCATTACCTAATGCAACAATATTTCCAAATGCAAAGCCATAGCGAAGTAAATGCGAGTACTCCCAACCCTGAAATCCGTAATTAACCCCGGGTATAGAATAAGGATAAATATGCATTACCGCCCGCTTTTCGTCGGTGACATGCAAGAAATCTCGTAAAAAAATACTCCCCGCATCCATATACACCACAAGTTCATGTACCCTTTCCAGTGCCCAGCCATCCCGATGCCTTGCCTTAAAAATATACCGACCCTGTGCTGTTGAAACTTCAACATCAGCAAAGTTGTAAAAATATAGATGCTCGTCTGTATTTCTTTCGATCCCTAAATTTGCTTTCAGTGCTTCATGCAACACATAATTATCCCTTGAAATATCAATTTTTTCATGCAAAAGCCCTGCATCTGCCCATCTTCGTACAAGATTGTATGCTACATTCCTTGCAGATTCATACATGTAATCGTCAACAAACGACCTTATAAACCAGAAGTCTCCGAATGAGGGATTATCTCCATTGGTATAGGTATCTAGCCACTGCTGCAATTCATTATCGCTTAAAACCCTCGCATATCCGTTCCCCATCAGATAATCTTCTATGCCAGAAGATAGCCACGCAGGCAGATTTCTTGAAAGAGCACACCGAAAATATAGAGATGATAAGTACCCGTTTACATTAACCGAATTTACGAATAAGTCTTCACTGATTAACATACCATTCGGAAGCGGAGTGAGTGTTGTTCTTACTCGCCTAGGTTGTATTTGTTCCCGGTCAATATAAATAACAAAACTGTTCTCCCTTCCCGGGAAAGCATTCCGCGCCTCATAAAATACATTTATATACCGCTGAATCGTTTCACGTATAGATACCGAACGAGGATTAATACCCTCAAGAAAATGAAATACAAGGTCTAAGCCCGAAAAACTCACTTCAACAGTTTGAGTAAAACCGCGATTATATAACAGTGCTATCGAATCGGATAAATCAATCATCTCGCGAACCCCTGCCGGAATATCCGTAAAAAAATCCTGAAACGGTGTAGCCAGATAGGCTTCCAAATAAGCTTCCTGAGTACGTTCTTCACGCAAACGCGCCCCGCGTACTAGAATAACGCCAGTTGTTATGCACAGAGCCATAAAGATGGGTAAAATGATGATGATTGCTTTCACAATCCGCCTATGTCTCCAAATGAGTTTTTCAAAAAACCATCTAATCCTATATAGACCCATTATGTCACCATACTTTTTTGAGTTTTACTAATATACGTGCATTTTAGCATGTATCTTTTCTACAGAAATCATTTTGTTAAGCAATAACCAAAAATTAATTTACAGGATGTTATATCTTGCTGTATGATGCAGTTATATGTATTAGATTGAATCAGAGGGATAACAACATGTTTATAATCATCATGGGCATAATTATATTAGCAGTAATCCTGCTACAGTCCTTCGCCTACCGCAAGTATTGGGATAGGGCACTTTCGTTGGATTTCCGATTTTCAGCTCGGGAAGCCTTTGAAGGTGATGCCCTGTTTTTATTCGCAGAAATTTCTAATAGAAAAATCCTTCCCCTACCCTGGCTGTTACTTGAATACCAGCTATCTGCAAACCTTGTCTTCCCGGAAGGCAGCGACCTGGAAGTCGGTGAATTAGACAAAAGCGGGCTATATTCCGTTATGATGTATAAACGAGTACGGCGCAAGCTGCGCTTCGTTTGTAAAAAAAGAGGATATTACCGGCTACGGCGTATACGGTTGACCGGCAGCAATCTTTTACATACTCAAACATATAACAAAGTGGTGGAATGTTCGGCGGAGCTGACTGTTTTTCCTAGCTTACTTGAGAGTCTTGATGAGTTTGCGGTTATAATCAATAATCTGGACGCAATGATGCTTATACAGTCGCTTATTAATCCTGATCCTTTTACGTTTAGAGGCCTCAGGGAGTATCAGCCTACTGACCCTCTGCGCAGTATTAATTTCAAGGCAACTGCTATTGCGCAGCAGTTAATGGTGAATATCCACGCACCCACCTCGTCTAAGCGACTAGAGATTATCTTAAACCTTGAGCATTATTCCCATGAGCCCGAATACGAGCTGTTTGAGCAAGCCATACGCCTTGCCGCAACCCTTGCCAACCATTATATCAGCGAGGATGTAATGGTTGGCTTTTACACCAATGGCAGGGACGCGTATACCGGCGAAAACACGCATATTTCCTGCGCCGCAGCTCCCGCGCAGCTTTATGCAATATACAATGCCCTGGGCAAGCTTGCCTTAGCGTTTAAGCCCTCACATATATCTACTTATCTCGATAATCTTGACTCAACCGGATGCGTTTATGTAATAATTTCTACTTATCATGGGGATGATTTTGCTGCTTCCCTTGTAGGAATGGAGGAACGAGGGCTTTCTGTGATGAATATACTGCCTGTCAAAAGCGGTATGCCCGTGGAGCTGGGTGCGTCAAATAAGATTAAAATCTGGGAGGCGATGTGATGAGTAATCGTGAGACCATCAAGGATATCCTGGTAAATTTGGTGTTATTTTTGCTGCTTCTTACATTCTTGGTTTCTATTCATCTGATAATTAACAGCGAGCTGCCTTGGTTGTATCTTTTGTTGGTTTTTCCTTTTTTCAGTCTGCTTTTGGTGCGCAAAAAGGTCTATGTGCTGCCGACATTTTTTATTATACATGGCATTTTTCTTGCTCTTCCTATAATAATACTGAATAATCCTACTGAAATCATTCCCATAACAATAGTCACGTTATTAAGCGTTGTATATTCCATACGTGTCCGCGCGAAAAAGGAATGGCGGCCCTACACTAGGCAGGCAGTATTAATAACTATTTCCCTTGCGGTTATGTTTTTTATTGTCACGGTAATGTTTGGGGCTGGAGTGGAGGATGTTGACAGGTTCTTTTTTGCGGTGACCTTTATAGCAATTGCCGCGATGCTGCTGGTTATACATATGGACAATGTGGACAGTCGTATAGAAACACTGCCAACCCGCCTTAAAAACACTACCCCTATACGCAATATCTTGTTCGCAAACAATACCCTGATTAGCGGTTTTTTAGCGTTCATGATGGTTTTTGGTATGCTGTCGCTGTTTGCGCCCAGCTTATGGAGAGTTGCAAGGCTTGGTGCATTTGCATTGATGCATGGGCTGCGGGTTTTGTTGATGCTTGCATTCGCTCCGTTTTTAGCCGTAAGGGAAATAGAACCGGCACCAGAAGGATATGCGGAAGAATGGATGCCGTTTCGATTAAACTTTGCTAATGATGAGATTTTTGATGTGATGGCGGGGCAAGCGGCAGGTGATGATGTAGCCTTCGAACCCGAGGCTGTATCTACTATCTTCTTTATAATGGCGTTTATTTTAATTACGATCTTGGTTATCGGATTAATTTTCGCCCTACGCGCAGCCATCCGTGCGTTAATAAAAAACTTCTTCAACAAAAAAGGCGGTGACGAAAGCGAATCCCTAATGCCAGACGATGCAAAGGGGAAGCTTGCGTTCTTGCTCAAAGACATAGCAAATTTCCTGCCCCGTTTCCGCTCAGACGCAAAACACCCCATCCGCAAAGCTTTTAGCAAAAAGGTAAACTCACACATAAAAAAGGGGGTACGCATTAGAGCCTGCGACACCCATGATGTTATAGCCGGTAAAATCCGTAAAACTGAAAATATTGATGAACTTGCTATTCAGTATGAGAAAGTGCGGTATGGGCAGTAAGATAGGAGATGGTTCTCTGTCTCAGATTACTCCATCAAATCGGAAGAAAAACGCCTTTATCCCAATTATCAAAACCTCACATGCACCTATTTTGCTAGAGGCACTGGTGTATATGCCAATTTGCATCCATTTTCATAATACCAATATGAATGGTTATTTCGATTGCCGATGATTTTTTTAAGAGTTCACATAAATATCTGCAATGGAAATAAAAATATGATATAATTTTGCTATAACTCTCAGTTCAAAATAATTACTTAAAGGATGGGAACAATATGAATATGCAAAGAAATTGGATTGATGTCGAAGAATGTGAACAATGCAATTTAAAGTCAAAAGGACAACTTCTTAACCTCATTATTTCAAATGACTCAAATGAATGTGAACTAGTGAAGCTATGTACAAATGATACAGGACATTTTGTCAATCGTGGTGTTGTCGATGATGTCTTTATGCCGTTATTGGATAGTATTGCTGAAAAATATGAATCGCAAGATTACTCATGCTTTCCAGGTTCTGATGAAGAATATAGAGATCATGAAAAAAAATTGAATGTTTCAATGGAGATAGAAAGGGATAAAGTATTGGATGAATATTCATCCAGAAGAGATTTTCCTGTTCATGGAATAGGGCTTGTAACCTTTAATACTTCAGATTATTATTCAGTGGGTGAAAAATATATTAAAATAATATGGAAAGAAAAAAGCAAGACTGAAATAATAGAAGATTCATATAATGAATCATTTGGAGTATTTTAATGAGTATAAAGCTTTATACGTATAATGACCGTATGATTCAAAAAAGCCCTCCTGTTGAGGGCTTTCTCTTTGCGACATAAGCGTATTTGCTTGCTGAATCAACGTTTTTATTTCGTATCGCTATAAACATGTTACTGAATTGTTCTTTATAGCCCTCAATATTTTTACAATAAAATCAGGTGCGTCAACCAAAGCAGCATCTATATCAAATCTTACAACCAATATCATGTTAGCCTCCTCTTGTATTTATTTCCTATCATCCAAACAACTTGCAGAAATAGATACAATAGCACATATTGCGGATATCTATTCAAAAAGTAGAGTGCCTAAAATGCATTTGAGTACTTCACTGCAATACAAATACTGCGAGAAATATCAGTAGAAAATTGAGCCTAGCACTCACAATCCTAAGTGCCATGCGAGTTTGCATCCACTTCGTAATGAGTGGTGATGCCTAGTGTGTCTGTTGTTCAGATATCAGGCGGTTTTCATTGTTATATGCTAGATTTAGATAATTCCAGCCACCGATGTCTGTTATGCTCGTCAGCCGATTGTTGGCATCGTAACCGTAGGTTGTTGTGCGGGTTGCATTGAAGTGCTCCTAAAAATATGCTACAGTAGTTACATGGAGAGTGACCTTATGACGAGATTAAAGTACACGATGAAAACAGATACATTATTCAAGATTCTGTTCACAAAATACCAAGATTTATTGAAAAGACTCGTTACCGCACTTCTCGGCATAAAATACGAGAGCATAGAGCAGTTTATTGTTATAAATCCTGATATTTCACCCGAAGAACTTGGCAAGAAATTCTGTAGACTTGATATTAATATGGTGATAAACGGGCAAAAGGTTGACTTAGAGGTACAGGTAACTGATGAAGGCAATTATCCCGAGCGTAGCCTGTTTTATTGGGCAAGGGAGTTTTCAACAGGGATAAACGAAGGGGAGGACTACAGTGAACTACCCCGCACAATTATTATAAGCATTTTAGGCTATATCCAATTTCCTGGCATCGAAAAATTCCACAGCGAATTTCAAGCCCTCGAAGTCACAACACATGAACCACTAACAGATAAAATGGTGTTGCATTATTACGAATTACCTAAGCTTCCACCACTTGATAATACGGATAGCGGCAGGGATTTGTGGTTACAATTATTTAACGCACAAACAGAGGAAGAATTAAAGAAAATCGAAGAAATGGGGGTTCCCGTTATGAGTCAGGCTATAGCAGCGTACCGCCATGTGGCGGCTTCCGATGAGTTTATTCAAAAGGAGAAAATGCGATCAAAAGCACGACATGATGAGGCTCAGGCTATTGGTAATGCTGAGAGGCGCGGAGAAAAGCGCAGGGACGCACATTGGCAAGGTGTAGTTGCGGAAAAGGATGCTCTAATCGCAGAACTTCAAGCACAACTTGATAGAAAATAATCATCCAGCAACGAAAATAGCCTACAAAGCCCGATAAATGAGGATTTCTAGCCCCTCATTTTTGTGGGCTTTTTTCTCACAAAAAACAGCAGCTATTTGCGCGAAAGCCCCAGTGGGGTGTTATTGCATCTTGGCAAGCTTATGATTATCGGAAGAAAAGAGCCTTTACCACCATCATCAAAACCGCATATGCGCCTATTTTGCTAGAGGCACTGGTGTATATGCCAATGATTGACCGGAAGAAAAGAACCTTTACCACTATCATCAAAACCGGGTGACAGGAGAGCTTGTCACCCAGTTCCACATTCATCACTCAAATCGGCTCAAATGCATGTTAAGAATATTCTTGAAGTATAACTCAATAGCTGTGTCACCTGGGAACAGATAATTTATTTCAACTTCCACTGCTTTTTTTGCTTTCTCATAAAGTGACTTGTCACTACTATTTATACTTCCAAGACTCAGCACTCTAGCAACACTATCACTAGGGTTTATTTCTGCTGACCTTCGAAGCATATCAATACCTTTCTGTTCCCATGCTGTATATTGATTATCATTCTCCGTGTTCCCATCACTTATATAAAAATAGTATGGAAACAGAGAAATCATATATCCAGCAACGCACAAAAAACGTGAGTCATTCATGAGATTTTCCATGCCAAATTCAACAATCTCAATTAAAACCCCTTGAACGGCACTATATGATATATCAGGATCAATGATTTCATTGCGCTCTAACTCTAATAAGATATGCCAACACTCAGATAGCAATCTAATGAGTTTTTCACTATTCATCTTGTCATTGACCCACATTTTATATAGCAAGGCTCGCGCTGCTTCCCATTGCCCTTGATTTTCAAGGTCGGCAAGCACTCCAACATCCATAAAATATCTCATATATCACCTCATCGTGTTCGCACCCATGCATTAACAATTGTTCGGACACCATCCATTCTAGGTCGGTTAGGTGCTCTGAATCGGAAGAAAAGAGCCTTTACCACCATCATCAAAACCGCACATGCACCTATTTTGCCAGAGGCACTGGTGTATATGCCAATGATTGACCGGAAGAAAAAAGCTTTCTGCCACATCATCAAAACCGGGTGACAAGAGAGTCATCTCTTGTCACCCACAACTGTATGCAGTCCCTTTCTTTAATTCACTTACCAAGACTCTTCACACGGAGATAGGAAGTATGGTTGCTGTTTTTTATGAATGTTTAGTGTCTCCGGCTTCAAATAGTGCGTGACAACTTTCATATAAACATCGCCATCTAAGCTAAATAATGGTTCGAGCATTTCGACTGCCATTAAATTACGAACAGCTTCATCACTTTTCGCCATGTTTTCCATAAACTCAAATATCCTATCGGTTAAACCATTATTTTTCACTTTTCCCGTCAGTGCAAGTTCAAGCAGCTTCCAGAATACAGGAAAGAACACATATGGCAAATCATCATAGAAACAATACTTGAAAAACTCTGGCTCAAACACTACTTTATTACTTTCAATTTCTGGGAAACAAGTTTTTACCGTGGATATTATCCTGTTATAACAATACATGCATATCACTCCTTAGCGCGTCACAAAGTGAATCGCATCCTGAAGTTCTGCCAACAAACGGCTTGCTATATCTATATCACTTAGAGATAGAGTTTGAGTGTTTATAATCGTTACAAGACGTGTAACATTTTCTCGTGCTTTCTGCAGATGGCTAAGAGGTTGACCTGTTAAAAACTCATGAACCAGCATATCTGCAGTTCCTCCATCACCAATACTTGCATTTGGTCTGAATAATTGAGTTATAACATTTCGAAGGTCAGTATTTTTCGCTGCAGCCAGTAATTGATCACGCCTTGTTAGCACTGTAGTTACTCCACTTCCAAGGGCGGACACAATGTTTTGCCAACCGCGTGAGAACCAATTACTAACATCACGAAATACACGACCAGTCACCCTATGAACCCACTTAGCTCCATCCCAAATATAACCAGCGGCTGTTTTAGCTGTATTCCACGCAGTTTTAAGGATTTGTGGGCATATCTTGCCCATTGCTGGATCTGTAGTGGAAATTATCAAGCCACCAAGTATATTCACACTTGAAACCCCACCATGCGTTACACTACCAACAATCATATTCGGCATATTCATCATGCCCAGCACGCCAGACAAAGGGCTAGGCACTCTCGGGTTCATTGAGCTATGCACAGAAGCCTTGAATTCCCGATAATTGGCGGCAATCATCAAGATAGTCC
>Ga0131853_10026450_pt1 | contig 10435 bp, 9 predicted proteins | sample TergutLab28metaG_FD_92764 | JGI IMG/M metagenome (GOLD analysis project Ga0131853, IMG submission 92764) | Labiotermes labralis P1 segment gut microbial communities from Petit-Saut dam, French Guiana - Lab288 P1 (version 2) (version 2) | ecosystem: Host-associated > Arthropoda: Insects >... | reverse complement strand
GCCTGTCTTTCAACAGGGAAACAATCATCACGGTCAAGATTCCAATTTGGATCAAATCCGAATATGTAACCATGATACCACCCCCTTTCAAAAAGGGAGTGACCGAGCGCCTAGCGGCAATTCCTAAGTGTATTATACAGGATTCGACGGTGTTTGACAAGTATGTGATATTGCGTTGACCAGCGTGTGTGGGGTGTGGTATACTGATAGTCCACCGTAAATTTGGGGAGGCTGTACGAATGAATAATGAAGAGAAGATTTTAAAGATACTGGAACGGATGGAAGGCGATATTGGTGAGCTGAAGAGTGATGTAGGCGGTCTGAAAGACGATGTAGGCGGTCTGAAGAGTGATGTAGGCGGTCTGAAGAGTGATGTAGCTGAACTAAAGGGTTCAATGAAGGAGTTAGAGCGTAAGGTAGATGCACTTGACCGATTTGCGTTCAAGGCTGAAACCCAGCGCTTCCCTAGTATAGAGCTGAAGTTAGAAAAGCTGATGGAATTTGCAGGTCATGATGAAATATTAGGTGCTCGTATAGGTAAAGTTGAGGATAAAGTTGGTCAGCATGGGATAGAAATACTTGCACTGCAAAAGAAAACAGCAAACTTGTAAATTTACAACAAAGCCCCCGCCATCCGGCGGGGGTTTACTGCGTATTACTCTGTCAACCAATCCCGATACTGCGTCTCCTCATGCACCTGCCCAACAGCAGAGAACGAAAGCTGACCCAAATCAATGAGCCGTACAGCCAGCGCATGTATATCCTCCCGTGTAACCCCATCATACCGCGCAATAGTCTCGTCCGGGGAGGGGATATACCCACGATACAGCTCACTCCGCCCTAGGCTATTCATCCGCGAGGAGGTGGATTCTAAGCTCATAAGAATACTACTCTTCACCTGTGACACCGCCCGATCCCGCTCGGCAGAGGTCACGCCATGATCCCGTAGATCCCGGAGGATATCGAGAATCAAACCAAGAGCCTTCCCCTCTGTCTCCCGGCTGAGAGCTGTATAAATCCCCAATGCGCCAACATCACGATAGGTCGCACCAAAGGAGTATACGCTATAGCAAAGCCCGTGTTTCTCCCGCACCGTCTGGAACAAGCGAGAGGACATCCCCCCGCCGAGGATATTATAGAGCAACTGCGCCGCATAACGCTCGTCACTGGTAGACGACAGTCCGGGCAGAAGCAAACAGAGATGATTCTGCTCAATCTCCTTGCGCCTCTGGGTAAACGCCGGCACATAGACAGCAGACGCAGTCTCCATCCCGGGCCGTGGCGCTAAGGCGGAGAAAGTCTGCTTGATGTGCGCTAAATCCACCTCTGTAAAGCTCCCGGAGAGTGCAATCACCAACCGATCCGGGGCATAATGTGTGTCTTTATAGGCAAGCAATGCCTCTCGCGAGAGGTTTTTCAGGCTCTCTTTCGTACCAAGGATGGGCATGGAGAGAGTAGAGCTTGGAAATACCTCTTCCAGCAGCACCTCCGAGACCAAATCCTCCGGCGCGTCTTCGTACATGTCGATTTCTTCGTAGACCACCGCACGTTCCGCGTCAATGTCCGTCTCACAGAACTTAGAGTGGAAGAGCATGTCAGCCAACAGATCAGTCATCTGCCGGAGGTTGGAATCCAGCACTCGCCCATAAAAACAGGTACACTCCTTGGTAGTAAAGGCGTTGACCCCGCCCCCCAACTGATCCATTTCCTGTGCAATTTCAGCCGCCGACCGATTCTCCGTCCCCTTAAAGAACATATGTTCCATAAAATGCGATGCACCATTGATCTCCGCCGATTCATGCCGTGACCCCACGCCGAACCAAAGCCCCATGGAGACTGAGCGGACATGGGGGATATGTTCATATACCAGCCGTACGCCGTTTGGCAATGTGTTTTTTTCAACCATGATTTGCAACTCCCATAAAAAACGTAGGGGCGGATTCCATATCCGCCCGCACTTTGATGTGATGCTGTAAAAGGGCGGATATAGAATCCGCCCCTACAATGAATATCCTATCGTTTGGAAAATTAGTCCGTCAGACCCATTTTCTCACGCTCTTTGATGGCATCTTTACGGGAAAGATTCACACGTCCCCGGTCGTCGATCTCGGTGACTTTAACCCAAGTCATGTCGCCCTCTTTGAGCACGTCTTCCACTTTCTCTACCCGATGGTTTTCAAGCTTCGAGATGTGAACCATACCGTCTTTCCCCGGTACAAGCTCCACAAACGCGCCAATGGGGAGGAGACGCACAACCTTACCATAGTAAAGCTTGCCGACTTCCGGCACAAAGACAATGTTGTCAATCCAAGCCTTCGCCGCGCGGCATGCGTCGATGTCAATGCCGGAAATATAGATGTTTCCATCATCCTCGATATCCACTTTCGCGCCGGTCTCTGCGACGATTTTCTGAATGACTTTCCCGCCGGAACCGATAACTTCGCGGATTTTCTCCACGTCGATTTTCATCTGAATCATCTTCGGCGCAGTTGGCGCAAGCTCTTTGCGGGGTTCAGAGATGGCAGGGAGCATGACTTCATCCAGAATGAAGATCCGCGCCTCTCTCGTTTGTGTGAGTGCCGCCTCGATGACTTCATAGGTGAGGCCATCGTTTTTCAGATCCATCTGAATCGCCGTGATGCCCGCTTTTGTACCCGCTACCTTAAAGTCCATCTCACCGTGGAAATCTTCCACGCCTTGGATGTCAATAAAGGTTGTCCAGTTAGACGGATCATGCTCGTCTGTAATCAGACCGCAAGAGATGCCGGCAACCGGCGCTTTGATGGGTACACCTGCGTCCATCAGCGCAAGGGTGCTACCACAGACGGAAGCCTGTGAGGTAGAACCGTTTGAGCTCAAAATTTCAGATACGACACGGATGGCGTATGGGAAGTCTTCCATAGATGGGATGACAGGCTCAAGAGCTTTCTCAACCAGTGCGCCATGACCCCATTCCCGGCGGTTGGTGGAACGGCTTGGACGTGCCTCGCCAACGGAGTAGGACGGGAAATTGTAGTGGTGCATGAAGCGTTTTGACTCTTCTTCGTAGATGGTGTCAAGCTTCTGCGCCGCTGAAATGGTGTTGAGGGTTGTAATGCTAAGGGCTTGCGTTTGACCCCGGGTGAAAAGGCCAGAACCGTGAACAACCGGAAGCAAACCGACTTCCGCACCCAGTGCACGGATTTGATCCATGCCGCGTCCATCTACGCGCTTGCCTTGGAGCAACCAAGCTTGGACGACTTTTTTCTGCAATCTGTAGCTGATCTCATCCCAATGGCTTGGGAAATCAGGGAAACTTTCTTCGAGAGCAGCCGCAATGTCGTCATAGACCTTGTTGAGACGCTCTTCACGGACATTCTTGTCGTCTGTATCAAGGGCATGTTCAAAGTTTGTGTAGAAATCAGCTTGTACTTTATCAAAGAGCTCGGCGTTAAAGGAAGCTTGCTCGTAGGAGAATTTCTCTTTGCCAACTTCCTTGACCATCTGGTCAACCAGCTCAATCACACGTTTGATTTCTGTGTGGGCGAACTTGATGCCGTCTAGCATGACTTCATCTGAAATCTCATGGGCAGCCGCTTCTATCATGACGATCTTGTCACGATTACCGGCAACGGTGACATACATTTTGCTGGTCTCACGCTGGACTGTGGTTGGATTTAGGAGGAAGTTTTCCCCGTCATATCCCAAACCGACAGAGGCGATTGGGCCGTTAAACGGAATGTCTGAAATACAAATCGCCGCACTCGCACCCACCATGGCTGCGATTTCCGGGTTACAATCGTGATCCACAGAAAGCACCGTACAGGCAATGACCACATCGTTGCGCAAATCGTCGGGGAAGAGGGGGCGCATAGGACGGTCGATCATACGGCTGGCCAGCATGGCGCGCTCGGACGGACGACCCTCACGGCGTTGGAATGAACCGGGGATGCGGCCCACGGCATAGAGCTTTTCCTCGAAATCTACAGCGAGAGGAAAGTAGTCAATCCCATCTTTTGGTCTGGAGGATGCAGTGGCTGTGACAAGCACGGTGGTCTCACCGTATTTGACTAGGACAGAGGCATTTGCAAGTTCTGCCAGTTTGCCCACTTCCATGGTGAGGGTGCGGCCGGCAAACTCCATGGAGAAAGACTTGAAATTTGGGAATTCGCGTTTTGAACAATTCATAATATGATCTCCTTTCGTTAAGGAGCGTTTGAGTCCAACGTTAGCACTTGAACATGCGCCCGAGAGGGGCTCAGGGACATGTTCAACTGCTAAAATATGGACGGGTTCGCCCCTTGGTCATGTGTAACGGGTAGTATGTCCCGCTAAACGCTTCTTCATGTAACAAAAGGGCGGACAAAGCCCGCCCTCCGCAACACTGTTTACTTTCTGATGCCTAGCTTTTTGATACAAGCTCTGTAGCGCTCGATGTCTTTCTTGGCTAAGTAGTCAAGCAGACTACGGCGCTTACCAACCATTTTGAGCAGTCCACGACGGGAGTGGTTGTCTTTCTTGTGGATCTTGAGATGCTCTGTGAGCTGTGTGATACGCTCGGTCAGAATGGCAATTTGCACTTCAGGAGAGCCGGTATCGGTCTCATGTGTGCGGTTGTCGGTAATGACAACGGTTTTTTGGTCTTTGGTAATCATGGGTGTACATCCTTTCTTTTTGATTTATCCGCGTAAGCCGAGAAACAGGCGGAAAGGAACCAGATAACTGGCATCTATCCTGCATCCAAGCCTAGGGAACTCATATATATTACCACAGATTGTCTATGTTGTAAAGGAAAAAGGCTCAAAAGATAGGGTTTCATCTTTCGAGCCTTGCCTTGTGCTGTATAAAATCGGACGGATTACTTTGTAGGGCGGTTTTGTGTTTCTCTGGGGCGAGCGCTTAGTTGGTACATAGGCTCCTTTTCAAAGGAGCTGTCCGCACAGCGGACTGAGGATTGTCCTTTTGCCATGTAGGGGCGGCATTCTGCCGCCCGCGGGCGACTGCAAGTCAGACCCTACAAGGGCGTAATCCTCCGTCAGGCTGCGCCTGCCACCTCCTTTGAAAAAGGAGGCTTTGGTTTTCGCATCTACTGTAGTCTATTAGAATCACATGTAAGCCGCATCGCCTCCTCCATAAAAAAGCCTGGCATATCGCAATATACCGAGCATAAATGTTACTGCGCGTAATTGTTAAGACTAGAGGTGTCTTTTGTACTAACATCACGATTCAAAAAGTCTTTTGTTACTTCCGCAAGAAATTGCGGATATTTCTCAAAAGTTGGCGTGTGTCCCTCAAAGGGAACATTGAAAAGAATGGAGTTTGGTATTTTTGGTATCATTTCGACATAATCTTCCAGCGTATCCAAATCGTCGTTACCTCGAACGATAAGCGTCGGTATATGGATAGTGGAGGTATCTATGTTTGGATAACCGCTTTCTGATTTATCAATCCACATTTCCAATGTGCGCTCGATAAAATTGTGTATATCGGGTTGTGGGTTGTGATATTTGTAAAAATTGAAATTATCCATGAAGTGGTCGCTTGTCAAATAATCGTCATGGGTGACATCTGCAAAAAACGTTTCGTTCCACTCTGCACAGCCCTGATTACATACCGCACCAAGAGTCACAATTTTTTGTATCGAAACTGCATCAGACAGCGCAAGCCAATAAGCAACAACCCCACCATCGCTATAGCCGATAACACTAACATCCTTGAGTTGCAAATGATTGATAATCGCTTCAACGTCTAGCTGTAAACGCTTGTATGTCAGCTTTTCCGTTCCTAGGGTAGACTTTCCATGCCCTCGACTGTCGATACCTACAATATTGTAACTGTCTGCAAACATGGGAACAACAGGGTTGAAGTCGGCAATATTTCCCATTCCTCCGTGCAGAAAAAGCAGTGTTGGCTTGCCTATATTTTCTATCACTTCATAGTATATGTCTGCACCAGCAATTTCAAAATGTTTTCCTGCCATGTGATTAAATTTAGCTTTTCTCATGTTCTTTCTCCTCCAAGCTTTTTAAAATTCTGCGTAATTGATTTTCAAAGTCCGTAATCTCTGTTTCCGAAAAACCTTTGTAAAAAATACCATTCATGTCACCACATATCTGCTCGTATTGTTCTTGGTATTCATTTGCCTTTTCAGTAACGGATACAAATATTTGCCTGCGATTCACCTTATCGTGGACACGCCTTACCAATCCCTCCGCTTCCATGCGGTCAAGCATACTGGTGAGGCTGGTGTTTGCCATGGATGTGAGCCGCGCAATCTCGCTTATGGTCAATTTTTCGTGCTCCCATAATACGTAAAGGATTCTGCCTTGTGCGCCATTAAAGGCATCGACTCCACATTCTTTCAACAAACGCTCCCAAGTACGACCGTTTATGCGCCCGATTTGTGACATAAGAAAGCCACCGTATGTTTTCAAGCTCATCACCTCTATTTAGCATATTACCATATAGGAATATGCTATGTCAATATATAGTTTTTCATAAAAAAGCACCCTCCCGCAGGAGGGTGCTTTTTGCTGTGTGCTTACTTCGTTGCGATATACTCAATGAGATCAACAACTTTGCAGGAATAACCCCACTCATTGTCATACCAAGCAACGACTTTCACGAAGTTGTCAGTCAATGCGATACCTGCTTTTGCGTCGAAGATAGAGGTACGCGCGTCGCCGATGAAATCTGAAGAAACCACTGCATCTTCTGTGTAGCCGAGTACGCCTTTGAGTTCGTTCTCAGAGGCTTTTTTCATGACGGCACAGATTTCTTCGTAAGTTGCAGGCTTATCAAGAGTACAGGTCAGGTCTACAACAGAGACGTTCAGCGTAGGAACACGCATGCTCATACCTGTGAGCTTGCCGTTTAAGGCTGGGATAACCTTACCAACCGCTTTGGCCGCACCTGTTGAACTTGGGATGATGTTGCCGGCTGCCGCTCTACCGCCGCGCCAGTCTTTGGCGGATACGCCGTCAACTGTTTTTTGGGTTGCAGTTGTTGCGTGGACAGTTGTCATGAGACCGTTTGTCATGCCGAAGTTATCGTTGATAACTTTTGCAATCGGTGCGAGACAGTTTGTGGTGCAAGATGCATTTGAGATAACGTCCATAGATGGCTCATAGCTGTCGTTGTTTACGCCCATAACGAACATAGGAGCGTCCGCGGACGGTGCGGAGATAACAACTTTCTTTGCGCCTGCTTCCAGGTGTGCGGCAGCTTTTTCTGTTGTGGTGAAGAGACCGGTGGACTCAACAACGGCATAAACGCCGAGCTCGCCCCAAGGCAGATCTGCCGGGTTACGCTCTGAGCAAACTTTCACTTTGTGACCGTTTACGATGAGCGCGTCATCTGTGTAGCTGACTTCACCCTTGAATGGACCGTGGATGGTGTCATACTTTAGCATATAGGCCATGTAGTCAGGGGTGATGAGATCGTTGATTGCAACGAATTCAATATCTCCTCTTTCCAGTCCGGCACGGAACACCAGACGACCGATTCTGCCAAAACCGTTAATCGCGACTTTAATAGGCATGGTGGAAACCTCCATTGTTATAGATTTATCAAAAGTATTATACGCTAAAAAGTTCTAAATGAAAAGCTTTTTCTGCCGTATAGCCAAAATTCTAGCATATTCTGCAAAAACATACAAAGTTTGACAACTTCCGTTGTTTTTCGCCGTGAGATTTGTTATAATTAATCGCTAGGCGAAGCGGGCAGATCAGGAAAATTTTACATAGACTGTGTCTGCAAAAATTTGCCACAATAGATAAAATATAAATATATATATTTTACACTCCTTGAAAAGGACGACAGTATGACAGACGAGCGGATTGCGAATCTATTTTCCATGCAAAGAGATGCGACCATTGGCGTACGTGATGGGTCAATGGTCTTCTTCAACGCGTCCGCCAGAGGACAGTTTCCGAATCTGACCATTGGTGATGAAGCTACCCAGCTTTTGCCCCCTGCCGTGTTAGAGATGGAAGATACTGATTTCTCCGCAAGCATCACAGTTGAAAACGCACCCTACACCGTGCTTGGCACACGTATGGATGGATTATGTGTCTACACACTCATCCCGCAGGAGACCGAAGCAGACCAAGCAAGTGACCAACTCTTAGAGCGCGTCACCGGCACGATGCGGCGCACCTTGACCGTGCTCAATATGGCAACGGAAACCTTAATGCCTGTGGTGAATCAGATGGACGAGCCCAAGCAAGGTGCCAACCTCACGATCATCAATAAGACCTATTATCAGTTACAAAGGCTATGCGATAACCTAGATCATCACTTCCGCCTCGGCGCAGGGCAGGCTCGGCTTTGTTTGGAAGAGCTGGACTTTGTCTCCTTTTGCCGCGATTTGACCCAGTCAACAGATCACTTCGCCAAGCGGCTATCACATCGGGTGCATTTTCAAGCAGATTTCCCGCATCTCATAGCGGCTATCGACAAGCAGAAGATGACGAAGCTGATTTTAAACCTTGTTTCAAACAGCTTGAAGCACCTCAAAGCAGACGGAAGTTTGACACTCACCCTCACACAATCCGGCGAGGACGCAGTGTTGACCCTGCGAGACACGGGGACAGGGATAGAACCCTCTCACATCGGGGAAATTTTTACGCAGTACCAGGCAAAACGTTCTGATACGGACATCACGGCAGGCGTCGGCCTAGGCTTAAACATCGCACAGGAGATCGCGCGTCTGCATGGCGGTACGCTATTTGTAACAAGCACACCGGATCGAGGGACGGCTGTGCGTTTGCGCGTACCTATTCGCCAAGAGAAGGACAGCGGTGTGCTTACAGAGGTGTCACTTCCCTACGGCGAGGGCGATGATGGGATGCATTTGATCTTGACGGAACTTGCCGATATTTTGGATGATGAGGCATTTGGAGGCCGATATTACTAACACCCAGCCGAGGGCGGCTGGGTGTTTTGCTACATTTGGTAATGTAAGGAAAGACTCCATGTTGACCCAGCCCTTAGGCTCCTTTCGTAAAGGAGCTGTCAGCGCAGCTGACTGAGGATTGTCCTTTGTAGGGGCGGCATTTTGCCGCCCGCGGGTGACTACAAGTCGCCCCTACGGAGTGCGGTGGACGCTGTTACAAATCCTCCGACAGGCGTTGCCTGCCACCTCCTTTACGAAAGGAGGCTAAAAGGAAAAGGGCGGATTTCATATCCACCCCTACGTCTAGGCATTACCCAGACCCTTTTTCCGATACGCGATTACAAACAAGACGGTCAAGACAACAATGTTCCCAAGGACAATCAGAACCGGGCGCAGAATGCTTTCTGCTGCATTCTCGATCACCACATTAATTTGTAGTGTATAGAAGGGATACAAAACCCGTCCAACGGTTTCATTGAACACAGAGATCATAGGACCAAAGCCCAAAATCATTGCAACCGGCATCCCAAGGCTGGTGGCTGCTTGTTGATTTTTCGCCAAAATTCCAACTGTAGCGCCGAGTAAGGTAGATGCAATTGCACCTAACATCATGATCACCAGAAAGCGGAAAAACTCTATGCCGGAAAAGCTGGCTGCAAAGCCAAAAGCTAGGGAAGAAAAGGTAGCGCCCAGCATAATTGCACCTATAACGCCAATGAGATAGGCCTGGGGCTTCACACCGCCCATGATGAGCAAGCGCAGGCTTTTGCGCTCTTTGTCTTCTGCGATAATACCGGCAGAAGTGGTAATGAGGGCCATACCCGCAAATACGCCGGCCATCATTTTAACGAACATGTTTTCTGCCATCCCTTCCTGCTCCCCGATCAAAAGGTTAAAGATAATGGCGACAGCCGGAAAGAGCAAAAATTGAACAAGCATTTCTTTATTTTTTGTAAGGATACGTATTTGTTTCCCGAATACTGCGTTTACACTTCTCATACCAAAAGTTCCTCCCCTGTTAGCTGGATAAATACGGATTCTAAATCCGATACTGTTTTTACGGCATTGTAACGCTCACAAATTTCCCGGGGTACGCCGTGCTCCACGATCTTACCCCGATGCAGCATGGCAATATGATTACAAAGTTTGGTTGCCTCTTCCATGTTGTGGGTGGTAAGGAAAACCGTCGTGCCATTTTTGCACAAGTTTTGGATCAGCCCATGGATACCCTTTGCAGTAGCAGGGTCTAGGGCAGAGGTGGGCTCGTCTAAGAACAAGACTTTTGGCTCATGTAGTACGGCGCGGGCAATAGACAGTCGTTGCCGCATCCCCTTGGAAAGGGAGGTCACTGCTTTTTTTGCGGCATCACCCAAACCCACATCTTTCAAGGTTTGTTTCACCTTACTCTGCGGGATTCCGTAGAGTGTTGCAAAGACATTTAGATTTTCTAGGCAGCTCAAGCTTGGATACAGTCCGTCGTCATCGAGCAATACGCCTGTTTGGAGTGGAGGCGCACCGACGAAATAGCTGCCGCCGTCCGCTTTGAGCTGTCCTGTTAGG
>Ga0131853_10026449_pt1 | contig 10435 bp, 3 predicted proteins | sample TergutLab28metaG_FD_92764 | JGI IMG/M metagenome (GOLD analysis project Ga0131853, IMG submission 92764) | Labiotermes labralis P1 segment gut microbial communities from Petit-Saut dam, French Guiana - Lab288 P1 (version 2) (version 2) | ecosystem: Host-associated > Arthropoda: Insects >... | reverse complement strand
GTACTAATGTAAAAATACAATAGATTCAACACTGGAACTAACGATATAAGCACCATGAATAGTAACAACATAATATCTGCAACACTGTATTCCCTAGGGACATAGTTTGTCTCAGGAATATAAATATAAATACCCTGCATAAAGGAGATGATGATGATAATAATAATAATAATAATAATTTGTTGATTCTACTGTTGTTCATATTATTAAATTTTCTCAGGCATGATGACCCTTAAAGTCGAAAGGTATATTAGAAGAATGTAATGTTAATAATTATGAGATATTAAAGGTAAATGTACTATAATTGTTGAAGAATGTAATGTTAATAATTATGAGATATTAAAGGTAAATGTACTATAATTGTTTAAAAATTATTTAAAATACAGTAATCTATCTTCTAGGGGACTGAGGGTCCGGAATAAAAATTTCGCAGCCGATACGGTCTTGGCTACTCGTTTGGAGTTAAAAAAGTTTTGGCCATTCTACGGAGGATTACACTGTATCAAAAAAAAAAAAAGAAAAACTAGTCAGATTGTGCCGCTTACAGAGTACACATTTTTGTTATGCCGGATCCTTTCCGTCCTGCGAATTTGGTGCTTTTTTCTTTTTGGACGGTGTATCATATTTTGTTCCTGCCGTGACAAAACATTGCTTTCGTTGACGACTTCTCATACAGACGCGTGTTTTCCGTATGAAAGGCGGGAGGGGAGTAGGCATTGGTTATAGCGTAAAAGTTAAACTTAGCTGCAGAAACAGGGCGAAAGAGACTGGCCCAGACACTACCTTACCTTGTCCTGTGTCAAACAGCTGCTCACGTCAAGACTCTTATTCCCGTTCAGAAATATCCAGTTCAGATGGAAAGATATATATATATATATATATAAATTTAACGTTGTGTATACGATTATTCTGTGCAATTACATTACATAAGCAATGTATCCTTTTAATTCTTCTATTGAACACCAACTCCTTTGGCATTGTCATCGGTTCATTTTATTTTTAGGGCAGTCTAGAAGTAAAGCCTACAGTAAAATTTGCTGAAAAGAAACTGGATTAAGAAACCTATCTTGATCTTGAAATGTCTCTTGTTCCGAGGTGCAGTTCGGAATTTGAACCTTTTGCCTTCCGAAGGCATGGTAAGCATTAAGCCTCGATGTTAATTTAAACGCCATCCGTCTGTGGTACAGCTCCGATACCGCAAGATTCTGCCTTACTGAGCTACCATACCCTACAACTTTACTAACCGCAAAACAGACGAAACATTGGGCTTCGTTTTACATTCATTTTACATTCTTACATTCATTGTTCCGTGCATCATTATAATTGTTTCAACGTAGGAGAACGGGAGGGTTACAGCAAAAGATTACACACTATGCCAGAGGCTGACTGTACAGGGAAAAATGAACTCCTGATGATGAGCATCCCGAAAGCTCGAAACATGTAGAGAGTGAATGACGACTACCCCTGAAAATAAAGGATAGTCCATAAGTGTCATCGTGTTGGTTATTATTTTGAAACAATTGGGCTTCGTCTTTATCTGTCATTTAATTGATGCTTTATGTATGATTTCTGATATTGGACAGACTGGCTGGTTGGGGGGATCAGTCTCAGTTGCAAGGCCTAGGACACAGAAAAATGTCAGCGGGGCTCGAATCCACGATTCTTTGGCCTCCCGGTCACTTGATTAATTTTGAGTCCTGCATGGCGCTATCATTGTAAATATGTGTTTGTTTAAAATTATGTTATTTACACAACACAACTAGGCAATAACAGTTTTTTTTTTGTCTCAGTAATTAACCAACTTGATGCACAAAATTTTTGTTTACAATAGGTTTATTTCATGCCTCTACATGTTTCGAGCACATGTGCTCATCATCAGGGGGTCAAAATTGCATTACACAGCCTCTGGTATCATCACACCTATAGGCATGAAATAAATTTATTGTAAAACAAAAATTTTGTGCATCAAGTATGTTAATTACTGAGATAAATATACTGAGATCACCGTCAGCAAAACGTCAAAATTAGGCAATAACAGTTTTGTTGCATTTCCACGCTCTGAAAATGGCAAGTACTCTTACAGGATTCTTCCATCTTTGTTCGTGGATGAGACACTATGTAGTCTGGAAGGACTTTAGTGTCACTTCGGAGGAATGTGTTGTCTCCATTATCAGGGTAGAAGATAGAGTAGCTCCTTCCCAAGCGGTTGTAAGTCTGTAGCAGGCTGCACTGCGCCACATTCCATAAGCCCATAGTTTTCCATAATTTATTTTCACCTGCATATAGCTACTGTAAAGTAGCGGCTCCAGGTCTAGAAAACGGAGATTAACGGCTGTGGGGACCCGTTGCGCTGACCACGTGACACCCCTTTATCCGCAAAAGTTGGCACTAACTTCGCCGACCGGCGGCGGCCGCCCTGTCGGTATAGTTCGCGTGCGGACTAAGGCCACGGAGTTTAGTTTAGTTTATAGCTACTGTTTATAGCTACTGTTTCTCTTCACATTGCTAGTGCTTTGGGATTTCCATTTATTTAAAAACGTCACATCAGTTAAGTACTACAGTATTAGTCCACATTGTCAGTACAAAGTCATGTCAGACTCTCTTACACCTCTCCTTATTAAAAACTGACTGTAGCTTAGCTTTTACGAACCCTTCAGTCCATGCTGGTATGTTACTGCAGACTCTTTCTATTAACTCCTTCTTTCTAGTTCAGTATTAATTTACAGCCATACCATTCGACGCTATATCATCTGAGCTATCGGCAGAGTCGTAAAAGAAGCTATAAATACATTTTAAAGGTTTCTTCGGGGGTGTGTTCTTTTCTATTGGTTTGCGGGAGTGAATGTTTCGAGGAATATATTTTAAGCAAAGGATGTAGTAACTGGAAAGCACGGGTCAGATTTATCTGGCCCTCGTGCGTTTGTATTTATCTAACAACTGATGTACTTTTTTGACATTCAGAGGACCGTGCATCGTGATATTTTCTTATAATAAAAGCCAACAAGATGCACTGTTTCTCAACTTTATTCTGGTAAAGAACTCTACATGTTTCGGACAGACTTACTGTCCATCATCAGGAGTCTTAATACTGTATTCACAGCAATTGGTATTTGTCGTACTAGTTATGTTGACTGTCTGCTAGCGAGGTTGGGATAGACCTCGTTAGCAGACAGTCAACATAACTAGTAATGACAAATACCAATTGCCGTGAATACAGTATTAAGACTCCTGATGATGGACAGCAAGTCTGTCCGAAACATGTAGAGTTCTTTACCAAAATAAAGTTGAGAAACAGTGCGCCTTGTTGGCTTTTATTATAAGAATGTAAGAACTGATATACTTTATGATTATCGGACGTATTATTGACACAGACCCTTCCAAATGCCAGATGTAATTAAAAACGCAATTAGTCCTTTATGAGGCGGAGAGATGAATTGGAAAATTAATTAATACAGCAGTGGTAAGGAATCATTGCAAGGCAGTGTGTAGACCATTTTTCAGTTGTGTACTGCAGTTTGATTAATATCGGTGTTCATGACGCACAGACTTAAATGTTTTATTTTATATTCATATCACTTGAGGGACCGATTTTCACTTATCCTTCATATTACAATTTATTTCGAGAGACGCTCATTTTGGGTATCCAGCTAACATAAAACCGGGCGAGAACGCGCGCGCGCGCACACACAAAAACACACAAACAAATTTGCTTTACTTTCCCAGCCAGTTAAAAAAAATAGGAAAATAAAATAATAGTCTTAGACAAGAGCTTATTTGTTCAAATCCAGAAGGCTTAGTAGGGAGTCAGAGCGGGATTTTAACGTGGCATTTTTTACATTTTTTTCCAGTATGTCAGAGATTGGTGAAGGCCCATCTGTGGCAGAGGAGGTACCGCCGGTTCAACCGCAGACCGATGGGGAAGGTGGTGATGAAGGAAACCAGCTGAAGCCAGAAGAGAAAGTAGCCACAGCTGCAGGAACACCCAGTACTACCCCTGTTTCAGGAGCCAGCACACCAAATACTCCAGCTACACCCCCCGGCAAATCACCACCCAGTTTCAAAGCCCAGTTCAAAGCTTTCTCAAAATTTGGAGACACTAAGTCAGATGGACAACATCTTACTCTTTCTCAGAGCGACAAATGGATGAAGCAAGCGTCGATTTTCTCTGGGAAGAAAATAACGACCACGGATACTGGGATCTACTTTAAGAAACTGAAGTATGTCTCCTTTGTATTTATTCTAAGAATCGAACGAGACGGCGGGTGACTGTTAAGCTATACAGTAGCAAACAGTGTCACTTGGTGAGGCTTAAACAGTGTCACTTGGTGAGGCTTAAACAGTGCCACTTGGTGAGGCTTAAACAGTGCCACTTGGTGAGGCTTAAACAGTGCCACTTGGTGAGGCTTAAACAGTGTCACTTGGTGAGGCTTAAACAGTGTCACTTGGTGAGGCTTAAGCAGTGTCACTTGGTGAGGCTTAAAGAGTGTCACTTGGTGAGGCTTAAACAGTGTCACTTGGTGAGGCTTAAACAACAGAACGTCAGTTTGCGATCCGTTCGGCTTTTAAAACTTAATATGCTATTTTGTTGTATGGGGGCACGCGGTGGCGCAGTTGGTTGAGGAACTGCGCTACAACCCGGAAGGTCGCGGGTGCGATTCCCGATGGTGTCATTGGAATTTTTCATTTATATAATCCATCCGGCCACACTATGGCCCTGGGGTTGACTCAGCCTCTAACAGAAGTGAGTACGAGGAGTATTTACTGGGGTAAAAACGGCTGGTGCGTTGGGTTGACAACCTTACCACCTTCATGTGCCGATTGTCTTGAAATCTGGGAACCTCGCCCTCCTGGAACCCTCAGGGCCTGTCCAGGCCTGTAATGGGATTGCTTTAACTTGCTTTTATTATTTTTTATGTAATTAAAATGCTTCAAATGGCTGTGGAGAAATTCCTTGTTCTAAACATATTAAGACCCAACGAAAGAAACAAACAGAAGCACGATAATGATGGTTGGGGCGCGATTTCGCCTTGTCGCAAGAACGCATTGCCTGTCGCGTGGTGTCGGACACAGGACACTCAAACTCAAGATTAGAATTACTTAAAATCTGAGACGTGTAGCTGTGTCCCGGAGCGACAAATCATCACTCTCACGCCCTCACGAGTGAATCACGAGAGTTAAATTACGTAATTCTTAGACTCTGTAATAGTGATAAGCAGAAGATAAATTAAACAATCCAGATAAAACTGTGCAGGCTGCATATCAGGTGATAAAGAGAAACTCGTATAAAATGTTTACACTAAGATTTTAATAGAAGACAGTTAATGCTGTTGAAAGGTAAATCAGTCCCGTCACAGAGGGTTCCAGGAAGTTAAGTTTCCCAGATTACATGACAACGACACAGGATGGTGGTAAGGTCAGCCTTACGCACCGGCCGCCTTTACCCCCAAGAAATACTCCTGGTACTCATTTCTATTAGAGGCTGAGTAGACCCCAGGGCTATAGTGCGATAGAAAGGATTTTATGTCAATAAAAAATTCCATTGATACCAGCTGGGATCGAACCAGCGACCTTCCGATTTGTAGCACAGCGCCTTAACCACTGTGCTACCGCGGTCCCAGTTAATACTGTCAAGGGATTAAAAATATTAATATTATATTGAGGACTTAAGGATTTAATTTGAAGGCTGGAAAAAGTCAATGAGAAGCTAGCCGCTTTCGGCACCAAATTCTCGGTATTTTATTGAGTGATGATGTACAGATATTCTCATCTGTCACGTAGTGTCACTCTAAACTTTGCCTTACACTGGAAAGTAATGTACAGCCTGCTTTTAAGTCACTGTCTTTACATTTCAGATTGGCAAAGCTTCTCACAAACAACATATCGACAGTTTGAACATGCTGACAACTTGCACCTTCTCTGACTTGACTCATTGCCTTCTGCAGTGACAGGTTTGAAAATGGAGGCAGTAGGTTCCTTCAAAACGTGTGTAACTTTCAGGCAGATTACACGGCGTCGCATTCCAGAACACAGTACGTTCATAGTAATGGCCGTCAAAAGCTAGTCTCACAAAGCATCTCACTTCTGGCTGACGAAGGGGAAACAGTTCCAGCGGGCGAAAGAGATCAGATTCATACACAAACGAATCACCAGGGATTCATTATGGGAAAGAAACCAACTAGATATCACTTTGTGTTATCCTTTATTTCTCCTTTACAAGTTGCTTAACATGTTTCGGGCAACCATGTGCCCATCTTCAGAAGCTGACAACTGCGTAGTGTTATCGCCACGTGTTGGTATTGCGCCGTGGCTGCAGGAAGGCTGTCAGAACCGGTTAGCAGGTGCTACGAACTCCTCAATGGACACACTACCTGCTAACCGGTTCTGACAGCCTTCCTGCAGCCACGGCGCAATACCAACAAGTGGCGATAACACTACGCAGTCGTCAGCTCCTGAAGATGGGCACATGGTTGCCCGAAACATGTTGAGCAACTTGTAAAGGAGAAATAAAGAATAACACAAAGTGACATCTTGTTGGTTTCTTTACCATACTGAATTACGATGCACGGTCAACCACACATCAGATTCACAAGGGATTGTTGACCCGCGTGTTGACATAATCGCTGCCAGGCGACAGCCGACCTTATTTTATTGCAATGCTGAAATTTTAAATATCATGAACACCTGACAATATAATATTTGTTGCATTATGTATAACGGCAATATTAGACAGAGATGGTTTGTAATATGAATAGTATGTATATTTATGTATATTGATTTTAAGAGTATTTGGGGATACTGTTTAAAACTCGGGGTTTTTTTAACTTCTCTTAAGCGGTATTCACTCGTAGACCGCATCGGAATTGCGGTGGCCCGCTTCTTGCTTGTCACTGTTCGTACAAGAATGTAGCAATAGTAAAAGATATTAATACATATACGAGTAGCATTTTAGTCGTAAACCTTGACGATAGGATAAATCTTCATATAACGAGATGAAAATAGGATGATAATATTAAAGTGGATTTTAAAGAAATAGGTTGTGAACGGGATTTATTTGGCTGGAAATAAAGCCAATGGCGGGATCTTATGAAGGCAGTAATGAAGGAGCAGATTTTGTAAAAGGAGGGAATTTCTTTTCCTTTCTTTTGAAGTATCAATGTGTTGTTGAACGAGGCTGTCGGTTTCTAGGAATATATAGCGACGGTGATAGATGGGTTGATGAATGACTGAATGAATGATTATGAATCGTTTGTGGAATAGTACAAATAGGGGTGGGGGGGGGGGCGGGGAATCCCGAAATACTCGGAGAAATTTCAGTTCCAGTGCCACGCTGTCCACCAGTTTCTAATAACTCATGTTCCGTGGAATAGGCTAATTATTTGTAGTTAAAATGTATGCCCGTTTTTAGTTTTATGAAATTCCCAACTCAAAAGTATACGGAACTGCCGAGCTTGGGCAGTTCAATTTCCTAATGTTATTCGTTGGGACGAAGGTTGCCGTGAGTGCCAAGTGGGACGTGCAGCAAATCGATTAACGCCGTAAAAGCAATGGCGTGGCGAAATTTATTTTGGCGCCCGGGGCGAGTGACCACAATGGCAGCCCCTAACAGAAATTACAAATAAAAAAAATCGTTTATTGACCTTCCTTTAATTTGGTGCAATAATTTAAACTCTGATGAGCGCACAAAATATTTCTTTGTTTCATTTTAATTTTGCCTCTTGGGGCGAGTGACCACAATGACGGCCCCTAACAGAAATTACAAATTAAAAAAATAATTTATTGACCTTCCTTTAATTTGGTGCAATAATTTAAACTCTGATGAGTGCACAAAATATTTCTTTGTTTCATTTTAATTTTGGCTCTTGGGGCGAGTGACCACAATGGCAGCCCCTAACAGAAATTACAAATTAAAAAAATCATTTATTGACCTTCATTTAATTTGGTGCAATAATTTAAACCCTGATGAGCGCACAGAATATTTCTTTGTTTCATTTTAATTTTGCCTCTTGGGGCGAGTGACCACAATGACGGCCCCTAACAGAAATTACAAATTAAAAAAATCAAATCATTTATTGAAATTCCTTTAATTTGGTGCAATAATTTAAACTCTGATTAGTGCACAAAATATTTCTTTTTTTTTTTCACTTTAATTTTGGGGCAGCACAACACTCCCCCCCCCCTGCCAGATACACCGACATGTGTGGTGAAATAGTTATTGTATTATAAGATTCATACGGACACATTAATGCACTCTGTAGAAAAGCAGCCTACAGTTTTCAAATATTAACCATTTAAAGTCGAAGCGCAAACTGCTTTATTTAAAGACCCAGTCCGTACCGCGCTGTAAACACTTTCCATCTCGATTATAAAAACAAATCACGTTATGTTGTATGGGGCAGAAGTCGCTGTTCTGAAGTAAATACAAACCTTATCAATACACTGTGGGCAGAATGTACAATTTTTAATCTTTAAACCTGCTGGGGCACGTAACCAGTAGACTTTAAAAGGTTAACTATGATGGTTCACACGAGTATAGTTGGTATTGAACTGTAACGAATTTATCCCCGAAAGATCTTCACCTGCTGTCCATAAATTTAATATGCGTGCTAAACAAGCTCTCTAGGTAAGCCAAAACAAAATACCTTCGTGGGATAATTATCTAGAGGTAAGTTATCGCTCGTTCGTGATAAACAAGAACGTAAGCTATACCAGCGTCACCGCAGAAGTTACGTAACTGTTAGTACAATTTGCATCGTGACTGCACTGCTGAGGCCAGTGCATGGCAGCGTTTCCACGTGGCGTTGCATGGTGGCGTATTTAAGAGGCACGTGTTACGTGAGCCCTGATAGCGTCACTTGTGTCCTGCAGGAGTGCCTTTACGTTGTTTGCTATAAGGCTTGTAGGTTAAGAATGGAAGGAAAGTGTGTCATTCATGTTTATTCATAAACAACAAAAAATGTAATATTTAAGTCTACATTATGAATGTGTGGGCCGGGTAGCTCAGTCGGTATAGTGATTGAGCTACGGGGTTGGACGGTCCGGGATCGAATCCCGGTGAGTGAGAGATTTTTCGCATTCGTCCATAACCGGACTGGGGCCCACCCCGACTTCTTTACAATGGGTACCGTGTCTCCTTCCTCGGGGTAAAGTGGCCGGGGGGTGGTTTTGACCACCCACCCACATCTAGTGCCGAGGTTACAGAAAGAGTAGAGCTGTACGTTTACTCCCTCTCTGGGCTTTCGTCGCCTTTACTAGGGTGAACTTTACGTTTTGAACTACATTAAGAACAGGACCGACCTGAGACATGGGGGTTCCCCGGGCATTCGGCACCCCATCAAACCGATATTCTTTAAACTTTTTCGGCTTAGGACAGGGCTGGCGAACCCATTGAGTATTGTGCGCCCCAGAGCCTCCGGACATTCTGGAGAAGAGATAAACCTCTTACTCTTTCCGCATTTCGAACCCGTAATCTTCCAGCCCGTAGTCAAATCACTATGCCGACTGAGCTATCCCGGTTCCAATACGAATACAGGCGAGCATATGACATGCCGGAATTTTAACTCAGTTCCTATACGTACTGAACACCACAGTAGGTTTCAACATTCATTTAAAACTCACTCCTACTTAAGAGGGTTTACAATAGGCTACTTTTGTTATAGCTGCGAAAAAGGCCAGCATTCCTTACGTAATTGTTAACCTGTTGAATTATTGTAACTTGGACTTAGGAACTGACATAAGCCTAACTTCTAGATATATTGGTTTTTTGACGGTACTTTTTAACTGCCTGTTTATGAACTGGAGAGCTCATGGAAGGAAGCAGTCGTGGCTCATGTTAATGCACTAGCATAATTTTTCCAGCGAGAAACGGGGAGAGCTGAGAGGAACCATGAATCTTCGCTAGGTTAGCCTGCCTTGCCTTGTGCAGTTACTAAGACATCACAGAGTATTGACACCGAAACCGAGAAACGCGCAGGAACTTAACGCAACCCGACAAACTGTGTCTTCGTCAATGTGGATGCCATCACGAGCCCGGAGCCCAAGCAAAAGCGATCCACTGGAGTCTGTGCTCCGAGTGGCTGGGTGCAGAAGCGGTGCATCAAACAGAGAACCGCCCAAGTGCACTGCGGTTTGGATGTTTCAAGCCACTGACCGAACGATCAGTCTGCATTGAGCCAGCATCACGAGCAAAATGAGACCGAACACACCTTTAGATAACCAAAATTCTACATTGCTCCGGTACTTCGGATAAACTTTGTTGCATCTTTTGAGACTTACGTTGTAATTACACTGTAGACCGTCGATGCTGAATAACGATGAATCTTTCATGGGGGGGGGGGGGGGGGGGGGGGTTATTTTTATTTTTTGAAGTGGGTGGCTGGAAAAAGGGGGAGAGGGGGAGGGTTTTTTTAGAAAGTTAGAGGCCCCGTCTTTGTGGTCT
>Ga0131853_10026447_pt1 | contig 10435 bp, 6 predicted proteins | sample TergutLab28metaG_FD_92764 | JGI IMG/M metagenome (GOLD analysis project Ga0131853, IMG submission 92764) | Labiotermes labralis P1 segment gut microbial communities from Petit-Saut dam, French Guiana - Lab288 P1 (version 2) (version 2) | ecosystem: Host-associated > Arthropoda: Insects >... | reverse complement strand
GCAAGCCGGAATTTATTATGTCAGTTGGCAAGCTCCTGTTGACGGGACGGAATCAGCATCGTTTGTGAGCTTTAGTGTAGCCATTGATGATGTACCACACTCTACCTCACGCCTGCCTATTACAATTGGCATGCTATCAGGTTCTGCAATAATAAACGCAACAGGCAGTGAAGAAATTAAACTTATCAACACCACAAATGACATAGTGAGTGTTACCCCAAATGCAAACCTTGTGATTATTCAAGCCGATGGAATTGCATAAAACTCATACGACAGGCTAATCCTGTCTTACCTCTTTTCTCGCATCGCTTTGGCAGTTAATACAATAAAAGTTTTTTTAGCCACCTCAATTACCCTCCCCTTGCATTTGTAGTTTTTCTTTGAATATTTTTGCTGCCTTGCCCTATGGTCTGCATTCGTCAACTTAATGTATTTTCTTAGCGCCAAAATCCACAATGTATAATATATTGTATAATTTCTCAAAGAAAATCGTAAATTCGTCTATCTGCCTACAAAAAACAAAACCAGCTATCCAAAAATTAAAACAATACTCAATCCGCCAGCATATTCATTTATGCGGTTTAAAACCTCCAGCAGAAAAACCCCTCTTATTGCTACATAAGCAAAATCCTCGGGGTCTGCAATGCTATAAACTGCATATGATGAAAATAACCCATTTCCATCACTCACGATTCGGTAAATATTTGTGCGGGTAAGTGTCTTCTCTCCGCTTAGCATCGAGGTCATTCTGTCACCGTCAGTGTTTCTCGCCCTCACCCTTATTGTATTCATCCCTAAAGATAAATGCTCGGATAAAAGCCTAAAGCTTGTTTCATTTGTTCGCACTATTTCTTCACCGTTTATATATATTATATATTCATCAGCATAATCAACCATATCCCAGTTTATTATTCTACCCTCCAACACTACGCCCGGCGCAGCAAGCTGATTTATTTCCACAGGCTCAGAATCTAAAACAGCTCCGCCTCCGATTGCGATTATACTAAACAAGTTTATATTTAAGTCAAGCACTACCATATGGCTTGTTGCATCGGCAGCCAGCACAACCTGCTCTCCATTTATCGTCAATAAGTATCCATTGGCACCCGCAACACTGTCCCAATGCAAGCTATCATCATCAAGTCTGAAATTATTAGGAGAGTCCAACTGAGTCGTAATCAAAATCAGAATCTCGTTGCTGTCAACTGAAGTCGGACGATAAATATTGTCGCTTATGGCTCTTATTGTTATGGTGTTGTATCCTAAATCTAAGTGCGAATTCAATGTAACAGTAACAGCTTCTCCGACTGTATAAACAACATAACCGTTCACCAATATTTCATAGCCTGTCGCATAGCTTATAGGTTCCCAGATTATCACTCTGAGTTCAGGCGCAGAAATAGCTATAACAGGAGCATCCAGCCGTACAGTGTGAATATATGTCACCTCATAACTAAGCTCGGATGTGAGGCGATATTCGTTGTTACTCCATGCTCTGACCGTTATTTCATTTGCACCAACAGTCAACAAAGTTATATAATCAATCACAATAATGCTTGTTTCATACACACTTCGTCCTATATGGCTTCCGTTTATATACGCAGTATAAAAATCCGCATGCTCAACAGCTTCCCAGCTTATTATGTTTCCGTCAATAGTAGTTTGCGGTGTGGCAAGCTGCACATAATGCCTAAACCTTAGCGGTGCAGAAAAAGTCAATATATTTAGATAATCCTCCACACCGTCGTTTGTATACGCAACCACTATAATCTCGTATGTGCGTGGCTCTAGTGCAAGAAAAATATGAGTTAAATCATATGTATCAGTACCGCCAACAATCGCCGCTTGCACATTATCAATGTTTATAATATAGCCAAGCGCACCGGCTACTGTGTTCCAAGACAAGATATAGCTGTCGGCTATAGCAACACACAGCTCCACGCCGTCAAGTGCGTCAAAAAGATGAACCGGCTCCGGCAGGCTGACAAATCCAAACGAATTAGACCTAAAAATCCCGTCACCCACGGGAAAAATATCTATTTCAAATCTTGATTCATTGTCAAGTAAATGTGCAAACAATAAGCGCGGTCTAAAATAACTGTCAGGCACTGTCTCAACATACTGACCGTTTGCAAAGACTGCATAGCCGGCAGCATAAGACACAGGCTCCCAAACAATAAACTCTGAGTCATCCATCATTCTTAGTGAAAAAGGATTGATATCTTCAAGCGGTCGAAGAAATGTCGGAAATAAATTTAATCCTATAGTTCCGTCTTCGTTTATTTGCAGCATGTGATCATACCATAATGGATGCTCCAATCCCGAAAAAATAGAGTTGGCATTAACTGAATTGATTCCTCTTCGTGAGTTTATCGAAATTTCAAGTGACTGTCCGCTGCTGTTTCCTGTTGTAATCACACCGTCGGTATTAAAAAATCCTCGTGTAGCGGCAGAGCCTCCACCTGCTGTAATAACTCCCCTGTTGGCTGCACCAAAAACATGCTCTATTGTCGATCCGCTGACAGTTGCCCCGCCAATGCTTGAGGGACTTCCAAAAATTTGTCGTATTCTGTCTGCAGACACAGCGGGTGCACTTGGTCCGCTTATAAAGCCAAGATTATAGCCGTTCATAACCGAAGGATTGTTTGCAGCAGCAACTGTCATAGCGCCGCCCACTGCACCACCAACACCACCGGTATTGGCTGTGCCGGTACCGCTGAATGTGCTCACACTAATATCACCTCTGTTATAAAAATTTCTGATATTGTCACCGCCTGACCCGCCAGCCCTTATTAAGCCGGCAATACCTGCTGCAGCGTCTATAATATTTGCAGTAATATTTCCATAATTAGCAACATTAATTAAGTTAAAGGATGCATTTGTGGCACTCATACCGATTATTCCTGCCGCCCTCGCATGTGTAGCAGCTGTGTCTGAAATGCCTGAAATATTTCCGTGATTTACAGCGTGATTAATGTGCAGTATTCTATTACTCGCCGGTGTGGCAAGAGCAGCACTGGGCAAATGAACCCCTACAATGCCGGCAACTCTGGGATTTGACAAAACTGAACTTATGTTTAAACCAGAAAAATTGACTCGACTGCCAACATTTTCTATCCTAGCCGCGCCCGCTGTATGTCCTGCTATTGCGCCGATTCCCGGTGATGTTGAAACACCTGAACCGCTTCTTTCAAATGTATCAACATCTCCATTAACTATTAGGTTGCGCACAACGGCAGGTGCAGCTCCGCTAAAGCTTCCTAACCCGCCAAACAGCCCGTATCCTCTATCACTGCCTCCTGTGAGAGGACCAACATGTGCGCGCAAGATACGCGGCAATGTGACTGTATGTCCATTGCCGTCGAATATCCCTCTAAACAAGCGCGTATGCCCACCTATTGCAACCCAAGCGTGAGCAGTCAGATCTATATCTGCGTCAAGTAGAATATGTACACCATGAAGCAGTATTTCATTTTCATTAATAAGCGCAGCCCCACTATTGGATTGCATTATTCGGGTAGGATCTGTCGTTGTTGTTACCGCACCTGTATTGCCAGAACCGCCGTTTATTGTAAATGCCAATCCTGCCAGCTGCTCAGCATGTCTTATAATATAAGGATCTAAGGCTGTTCCGGTTCCTTCAACATTGGTTCTCCAATCCGGGTCAAAATTACCCGTATCCAGCCAATGCCCGTCGGGCACAATTGCATTGACAACAGCCTCATTATTAAAAACAATATCATCATCTAAAGCAAAGTCATCAAAATATGCACCAAAAACAATTCCGATACACAAAGCCGTTGCCAACACAAAAAGCATAATTATTATGTTTTTAATTCTTAGATTAATCATAATTTTCACTTAAATACCCTATGATATTATTATCTGCCAATATATAAATCATAATGCATTGCATACAAAATAAGCCGTCAGCTCTTTATACTAAAATAAAAAGCCGTATGCGGTTGCTCGGACGACTTGCAGTGTCACCCCTTTTTTGGCGTACAAACTTTCTCAAACCGACGATTTTTCTTAGTGCATAAAAAAACAAAAAATAGTCATAGACGATTTTTTGTGTATAGCATCTTATTGATACTCCAAAAGCTTATATAAAAATTTGAATATGCTAACTCAAAAAAGCCTCATACTGTATGCAAGAGGCTTTTAAGTAATTTATTTACATAATTAACGAATAATAATTTCCTGCCTGCTTTTTTATGATTTGCCGCATTTCTAGATTTATTAGGATTGTGGTTAGTTGAGATAAATTAAAGCCTAGCTCTAAAATATCATCTAAATGCGTTGTGCCATCTTGTAGCTTGTTATAAATCTTTTGTTCAAAAACATCTAAGACAAGTGCCTCTTTTTTTGTTTTCTTGACATCAATTCTCAAGTCCTCCAATACATCAGCCACACTTAAAACCATTGCAGCCTGACCATCTTTTATCAGCTTATTGCACCCCTCGCTTCTTATTGCATCCACCCCTCCGGGAACTGCATACACCTCTCTATTTTGCTCCAGTGCATATGACGCAGTTATAAGCGCACCGCTTCTTTCAGCCGCCTCAATTATTATTACAGCCCTAGACAAGCCTGAAATAATGCGATTTCTCTCAGGGAAGGTATATCTGGTAGGAAAAAAACTTGGCTCATACTCAGTTAAAACCACACCGCCGCCGTCTATAATTTTTTCTGCTAAACCAACTGAATAGGGTGACAAATAATCCAACCCTCCGCCCAATACCGCCGCAGTTTTGCCATTACTGTCCACCGCTGCCGCATGTGCAAAGGAATCAATCCCGGTGGCTAATCCGGACACTACACAAATTCCGTTTGCCACCAAATCAGAACTAAATCTTTTAGCCACATCTATTCCATATCTGGTTGCCTTCCGTGTACCCACAATAGCAATATTCTCACCGCTAAGACACTCACAGCTGCCCTTATAATACAAAACTATAGGAGGGCTAACCTCTTTTTGATTTAGCATATTAGGAAAATTCGCATTAGCCCTAGTCATTATTTTGACACCCTTTTGCTTGATTTTGTATAGTCTGTCTTCAATCAAATCTAGATTTCTTAGCTTTAATAAATTGCTTGACTTATCTTTGAAAGCATCCTGCAAGGCTTTATCAGATGCAATCAACTCCCAAATTTGAATAGGAGAATAGACGGATAAAATTGCGTTTAGCCGTTTTGCAGATGCTCCTGATAGGGATAACCAATAATATGCTTTGCTTTCGTTTAACATTATCTTCTGTCCAATGTCCTATAGCCTATTGCCTCTGCAATATGACTAGTCTTAATTTGCTCAGATTCTTCTAAATCAGCAATCGTCCTTGCCACTTTTCTTATGCGCACATAAGCCCTTGCCGACAGACCAAGCTTTGAAAAAGCATTTCTCAGCAGGTTGTCACTTTCTTTGTCAATTGCACAAAACTCGTCCACCATTTGATTGGACATCCTGCCGTTTGAGTATATGCCAGCATCCTTAAAACGATTTAATTGAATATTTCTCGCTTTGTTTATGCGCTGTTTGATTTTATCACTAGACTCCGCATTGGGCGTAGTCGCTAATTCATCATAAGTAACATTATCCACTTCAATATGTAAATCTATCCTGTCAAGAAGCGGACCTGACAGCCTTGACAGATACTTTTGCACAAGTACCGGAGTACATGCACATGCCGTCTTGCTTCCCCTGTTTCCGCACGGACATGGATTCATTGAAGCAACAAGCATAAAATTTGCCGGATATTCAACCGTAATAGCAGCTCTTGAAATTGTAATTTTATTGTCTTCTATTGGCTGGCGTAATATTTCTAATACGGCTCTTGGATATTCAGGCATTTCATCTAAGAATAATACTCCGTTGTGTGCTAAGCTTACCTCGCCGGGCTTTGCCCCTATGCCGCCGCCGGTTAATGAAAATTTTGAAGCGGTATGATGCGGAGTTCTAAATGGTCGTGCAGTAACAACTCCTATACTATTATCTAAGGTGCCTGCAATAGAATGAATTTTGGTAGTCTCCAATGCCTCTGATACAGTCAAATCAGGCAATATGGACGGCAAGCATTTTGCCATCATGGTTTTGCCGCCGCCCGGCGGACCAATCAAAATAATATTATGACTTCCGGCTGCAGCTACTTCCATTGCTCTTTTTGCCAGCGCCTGACCTTTTACAAACTTAAAATCCTCTTTGTATTTTGCTTCTTCACATAAATAACCCGAAATGTCTCTATTCTTGATCGACTGCTTTATAAAACTCCCATTTAGAAACTCTACAACCTCATTTAGGTGCTTGAATGCAAAAACACTGACGCCCTCAATAAATGATGCTTCATTTTCATTGCCGCAAGGCACAATGATATTTTTAATTCCCTCACTTCTAGCTGCAATTATAATAGGTAATATACCTTTGACTTGCCTTATTTCTCCGTCTAATGCCAGCTCACCGATTATAATAAAATCAGATAAACACACTTTTTCCTTTAGCTGACCTAATGCTGATAAAATTCCTAGTGCTATGGGCAAATCGTACATAGCCCCCTCTTTTCTAATGTCAGCGGGTGCTAGGTTTACTGTATATTTTTTGGCTATAAAATTATAGAAAGAGTTTTTTATAGCACTGGTTACACGCTCTTTGGACTCCTTAACGGCTGCATCAGGCAAACCAACAATGTCAAATCTCGGCATACCTTGAGTTGCATGAACCTCAACAGTTATCCTATATCCTTTTATGCCGTTTAGACCAAAGCTGTTTATTTTTGAAAGCACTGTCAGCACCCCTTATCTTTTGCTTAGCTAATTTGTTCTGTCTAACAAATAACACCACGCTGCTTATAGTTGTGGACAGTGTGGTGTTTTTATGGATTTGTCTTGCTAGATTATTTTTTGCGTATTCTCATAAAATCTTTTAATACCGGCAACACAGCTTTTTGATTTGTAGCAAATGGCTTTCGTGTATTTGCAAGCGCAATGTCAAGCATGATATAGCTTTTATATACAAATATTAATAGCGTCATTGCGGTCATTATCAAATTCATGACAATGGCTGCTGTAGCTGCTCCGCCTGCTTCACTGATTCGTGCAGTTGCAGGATAGCCATAATCACCTAAAGGTATGTTCCCAAAATACCCTGCGCTCATCATAACAATGCTTGCATTGATAAGCACAGTTATTGACAGCATCGCAAACACATGAAGAATGCGCTTGTCTTTGATTAAAATAAACGAGAACAACAATCCTGCCAGCACTACAATCAAATTCAATTCAGAAAAACTCATGTAAAAAAGCGACAGAGTGAAAACCAAATAACAAGCAATCAAAACTAGATTGGCACGATTTTTCTTTGAAGCATAAAAAGTCAGTACAAGTGCAATTGCTACTATAAAAAATAGAATGCTGTATACTCCCGGTGCAACATTCTCACCCAGACGATTGGTATTTCTGCCAAAAAGATTATAGATAGACATACCATTGTAAGTCACATAAATCATATCACGACCAAAAGGATGAACAAATAATGCGGCAAACCAGCTAAACGGATTGAAATTGACAGCACTAACAGTTATAAATACTCCGTTTGGACCCAAGAATGGCAAACTCAAAACATACATCCCTATAAGAGATGCTAAAAAGTATAGCGGGATTCTAACGGCAAGACCCTTATCCCTTTCAAAAATCAATGCTCTCTTATTGCTGCTAGGGACATCAGCTTCTGTCTCTTCTTCAGATTTTACTACTTTTCTTCCCCTAACTGACTTAAGGTCATTTGATTTTGTTTTTTCTGCACGAATTATCCTAACAACTCTTACAAAATGATATAACACAAAGACTAAAAATACAGGAGCAAATAACATGGCATCTCTTGAAGTAAGCAACGCCAAAGAAAAGGCAATTGTTAACCCAAGGAAATTTTTGTTTGCCATAAAATATAATGTTAAAACAATAAAGAAGGCTAGGATAGAAAACATACTGCCCCAAATTGCAGATGCAAATATAAATATCGGACTGAGTGAATATATTATTACCAATCCTAACCCAACTTTTTCATTAGAGAATTTTTTAGCGGCAAAAAATAATAAGACAGCAGTAGCCATGTCAAAAATAATAAATGGCATCCTAAATAAAGATTGCGTCGCAAGTCCGGGGTTGGCTAGATTGATAGGCCCGCCGTTGAATAAGGTAGCTATTCCGCCGAAAATAGTTAAAAACAAAAACGGAATAGGATAAATGCCATATGACATTGAACTAGGAGGTTGTCCTGTGAACAGTCCATTAATAACACTGTAATATTGAATAAGACCGCCTGTGTTGTCGCTGGACGCAAGATTTTGAGGAGTAACACCCAAAAAGCCGTTTGTAAAAAGCGTAAATGCAATGCGAATCAAAAAACCCATTGCAACAATCAAAAAAACAGCATGAGAAACTTTGAAATTTGATTCGGGTTTGGCAAGTACCGCACCTAGACCGCTTTTGTTGTCTTGCCTATTGACATTGGTGGCAATAACATAAACACCCGCTAATGTAACAGCGATTGTGAACAGCACTAAAAACACTATCATCAGTGTATCACCTGCACTTGATGTAATTCCGCCGTTTAGTGATGATAAAAGAATATTATTCATTGGTTTAAAATTTCTCCTAGAATTTTACAATTACTTATAGTATATCATTATTATGAGTAGTAATCAAACATTTTAACTTGATTTAGCTGCATTTTTAGAAAAAAGCCGACAATTTAATGTCAGCTTTTCTAGATTTTTTGTGCTGTTACTTAGCTTCTTTTATTTTTGCCGCTTTACCTTTGAGTTTTCTTAGATAATATAGCTTAGCTCTTCTCACTCTACCTTTTTTGACAACCTCAATTCTGTCAATTCTTGGTGAATGAAGCGGGAAAACCCTTTCAATTCCGACACCAAATGACATACGGCGCACAGTGAAGCTTTCTCTGATTGATCCGTTTTTCTTTGCGATGCAAATGCCCTCAAAAGCCTGCAATCTTTCCCTTGTACCCTCAACTACCTTTACGAAAACCTTGATGGTGTCTCCGACATTAAATTGCGGCGGAACCTCTTTTAAATAGTCCGTCTCAATAGCTTTGATTAAATCCATTTTTTCTCCATGTGTAAATTTTAAGCACATTCATAATGAAGTCTTTCAAAAGCGGAATATGCACACAATTAGAGATTATATAGTATTATTAATTATTTTGCAAATGTTTTAACAGGGTTTTAGACAAAATTAAAAAATTATTTATCCTTATTGTTGCCGCATTGATAATCGCAAAATTCGCTTGCACTTATGGCAGGATGGTGATAGCGACCGGTGTCCGGCTTGAGCTTTGCAAATTTCAATGCCTTTTGCGGACAATAATTAAAACATCCTTGACAATGCTCGCACCCCTTAGTAAACCTTGCCCTGCCCTTCTCAATCCTGACGCACCTAGCAGGACAAACCTTCACACAAATTCCGCACCCATTGCAATTATCCAACACCCTAAACCTAGTCCTAAGGATTCCTCTTCCTAATGCGGCAAAAATAAAGCCGATAATTGGTGCAAATGGATGAAACGCTTTTTCTTTTTTATTGACTGCGTCCGTTTTTATAGCTTCAATGTGCTTGGCAGTATCTTCATACTGCATGCCTGTCTTTTTTTTGACTTCCTCTTCAGACGGACAACCAAACATAGAAATATAATTTTCTACGCTTATAATTTTTCCTGTGTAAATATTTTTTGCTCCTGCCTTTTTTGCCAGACGCCTAGTTTGTTTCAAAGCGCCCCCCGGCTTTGTAGCATAAAGAACAAAAATATAAGTGTTTTTACATTCAAAAATTGTCCTCTTTAAAAACTTTTTAACCATAACCGGCGCAACATAAGCATATGCAGGAAATATAATTATAACTTTCTCAGCAGCTATTTTAATTTTTTTCTTTTTAGGCACGGCATGCACAACACTGGGTATAGAAATAATCTCGGATTGTTCAATTTCCTTTTGAAGCTGCTTTGCACTCTCTAAGCAATTCCCCGTCCCGGAGAAATAATATATTTTTGTAGCCATAAGTAATTATTCCTGTTAGGCGTTTTGAATATTTATTTGACACATTTTCATTGTAATAAGGGCGGCACTGTGAGTATCGGGGGTGACACCTGCACATGCTTTTGCGTCCACTGTAATTAATGTTTCCGGAAGAGCAGCTTTTAAAATTAAGGCATTTGATACTATGCAGATGTCGGTACATAAACCGCATAGCTCTACCTCAGAAATGTTGTCCATTGATGATATTATTTGAGCCAATTCTATTGAGCCAAATGAATGCTTTTCAAAGACTATACTGTCTGATATATCTAGCTCAGGTATAATATCATGTCCTTTTTCCCCTTTTATGCAATGAGGCACAGGTAAATTTTTACCCTCCTGAGTAGCAAGAT
>Ga0131853_10026445_pt1 | contig 10435 bp, 4 predicted proteins | sample TergutLab28metaG_FD_92764 | JGI IMG/M metagenome (GOLD analysis project Ga0131853, IMG submission 92764) | Labiotermes labralis P1 segment gut microbial communities from Petit-Saut dam, French Guiana - Lab288 P1 (version 2) (version 2) | ecosystem: Host-associated > Arthropoda: Insects >... | reverse complement strand
TGGGCCAGCCCAATCCAGTCCATATACCCACATCCCACCTCCTGGAGATCCATCCTAATATTATCCACCCATCTATGCCTAGGTCTCCCTAGTGGTCTCCTTCCCTCCGGTTTCCCCACCAAGACCCTATACACCCCCCTCTCCTCACCCATACGTGCCACATGCCCAGCCCATCTCATTCTTCTCGATTTTATCACTCGCACGATATTGGGTGAGGAGTACAAATCATTTAGCTCCTCGTTATGCAATCTCCTCCATTCCCCCGTCACCTCGTCCCTCCTAGGTCCAAATATTCTCCTCAACACCATGTTCTCAAACACTATCAGTTTCCATTCCTCCTGCAATATCAGCGACCAAGTTTCACACCCATACAAAACAACAGGCAAAATTATAGTTCTATATATCTTGATCTTTAAATTTTTCGATGGCAACCTGGAAGACAAAAGATTCTGCACCGAATGATAGCAAGCATCCCGCATGTGAATGTTTCTTAACATAAGTGTTTTACAGGGAGGGGTTGTTAGCACCTCACCCAACCCCCAAGCTGGAGGACCATCCATCGTCGGCTGTCCGCGACTGCTTATTCAATTTATTCGCAGTACCCTCCTTTTTGGAGGCCGTTCCTCTATCCGCAACCTGAGGGCGCGCCATGCCGTGGTGACAGGAACCCACTACACTAATATGCCATGCATAAAATCAAGCAGTAGTTGAATCATTACAGCGCGGTGTAGAATTAAAATAAACGTAGTAAATATGACAATGGAACAAAAAGAAACATAATAAGGAAGTTGTTGACATTAGATAGCCCAATCAGATTTTGTCAATCAGTTGAACTTCACACTTCCTTAATATCACTTTATTCGGCATTTTATAGATTACTTAAAATATTTTGCTACTAACAAGACAAAGTGAAGCAAATAGGGGAAAAAACTTTTAGACTCAAACTTTGTTACTGAAGGTAATCCTTGAAGTTTACAAGCTAACAGACAACATTTCCCTCCGTGATATGCTAAATAAGGCCCTGACTTCTTGCCGTAGGGATATCGATTGTGTGTGTGTGTGGGGGCTGGGGGGGGGGTGGAATGTTTGTCAAGCGATCACAGAACTTCGGGTTCTTAGGATAGTTCCTTCAGCGTGATGATCAGCATATGATTTGTACTGGTTGATTAGTAAAACATCTACTTTTTATTGATATCGCATTAGCTCAAATTGTAAATCTAGGTGTTAATGATTTTCCTGGTAGACACTGGTGACATATGAGGTTCAGTTTTCTTGAATGTGACGCCGGGATTTTTGGTAGGAACTTGTGAATATGTACCAACATTTTGTAGGAACCAGCCTTCCAATACACATGAACAGGATATGCCACCGAAACATTGGTAATTTTGTATAAAACCATGCTTCCGAAAACCACCAATTATTAACGACACAGGGAATGGCAACGGATTTGGGCGAGATCTACCGAGCAGCGTTAGAAGTTTTGAGTAGCCACTATGATTCTTTGTGTGTCTACAGCACAAATTTACCACCAAACTCATAATTAAGCAGTATTTCTGTAAGATTTAGGCCCCATTTTTACACCCACTCTGATCACTGATTCGTATTCGGCAGAAGTGATTGCTGTTGTAATCTTTAGGCACAGATAGTGGATTTCTTGACATCAACTCGCCTAATGTAATTAGGACTTCGTGTAATTTTAGCGTCTTGTCTCAAAAAATGTCGCTTGTTAATCAATTTAGTTGGCTGCACTGTGTAAGCTTAATGTGTCTCTAGATTTTAATGGTTAATGACAAGGACAGTTAAGAAGCTACGTTGTGGGAAGTATCGATAATGGATATTATTTCTTTGTTATACTGTGCTGGTATTTGCTACAGTAGCCCTGAAATCACAGGAATGTAGTGTTTGGATCTTCATATTAACTGATTTCGAATTCAGAAACTTCCCGATAATCGGTGCTAATTTTTTCACTCTAAGATCTAATTTTGGAATCCAAGTATAGTGGAAATTTTTCCAACAAAATTGTAGTGGTCTTATGCATTGGTACGTAACAGGGGGCTTCAGCGTTTTACTGAAAGGTTATTTAATTCAGTCTCCATGTTTTTTACTTGAAGATTTTCATTAAAGAAATCCCAAGGCAGTATCAGTTTATTCTGCAAATTTTTGTAAAAGTAATTAATAGGAAATTGTCCGCAAAGTTGTATACACATTTCTTAAGGAGTTAATTTTAGCCATTTTTAGGTAACTGATTTGCAGCGAATAAGACAGTTTTATAGACCACAGTTCTGAATGGACAAAAACAGTTCCGTGTGCGTTAATTTTCATAGGTACGTCTTACTAATTTTTTAGTTTGATTTACGAAGTTTATGTCACGAGAATCTAGCACTCTACGAATTAACTACATGTGATGTGAGGTATGAATCCCTTACCGAGTGCTGTGCTGAAGATGATTGCTGTCATCACTATGTGCCCAAGTAGCGCCATGAGAGCGTGTTGAGCGTCCTACAACTTCCGCACCAACAGGTCACTACTGGGCTCATGTCACGTCACCACCTTGTCATCACCCCACCGAACCCCCAAACCCTACAGAACAACTCCCCAAATATATCTCCTACACCGCCGATCTCTTTGCGATGGTTGCCACTTCTTCACCTGCGTGGCACTCACGACAAGCAGCTACTGGAACTGACTTGTTTGTTCCCGACCCGCTCCACAACTTTCGGCAGACTCCTCCTCACACTGGCGCTGGCGCACAGGGCAAGCACGTGCTACTCGCTCGAATCAATCTCCGTCCCGGCATTGTTATGCACCGGCGTCGAGATAGGCTATCCTTCTTGCCACTGTCGTACTTCCAATTGTCGAAGTGAGATGACGGAATCTGTCCAAGTCGTTGATCGAGAGTGACGGACACAAAACCGCGACCAACAGCTGAGATTAAACTACCGATATTCTCTGTTTTAATGTTATAAGAAGTCATCCTCAGAGGAGAAATGGAAGTTACGACAGATAATGTTACAAATATATATTTGACAATCTCAGTGACGCAGGTGCTAAATTTCACAACCGAATCGAACACTTGGCCTAACTTAACACTTAGCAGTTGATGGAATAATGCTCTGCGTAGTTAGAAACATTTTTAAACATTATAGAGAAGGAATGTGACTATTGAAGTATACTGGATGATGGAGCATGGACAGGAGTAAACTTCACGGACTCAAAGGTTGCAAAAAAGAGGGGAACAGAGAAAGTAACTCCCTTCAATGGTCACGGAACTCTAAAACATGGCTTACACACATATGGCACGCTTATCCAAAATGGCACGCGACAGTCATTTTTGGCCTGTTTTTTTTTAAATTTCTTTTGTCCGATCAGTCTCTCTATATTGTTAATAATATATATATGTATATATATATATATATATGACTGCATAAAGATTGTGTTTGAGTTATTGTTGCTACCAAAAAATACTGCATGTGAGAATTTTTTACACAAATCGGGAGCAGTGCGAAGTTTTGCTTGCCTATTTGTCATTAGGGCAGCCTGGCAATAACTGGGCGAATACGTGACATTGGACAAAATGTTCTACCATCTTCTTTTCTAACAGGAAGTAGTAGCAGCCTTAGTTAGTTCCAAATTTTCTTCCTTATCGCATTCTTCGAGGAGGCTCTTATTAGAAATATAATAATTATATTACGTATTAATTATACAGTATAATAGGCATTAATAATAATGCAATAATTGACAATAATTGTGGAAGACTATTTGACCTCATTGTGTTCTTCAAATTTCCATGGACACGCGAAAGAATTTCTTCGAAATTTATGTACAATTTGGGCACGTGCCCGCACAAATTCTCGCCAGCACTGCTGTAAGCTTATAGTTAATCAAATCTTGGGTTTATCAAGTGTTTATTGTTTATGCTGTCAGATCTGTTGCAAAACAGTAATGGGCACAGTCACATGTTCTGATGTAAACGGTTCAACAAAGCCTGGTACTTAGGCGCGATATTTACAGACACAGAATAATATTAAAGTTTCAGCTGTGCGGGGATTAAGGTTTCATCAAGGTCAGAATTGAAGGGCTATCAAAGTCCATATTAGTGAGCTTTATTTTTGTTTCCGTATGTATGACGTCATCTCCATCCGTGAGAAACTTTACTGCTGTTACTAGTCACCTGCCCGGAAACAGACATCTGCACACAATCGACGGAAACTGTGAGAAAGTGCCGATTGCGGACGAGACAGAGGAAATGGACTCGAAAAGACTAATATTAATTTCATCCTTGTAGAATTTATAAGCACAATTTGCATTACTTTCTGTACGGCACTCTAGCTAAACAGACAAATAAGATACAGCTGCAGTATTTGCTTTTTTTTTTACCGAAACAGTATTACCGAGTTTACTGACAGATTGTAACTACCATAGTACATCTTCCTATACAGTGCTCGGCGCAGTGCTATCATTCAAAAATGACGAATGAAAACTTTGTAACCTGCAAGGAAGGCGTAAATTATTTGAATTTCAAGCCGACACTAATTTATAAAATAAAGGTATCATTAGTTTACTCTGCAAGGGCGTTATGCAATGCAAAATAAAGTTTAACGTGTTTATTCTTAATTGAAGCTCATTATTTAAAATACGTCCCTCCCGAACAAATGAATATAATGATGAAGGTTGCAGATTAAATGTGCATTGAAAGTATTCCGTTGTAAAATATTTTCCATTATTTTGACGTTTGTAACTCATTCTAACTATCCGCGCATGTGGGTGCGGAGAAGACCTGGCGGATGCGACGCAGTTGGGAATACTACTCTATTCATCCAACCAGGGGTCTGTTACCTTGTAAACAGCCATTTAAATTCGATATTAGATTCAGGAATTTTCAAAGTACGTCCTCCGTTGCCTGTTGAAAACTTTGGAGAATAGGTCCATATGTGATTTTGTCCTATCCCCCTACACTTCTCCAGGAAGTGAATCCGTATGTCCGGATAATCACAAGGATGGACAGATACGGCAAATAACTGCGCTCCATTGTTCCGTGAAGGGATGATATTAATGTCTTATGTTTGACGAAGGAGGTTAGGCAGAACACCATCTCTTCCATTCACGGGCCATGCAAATATTTTATTAGTCTCATGATTGCGTCTGTTGTTATGTTTTGCCTTGAAGGTCTCTATTTCTGTACAATTTCCAAAAATATTTCACAATTAATCCTCATTAAAAATGTCCAGCAACATATACGGCACCGACATAATGCATGCAGGTGATGTGTCAGTGAGAAGACAGAGACACTGGTTGTCATAACTGCTGCGAAGAAGGGACACAAGCACAGCCTGTCACAGGTTACATGTTAAATACAACAGCAGATGACCTTTTGCAACTAAAAACCGCTTTCTGTCTGATTTACAGGACAACTTGCAGTATTATAGTCATAGCTACCAACAACAGAGGGTTCCATGACAACATATTTCTCATATGTACCTGCGTACAAACGGAGATGAATTATAGTACTTGTTGAAGAATAAAAGACCAACTTGATGTCACTTGCTATTCTATTTCACTTATTATGTGCTCAACATGTTTCGGACATTAATATATCCGTCATCAGGAGCTTGCGACTGTGTTGTTGAATTACCACATCGGTCGTTTTGTTCTCGGTTCGTTGTGTAAATGTCATACAGGTTTTGCTGTCAGCAAAACCTGTATGATATTACCTATTGCTGTGCGTACAGTGAAAAACTCCTGATGATGGACAGAGAAACTGTCCGAAACATGTAGAGTTTTATTCCAAAAAAATTTGAGAAATTAGTGCATCTAGTTGGTGTTATTATACCACGATGCACGGTCACCTGAACGTTAAATTTGTTTTCTTTGTTTTTATTTGAACAATTTGGTTATCCACTGTTCAGAGCGTTGAATTTCGTCAGTACAAGAATTTGGGGGTTAAGATATATTTTAATTTTTTTACGTGGGATGAAAATTCCCCCGCTGTCATAGCAGGAGGAGCAGCCAGCCGGTTTGCCTCTATTTTTACAATCGTGATTTACATGCTTGATCGAAAATGGCTGCTTGGTAAATTATTATAAAGTCCCACCTATAAATCCTTCCTTTTTTTATGAATTCGTCTTGTGTATGACGGTATGAGGTACTAATAGTTATTGTATATCGCATCACTGCATCGTCAATCACCAGTCGAAACTGAGGTAAATGATGTGTTTACGTAAGTGTATGAAGACGTAGTGACTAGCAATAGCAAAGACGGGTGAATTAATTTGTATATTTGATGTACGAAGTACGATACTCGTTATAAAACAACTGCGGTTGAGGTGAACAGTGCCTACTGCAGTTGTAAAGGCAGTGAGCGTGCACAGTTCCGTGCTGTTCACTGGAGAAGAAAGTACGAGTTTAAATATGTAACTGGATTTCTACGACGACAAGGCTTGTGTAATTAAAGTGTAAGTTTGGAATGTTATCAGCATACATTAACCTTTTGACGCCTAATGTCAACTATAGTAGTCGTACTGCACCGCTAACCTCTAAAGTTGCATTTTATATATTTATTCAACAAATATAGGTACTGAATATTTTAAACTTGGTATATACTCTCTGTTTTTTCTCTTCAAAATTCAGTTTTTTTTAATAATTTTAACGTATTAGGTTCCTGTATTATTCACATTTTATGTACAGGGTGTGCTAAAATTTAAAAAATAATTCCGGAGCCAAAAGTTTAAGATGATGGCAGACGTTCCTTGGGCTCTTCTATCGCAGTGTCTTAATAATTAAAGAATCTGTGTGCATGTGCTTGTGTGTAACTGATTACTGTAACAGCACAGTTTTGCTGTCATTAGACAAAGCTGTTAGAGTGCGATTAATACATTTGTCTGGAGCTGTACTGGAATTCTTGGAATTGGTGGGTAAAAATTATTTCAATAACGCACAAAAATTAATAAGCCTGTAACAAAAGTTTTAGTCATGCGTTAATTGACAGCTAACGCTTTCCCAATAATTAAAAAAAGAGAGCTGTATAGTTGTTCAAAGACAATGTCTGCCAGAGATGGAACCTGGAAAAGGACAAATCACGCTGCTCCGAAACGTCGGTAACTGTTCGCCGTCTACACGGCCCTAACATCGAAGGAGACTTTAGTTTTCGTCCAGAGCGCTGTACATACTTCAAACTCCGCAGTGTATTAGTGTGAGACACATACACATTTGTGTACAGGTTATCTTCGTCACGTGTTATTACGCCATAACGCCTAGGAATGTCCGTAAGTCGAGAGCGGATAGTTGATGGTTAAGGATTCGTCACGACTGAAAAACACGACACGATATTTTGTACGGCACGGGTATGTTTGCAGTGCCTGATATGAGAGACAGTGGTGACATCTCTAAGCAGGGGGACGGACGTCACGCGCCATATCTCGTATTCCCACTTTGGCGACGGATTTACCTTTCACGAGTGTCATACAGCGGGCGTGTTTTACATCAGTAATGGCGACGTTTTCTTAAGCTTGTTCTGACGTTGTTCATGACGGATAATGCCCACTCAGCATCGAGTAGCGTCTAGCTGTGAGCGTGTGGATTCACGAGGAAGCTCAAGTGGCCAAAATATGACGAAACAGGAGACAACATTTTATTGTTTTTTGATTAAGCAGTTCCAACTGAAGTTGATTTCATAAACTGAAGAAAAACATCTGAAAATGGTTCTTTCTTATATGTCAAACGAGGTGGAAGACCATAACGAAGGTATGAATGTCAATATTGCATTGTAGGACTCGGATCTGCAGTTACTAATAAAATTCACGGAGAAAGTACCTGCGGAATTCCGTTCCAAGAAAATCAGCTTTTTTTCCAAATCAGTGTGAATTTTGTTTTAACCCAGATACAACTATATCGATATTTTCTGTGGGATATACCATGCATTGATTAGTGAAAGTAAGGCGTGTCACGTTACACCCTGTCTTTCCTGCTTACAGATATCACGCCAACCCCTCATTAATCAGAAACAACAGACGTACCCTCATCCTAACAAACACGACATCTTATCTTTTTCGTATATGATGAATCCTTCATTGTAAACCATACGATCGCGACTTGTGGCGATACTTCTGATTTTCTGCAAAGAATAATAGTTAATGTTAACGAAATAGCTTCCTCAGATTCGAGTCTGTGTGGGATTTGTATTGAACAAGATGACATTGGGCATGTATTTCACCGAGTACCTCCCCGCTTCCTTGTCAGTGTCATTCCAACGATATTCCATGCTCATTTCCATATTCTGCCACCGACGATGTATAATCTCAGCATTTGAGAGTGTCGTCAGATAAAACGTCTTTCTCACCGAATATAAGCGATTTCACGTCACTTACAGTAGAGTATACCCTCTTCAGATTTTACGATGCTGCAGAGTCGAGTCAAAGAAACCCTTCGAGGAAAAGGAATTTGTTCTGTTCTCAATAAAAATTGAAATTTGTAACAAACAAAAGCTAAGGGATTTTTATGTATGAAATAAATTTTTACATTGCCAAATCCTCCATTATCGTCCAATAAGTATACAAAACTTACTTCTTCGACGTTGAATGTTTTGGTTTCTTGAAATGAAAAATATTCGTTAGGTTTTGTCTTGATAGAATTGTAGATTGTGATTACAACAAATTATTAACTGGATCGACTGTATACATACAGATGTATAAATAATTTCTCACACGCCCAAAATTTTCTCTTGTAGATTTTATGTAAGATTTGGATGAATGATAAATGAATGGTGTCTAATTATGTTACCAACAATTAACATTTTGAAGAATCAGACGGCAAACCAATATAAATATATATATATATAGCCGGATACGAAACGCGTGTTTTAATCTCCTCAAACTCGTTAAATATAATTTGAATACCTCTTCAGCATTTCACACAATTCTGCTTTGTGCGCAGATACTTACAGTAGCAATGAGGACAACGAATCGCCTCTTTTTGATGACATTTGGAATGCTGCAGACCTAATATTGTTTGCAGTTAACCAGCACTTTTTGCTGATCGTGACAGACATTGCGCATCGACACTTCAGATCGAGATGTTCACCTGCAGATAGTATGTAGCTCATAAACCTACTGTCCAGTGCCAATTACCCCTAGTATTAGAAGACAACGGAAATTACACGGACGAAAGAAATCAGACAAGTTACAATTTTACGGCAATTGAAATATCATTCTTGCATTTAATAATGAATTCCCTGAATTTATGTGTCTTATCAACTTCTCGGTCAGTCTGATGATCACACTGCTAGAATCTACGCTGCTGTAACTGAACTTATATGTGGAAGAACAGACCTGGCCGCTGTTTGCAATAAGAAGTCCAATGTTGGTTGCGTTAGAATGCTTATCTTCATATTTCTTGTATGGAATAAAAGCATTTTTCCCATGTCCTCAGCCAGTCTACTGCTTGGACAAAATATCACAGATATTTGCTCTGTCGGCTTGGCTTGGTTTATCCTTTGTCCTTGCGTTCGTCACTGTCTTATTTTTGTACTTAGCTAAAACTCAGCACAACAAACATGTCCATGAAACTCAACATTACCGAACTGTCAGTAACTGCTTTTATAATATTTGGGCTTTTACGTTGGGAGTGTCAGTGACAGAGCAGCCGGTTTCCGATAAACTGAGGTTGGTCGTTTGGTATTCCTGTACCGTCAGCACTGTTTTTTAAACTTTTTCACCAGCGTGCTTGTGGATCCCCGGTATGAAGAAACAAATTTCGTCGATCGATGAGGTTCTTCTTTCTTTTGGACTGGAATACGGGTACCCTTGAACATTTCTGAAGTTCCTGTTTCCCTCCTTAACGATTCATCTGACCGGGGACACGCAGATATCAGAGCTAAAAGGAAGCACTGTGAGGGTGTCTCGAAAGATTCATAGAGTAGAGGGATTTTGTGTCTTTTTGTGATGCGATATTTGCAAACCACTTTGTTGCCATTATCTGAAATCTCCGAACATAATCTGTGATAGTGACTAAAATATAATGCGACTGTCATCGACAATGTTCGTAGAGAAAGGAAGCCAAATTCCTGAACCATTTAAATGGATTGTGTACTGGGCAGTTGAGGCAGGCCTGATAGAGGAATATTATGCAGATTCAAGATACTCCCGGAGAATACAGGGCCTGTCAAATATGAGTGATTCAGGCGGGGAAGTTAATCCGGACGGAGGATATTTCGTGTTTAGTTTATCGCATCTTAAAGTTGCATTTATATTTCTTGTAAGCGGTCTTTGTTTTAATTTCCTGGCACTGATTTTAGAGGTCGTGCATTATCGATTTTTATCTGGAATTCATGGTTTTTACTTACTTTCTGTCAGCGGGTAAGTCATCTCTACCAATATTTTACCAACATACCTGCTTTCTGTTTGTATAGACACACACACACACACATATATATATATATATA
>Ga0131853_10026444_pt1 | contig 10436 bp, 12 predicted proteins | sample TergutLab28metaG_FD_92764 | JGI IMG/M metagenome (GOLD analysis project Ga0131853, IMG submission 92764) | Labiotermes labralis P1 segment gut microbial communities from Petit-Saut dam, French Guiana - Lab288 P1 (version 2) (version 2) | ecosystem: Host-associated > Arthropoda: Insects >... | reverse complement strand
TAGAGGCGAAACGTCTAATGGTGCTATTTATTTTAATAACCCAACCATTGAGCAAGATATTAATTTAATAACGTCAAACGGTCGTGTGATAATTTCTCTTGATGAAAAGCCAGAAAATGCGAGTTTCAGGTTGCAAACAACCAATAGTAGAATTAGTCTTTTTGGGTATCAAAATGAGCGTTGGGAAATTGGTGATGGGCGGTATGAAATTGATATTCGGACGTCTAATGGTCGTATTACGGTAGAATAAGGAAATGTAAGGGGGGAATCATTTTATGCAGCACGTTCTCAGATGGGATATTTGTTTTATTGTTTAATCTTCCAAAATAAATGACACACGCCCAATCTTTTTTGCATATACTGCTAGTGAATATTGAGAAAGAGGTGTGTAGAGATGATTAATAATCTTTTTGAACAGTTTGGTGCCAATGTTGAAGTAGATGAAGATGATGTAATGGATATGGCAGCTGACGCGGCACAGACAGATTTAGCTGATGATGATGATGTGCGTAATTTAATTCGTAGTGTGGGTGCAATGGTAGGGCGTGAAATTGATCCAGAGATTGAAGATAAGTTAACAGAAATCATTACCAGCGGTGAAGCACCGACAGATATGGCAAGTCTCATGGAAATGATGATGTAATTGGTAATGAGGCTCCCACTTGGGAGTTTTTTATTTACAAAAATTGTGATGACAAATCCAGTTAACTATCGACATCGATGTAACCAAAGACGTCAAATTCCAGCGTCTTTTTTTTATCTCGAAATCATACACTTAAAAGGATAAACAATATGACATAGGCGGGGATAGAGATGAAAAAACAGACCATGGTGCAAGCAACTTTTATAATGATTATCGTCGGTTTTTTAATTAAAATACTAGGCGTAATCAATAGAATTGTCATTACCCGCTCTCTTGGCGAAACAGCTATCGGGGTTTACATGCTGATTTCTCCAACAGTCATGCTTTTGGCAACCTTGGCTACAGTAGGACTTCCTGTTGCTATTCCTGCCCTTGTGTCACGGGGAGAAATTAAGGAACGGAAAATTTTGTCTGTATCGCTGACCATCGCTTTGGGGTTGAACACAATCATTACCATCTTGATGTTTTTTCTTGCAGAGCCAATTGCCACTTATTTGTTGAAAGATGAGCGAGTGGTCTTGCCTCTTATTATGATTGGTCCGCTTTTGTGCGTGATTTCCTACACTTCGATTTTGAAATCATATTTCCAAGGAAAAGAAAATATGACACCAGGGGCGATAGCCACATTGATGGAGCAAGTGACTCGCATGGGGTTGAGTGTCATTTTTATCGCGTGGTTGTTACCAAGAGGCATTTCCCACGCAGTCGCCGGTTTAATGTTAGCCTCCATCGCAGGGGAATTTATTTCAGCTGTTTTATTAACTCTTATGTTCATTCGATTCAAAAAGCAAAATTATCCAGGAACCGACTTCAAACTTCCCAAATTAGAACCTGTCAACTTTAAAGACGTTCTCGGCATTTCCCTTCCTACAACAGGCAGTCGCCTTGTGGGCACCATCACCCATTTTCTCGAACCCATTATTGTCGTTCGCATGCTTTTCAGGTTGGGCTATGCAAGTGAGGTCAGCACCAGCATGTATGGTGCTGTCTCGGGATTTGCCATTCCTCTTTTGTTCATGCCATCATTCATCTCGGGAGCTGTTACTAGTGCCATTATTCCTGCCATTAGCAAAGCTTATAAAAATCGTGATTTGTCAACCATTCACAAACGGCTCTCTACTTCCTTTAGGATTGCCTTCTTCACTAGTGGCTTTTACCTCATTCTCGTGATGATTTTCCCTTATGAAATCATGAATCTCTTATACAATAGTGCAACAGGTGCAGAATTCTTAAAAATTTCAGCTCCCATTTTCCTATTGATTTACCTTCAAGCCCCTTTAGTCGCAACTCTCCAAGCGATAGGTGAAGCCAAGTTCGCCATGACAGCCAGCATTATCGCATCTATTTTTAAAATAACCGTGATGATTTTGCTGATGCTGATTCCAGGCTTAAATATTTGGGGATTCGTTTGGTCAATTTTGATTAATATTATCCTACTAACAGTGTGGTATTATATCATTGTAGCAAAGCGGATTGGTTATAGAATGAAAAAGTCGAAAATGTTGAATGGTGGACTTGTGTTGGGGGTTGTGTATGTATTAGGGCATCATTTGAAAGAGGTAATCCAGTTTGATAGTGGCTTGTTGCAAATTGTAGTGGTAGCGGGAATTTTGTTTGTGACACACAGTATGCTCACTTTGTTTGCAAGGTTGATACCGAAGTAGTTCTATGAAGGTGTTACTGTGCATAATATTTTAGCAAGGGGGATTTACAGTCAAAGGTATCGGGGAATGCAACGCATACGATTTGTGTTTGCAGCAGTTTTTCTGCTCTAAGGAATAGATATAGGAGCATAAGGATAACAGCTTCTTTGCGACATAGGAGCAAATGGAGGCCGTTGCATGTCTTTGATTGTAAATTTTATATAAAACTTTTTTGGTATTTGGGGGTACTTTTATGACAGATAAAAAATTTATGTCGGGCAGATTAATGAAGTCAGTAGCAAAAGGGGTTATTTTTGCATTAATGAGCAGTTTGTTTGTGAGTGTGATTGTAACATCCTTGTTATACTTTGAAATAATAGGCGTTGGGCTTGCATCAAAAATCTTGTATGGTGCATTCATTGTGATTTTATTTATCGCCACTTTTATCACAGCACGAAAAGTAGGCTCACGAGGGTTATTTGTGGGATTGGGCATTGGCTGTGCGGTTATCCTGATTGGTGCTTTGTACCGCTTTATTGGTGTCGAAACAGGCGTCGGATTAACCTTTTTAATCAGAAGTGCCGTAACCCTTTTAGTCGCAACAGCCAGTGCTGTCATGGGGGTTAACACAGTAAAATAGTAAGAAGGAAAATCTCTGGAGTCATGCGATGGATTCCAGTTTTTTTGTTATTTATAACAAAAGTAGTCCCAAAATAGACAAAGTTTGCTAGCCATAACAAACACATAGCTTTTTTACCGATTTTATGCTAAAATGGTTTAAAGACAAAAAAACAGGAGTCAGCAACATGAAACAATATGACATCATCGTCATCGGGGCAGGGCCAGCGGGTTTATTCACAGCCATTCAAATTGGCAGTGGAAAACGAGTTGCCATTTTAGAAAAAAATGGCCAATGTGGACGTAAATTATTACTAACAGGAGCAGGAAAATGTAACATCACCCAAGCAGGCGACATGGAAAAATTCCTCGATTGTTATGGGAAAAATGCCAGATTTGTCCGACACAGCCTCACCCAATTCACCAACACTGATTTATTAAAATTCTTCAAAAAAAGAGGCCTTGATTTTACAACCATGGACAATGGAAAAATTTTCCCAAAAACCATGAAGGCCAGTGATGTACTAAACATTTTGACGAAAGAATGCACCAAACTCAACATCCCGGTCCACACCCATACAACCGTGGTCACCATTGAAAAGGTTGCATCAGGCTTCAAGCTCAAAACAACAGCCGGCATTTTCCAAGCCGAGAAAGTCGTGATCGCAACAGGTGGCGTAAGCTACCCACAGACAGGCTCCACCGGAGATGGTCACATATGGGCAAAAGCACTAGGTCATAAAATCATCCCAACCAAACCAGCCTTAACCTCATTAAAAATCAAAAATTACCAACTAGCAGATCTCTCTGGCCAATCCTTCGCAAATGCCACCTACACCCACTGGCGAGATGGCAAAAAAATAGGCACCTTCTCAGGACAAAATTTACTCCTCACACATACAGGGCTATCAGGCCCAGCCGTATTCATCCCTTCTCGCTATATGTCCTCAGGCGATCTCCTCAAACTCAACTTCCTCGGCACGGAAGTAGAAGCAACACGTCAAAAATTAATTAACGACCTAACCAGCGGTGGGCGAACCTTGGTCAAAACGGTCATCAGAAATCTAGACATTACCAAAAGTTTTGCCGATAAAATCCTAGACCTAGCAAACATTGATGCCGACTTAAAATGTGCTGAACTAAAAAAAGAACAACGAACAACCTTAATCACTTTGCTTCTCGAACACGAAATGGAAATCAAAGCCTTAGGCGGCTACCACGTGGCTCAAGTAACAGCAGGAGGCGTTTCAACCAAAGAAATCAACCCTAAAACCATGGCATCACGAAAAATCCCAGGTCTCTACTTCGTCGGCGAAGTGACAGATGTTGACGGAGACACAGGCGGTTATAACATCCAAATTGCCATGTCCATGGCTTACGTTTGCGGGGCAGGGTTAAAGGGGATCACAGAGATGCCTTCAAAAGAACAAGATAAAAAAATAAAAGAGGAACAACCATGAACAATCAAATAATCATCCAACTAGAAAATGTCACAAAAAAATTCAAAAAAACAACCATCCTTGAAAACATCACCCTGCAAATTCACCAAGGACAATCCATCGCCCTCGTCGGACACAATGGCGTAGGAAAGAGCACCTTGCTAAGGATAATCGCCAAACTAACCGCCATCAACAGCGGCAAAATCACCTACAACAAACCACTCCTTTTCCACTACGTCCCTGAGCAATTCCCCAGAAATAACTTAACCGTCCGAGAATACTTAGACTTATTTTGCCGTATCGACAACCACGACAAAGAAGTCCGCCAAGCACGGATAGAAGCTTTCCTGGCTGATTTTTTCATGAGCCACATGGCAGAGACACCACTTAACTACCTCTCCAAAGGCTCACTCCAAAAAGTAGGTGTTATCCAAGCACTACTCACCACACCGGACGTCCTCCTCCTAGACGAACCACTATCAGGCCAAGACACCAAAAGCCAACGGGTTTTCATCCAAAAAATAAAAGACCTACTAGCAAACGGCATGACCATCATCATGTCCTGCCACGAACCCTACCTTATGAACGAAATCTCAGATACCATCGTTGAAATAAACGACCGTCAACTCCAAGTGACGCAACACCAAAAACAAGAAATCAAACAAGAATTTATCCTAACATTCACAGATGAAAAAGGCGACTTAGAACTGCCCAATCTTAACGTCCCAATGGACAAGGAGGAGCATCATATCAAACTATATGTAGAAATAGATCACACTGACGAAATCATCCAGCTTATGATGCAACATGGCTGGTCACTAAGGGGGATGCACCATGAATAAAACACAAAGCCTTTTATACTTCCATTTCTTCACACTTATCAAAGCCCCAAAATTCATCATTCCCCTAGGTGTCTTTATTTTCCTACAACTCATGCACTATATGACTGTCCACAACCCACCTGCTGATTTCTTCAGTTACATCTTCCTCTCCGAACTCTTCACCTTTGTCATTGCTGTTTGGTTAGGACACACCAGCCATAACTTCATAGACAACACCACTGAACAACTTCTGATCCTCCGCACGAAAAGTCATATCAAATATTACACGATCCACACCATTTTCCTCTTTAACATCAGTACTGTCCTCGCCTTAATTGGTATCGGAATCCCTACCATCCTTAGCTTCACAGGCTTTTTCTACCAATTTACATTTGCCTATTTCGCCTATTCCCTCCTACTCTTTCTAGGTAGCAGCTTCGCAGGCGTTAGCCTAGGGGCCCTCTTCCACCCAAGGGTTATTCCTCAAAAAGCAGAAGCACCATTTTACGCCATCTTCACCTGCCTTATCGCCGTCACGCGCCATCCCATATCCCAAGCTTACCCATTCCTAACTTACCCCCTACGGCTACTTCCCAACACCTCTGCCCATCACGCCATCATCCCAAACAGTGCTCATCTCACATTCCCCATCGTAGCCTTACTCTTTCTCACCAGCCTCGCCTACGGCCTTATCTACTCTGCTATTAAAATCTATGCCTTAAGCAAAAACAAATTCTAAAACATTTTTTGCAGAATACATCCCGCTATTATAAGGTAATAAACTTGCAATAAAACCAGCTTATATGTTGAAGTAAACTAACATAACCAGATTTGCTTTACAACCCTAAGCATAGATGAGCCTAAACATAAGCTTGCCTATACTTAGACTAACATTTTCAAAAACAGCAATTGCCAAGACATCGGTAATTGCTGTTTTTCGTCTTAAATATACAATAAAAATGCGCCTCAGCAACAAGCCAAGACACTATCATACACCAAATAAGTTAAACAAAAAGGCGAGAATAAGAAGCAACAAAATGAGCGACAATAAACTTCCACACCCACATCCGCCTCGCCGACGCCCCATCATACCACGCCTCCGACGGCCACCCATCATATGACCAGCCCCCATTCCCATCATCATCCCCCGACGAAAATCACGATTACCACCTGATCTCGAGCCACCACTAGACCCGCCGTAACCATGTCCACTCTTATAACTTGTTTTTCTAGAATAACCTCCGCCACCTCGATAACTACCACGTCCACCTGCTCGTCTCATATCTCACACATCCTTTCCGAACTTTCTCTTTATCATATGCAATCCTACCATTTAAATGTAAACTAAATTTAAATCGAATTTTCGAGTAGGATAAATAAAATCTGCATGATATTGCCTCTTTTTTGAGAAATAAGTGCATACCCCTAAATGACAGATGTCATAAAACAAACCTCAAAACTGATGACATCTGACACTACATAAAACCCCCGAAATACCGTATAATAGCATTACAACCACGACAAGGGAGTTGGACACATGGAAGATAACCGGTTAAAAAATACCATCACCACATTACCAAACAGCAGACTCACACGCCACAAACGAAATCCTAGAATTATCCAGCAAACTGTTGTGGCGTTCATAAAAAATACCCAAACCGTAGGAGGAATTTAAAATGGCAAACCAAATTGTAAAAATTGAAGAATTAGTAAAAAGGTACAAAGATTTAATCGCAGTCAACAATTTCAGCATGCATGTCAACGAAGGCGAAGTGCTAGGACTTCTAGGACCAAACGGTTCAGGAAAAACAACAACCATCAACTGCTTACTGGCATTAGTAGGCAAGGACAAAGGCAACATTGAAGTATTCGGTAAAAAAATGGCACAAAACGCTTATGACATCAAAAAAGACATCGGTGTCGTCCTACAAAACGTTGCTGTATTTGACGAACTAACCGTCTACGAAAATATCGACTACTTCTGCGGGCTCTACATCAAAGACAACGCCACACGCAAACGCTATGTCCAAGAAGCCATTGACTTCGTCCAACTAAACGATCAGAAAAAAATGAGACCTAAACAACTATCAGGTGGACTCCTTAGAAGACTCAACATCGCTTGTGGAATTGCTCACAAACCAAAACTGATCATCCTCGACGAACCAACAGTAGCAGTCGACCCACAAAGTCGTGAATATATCCTCGAAGGCATCAAAAAACTCAATCAAAATGGAGCCACCATTATCTACACCTCACACTACATGGAAGAAATTGAGCAACTCTGTTCAAGAATCGTCATCATGGACGGTGGACAAAAAATCGCAGAAGGCACCAAACAAGAACTCAAGCAAATGATAAAAACAGGCGAAACCATCAAAATCGAAATCCTAGACATCACAGAAGAACAACAAAACGCCCTACGACGCATAGAAACCGTCTCATCAGTCAACTTCGAAGATGATATGCTAGAAATCAAATGTAAACAAGGAAAAAACAACCTGATGCAAATCATGCGCTACCTAGACGAAGCCAACATCCCAGCAGGAAGAATTCTATCAGAATTACCAACCTTAAACGATGTTTTCCTAGAATTAACAGGGAAGGAATTAAGAGACTAGCAAAAGGAGCTGACCAACATGAAAAAAACAACCTGTAAAAATCTATGCGACCACACCTTATGGGGTTGGATCGTCATGTATTTCCTAATGAGCACCAACATCATCCAAAACCTCTGGTGGGGCAACGGTATCAGAATGAGAGATGTCATCCTAATATTAGCCTTAATCCTCGGAAGTCTCGCCTGCTGCTTTATCAAAAAACGTAAAAAAAGAGGTGCTACCCTATGCTAAACGGAATTAAATACAGTGCTCTCAGAGCAATAAGAGATAAAGAATTTGTCCTATCAAGCCTACTTATCGCCATCTTGATGGGAACAGTCAATTTCTTCATGGCAGACAATGTGATGACAGAACTAACAGAAGGCAACATCAACATCCCCATCGCTATTGTAGAAACCCACGGAAGTGAAGAAAGCTTTCTTGCTGATGTCCTAGAAGCAACAGACATGTTTGAAATAAGCTTTCATAACGATGTAGAAAGCATCATGTATCAACTAGAAGACAACACAGTAGCAGGCATTTTCGAAATAGGTGAGACACCTCGCCTCATCGTTGCCAATAATGGCTGGAACCAAAACCTCATGCTAGCCATTGCAGATGAATATGTCATTAGGCAGACCGTTATGAACCAGATCTTAACTGAAAATCCACAATATTTTGAATATGTCATGACAGCTATGCTAAACGAAATCACCCTCATGGCAGAAATGCCGATCTCAGAAAATCAAGTCAACATGTTACAATTTATGACCATGATGATGATTGTGATGCCGGCATTAGGCGGGATGTTTGTCGGATTAGAACGTGCCATGTTAACTAATAACGATGGCGAGAAAGCAAGCCGTCGGATCATTTCAAGTATGGGGAAATTTAAAATGCTAATCGCTGATTTAATTGGCTCAACCATCATCTCAATGTTACTATCTGTCATTGCATGGGCATGGTTCGCCTTTGTCTTAGGCGTTGACCTAGATCTCAATTTAGCTTGGGGTGCTTTAACACTACTCATCATGGCATTATTTAGTGTCACATTCGGTGCGATATTCGGCCTACTTGCACCAGGGGGACGCAAAGCGCGTGAACAAATTCTCCAAGGAGTTTACATGGGATTGTTCATGATAGGATTTATTGGTGGCCAATTCCACAATGATACCATCCGCTTGATCAACCAATTCAATCCAATATCACTATCCATTGATGCCCTAATGGCTCTTTCTATGGGAAGCTATGGTCGTTACATCACATTTATGAGCATTTTCGCAGGCGTTACAATTGTCTGTTTAATATTACTTAATTTTGCAGTAAGGAGGAATCGCCATGTCGACGTTCGCTAAATTTTGGCTTATTATTAAAAGCTATAAACTACCCATCCTCATTCAATTCGGCGTCTTTATCGCCCTTGCCGTCGCTTTAGCATTTTTCATGAATAACATTAGTGACGATGAATTCCAACCTTTAACTGATGTCACCATTGCCATCTTCGACCGTGATCAAACAGATCTCACTCAAGACTTCATTACATTTATGAGCGACATCCATGATGTAGCAGAAATCGAAGACAACTCAGAAGAGTGGCTAGATGGCGTCAGCTGGGGAGCAGTCGCCTTAGTCCTAGAATTACCAGCAGGCTTCACAGATAGCCTTCTATCAGGAACGGGTGATGCCCCAATGGCTTACATAGCTGACGCAAGCTCAATGAACGCACTTCTAGTCAGAGGGCAAATAGAACGCTACTTTAATCTCTTAACCATGTATATCGCTGGCGGCTTTGACACAACAGTTGCCTCAACATTTGTAGCTCAAAATCTAGATAGTGGGATAGAAGTGGAACTAATCAGAAGGGAAGACGAAGTTGATCTGATGGGAACGTATATGTTCTATCGCTTCCTACCCATGGTATTGCCGACCATCGTTGGTGTTGCCACAGGTGGTGTCTTCCTAGCTTTAAGTAAGGACGATGTGCGTCGCCGGATTGAAAGTGCACCAGTGAGCTACAAACGTCGAACCATGGAACGCATCCTAGCTTGCATCAGTTTCGGCTTACTAGCATGGGCCATATTCGTAGGCGTATCCATCGCCATGTATGGTGGTTTAATGTTTGAAACATGGGGATTAATCCGGATGCTAAATGCCTTACCACTTATTTTCATGGGAATCGCCTTGGCGTTTGTTGTAACCCTCTTCATCAAAAAGCGTGACATGCTATTTACCACTATTTTCTCGATCGTTATGGTCTTCGTTCTACCAGCGGGTATCACCATCGACATGAACATGATGGGCGAGGCAGTCCTAGCTATCGGACGCTTCACACCATTCTATTGGTACACGCGCGTTAACGAAATGCTAATACCAGGTGGTTACCTAGATTGGACATTGTTGATCCAAAGCTTAGTCATCCAAATTGCTTTCGCTTCTGCAGTATTGGCGGTAGGGATGGTATTCTCTAAAGAAAGAAGAGTTAATTAAAAAAATTGAGGAGCACGTATTTACCGACAACAAAAATGAGAATTTGGAAGCGATGAAAGCATACCAGCGCGAATTTATGGAGTTGGGACACGTGCCGCGCAAAGACAAAGATAAAATTTACGCCAAGTTTAGAGAAGCTGTAAATAAGCGTTTTGAAGATTTGAAGATGACTATAGAAGATGTGAAAC
>Ga0131853_10026443_pt1 | contig 10436 bp, 6 predicted proteins | sample TergutLab28metaG_FD_92764 | JGI IMG/M metagenome (GOLD analysis project Ga0131853, IMG submission 92764) | Labiotermes labralis P1 segment gut microbial communities from Petit-Saut dam, French Guiana - Lab288 P1 (version 2) (version 2) | ecosystem: Host-associated > Arthropoda: Insects >... | reverse complement strand
TGCTATTTTATTTCACTTCTTATGTGCCCAACATGTTTCGGACATTAATATATCCATCATCAGGAGCTTGCGACTATTCTGTTGAATTACCACATTGGTCGTATTGTTCTTGGTTCGATGTGTGTTGGTGTTTCGGTGTGGCTGGTTTGGAGTGGTGTCTGTGTTGCAGACTGAAGCTGATGAAGGATATATTAATGTCCGAAACATGTTGAGCACATAAGAAGTGAAATAAAACAGCAAGTGACATCAGGTTGGTCTTTAATTCTTCAACTATCACAATGATGCACGGTCCAATAAATATAAGGTTCATGTAGTAATTTGGTTACCCTTCTCGCAAGTTATGTTACGTTGCCTGTTTCCCTATTCAGACACCACCACTTGGAGGTGAAAAATATTTGTACAGAGAATATATATATATTTTTTTTTCACTTTTTCTATCACCAGTGTGGTCGGTTTATATTTTTTTATGGCTAGACGGAAAATCAACCCTGATTTGCATTTAGTATATGTGTGTGAGACAAACATTGCCAATAAAATGCATTTCTTGCCGCAGTGTACCGTATTGTGCATGCTCATAATTTATTGCAGACACGTGGCCGCGCGCTTCCTGGGATGGCAGGTTCGGATCCCGCCGGAGGCATAGATGTATGTTGTGAGTGTTGTCGGGTACAGATCTTTGCGTCGGGCTGATCACTGGTCCATAAGAGTCCTACGGAGTGTGGTGTGTCCAGTGAGCGTGAATGCGAAGTGCCGTAGGAGGAGGAGGCCATGACCTGGAATCGGGTCGAAGCGCCTCGGAGAAAAAGAATGTGCTGAGAGTGTAGGCCGTCTGCAGACATTGCATACAGTTTATTTTTATTTGTTTTTGCTAAAATATTTTTATTGATAGATATTTTTAAATGCCAAATTTTTAGTGTTAATGAGATATGTAACTTGTCATCAACCAGTGTTTTCTTCTTTTGCGTATGCGTGAGAAAGGGAAACAGCGTAAGGGGGGGGGGGGGGGGAGGAGAAAGAGAGAGAGAGCTGGTAGGTGTCAGGGAGTAAACTGAAATTCGTCATGTAACACGCTCCCTTGAATTCGGAGCCTTATGGCGATATATATTTTGAGATAAATACAGCATTTATAGATGTAAATCAGCATTTCTTTTCATCCTAATGTGAAGTCTCGACGAATTACCTTTTTTGCGGAGATGACAGGTAACTGACGAATCGTTGCAGTCTGACGTTTGGGACGTATACGTTGAAGTCTTAAAATGGTGTCTGCTAAAGTAGGAATGTTTTTACAGCTTACTCCTCTGCTTCGCACTCCTAAAATACACGAAGTTGTGATACGTGTGTGTAGAAGAGCAAGTATGTTAGGTAACTGAAATGCTGAACGGCTTCTCAAACGCGGACATTTCTTGCCCACCCCTCCAGCTAGCCCTCGTTTCGAAACAGACATATACGGCCCACGGGTCAAAGAAATGCCCCCCCTCCCCTTCCCTCCCCATACGGATGCGGATAATCAAGTTCCGTACATGGCGGTGAATTTTTGTCTAGCTGATTGACTGTAACTTCTCAAGAAGGTCTGTGTCTGTGCAAGTTTGTTCAAGCTTAACTTCGGTTGGTGCCTGGTTACAATCCGACGGAACGACGCATATGACTGATATTAATCATGATTTTTCCCAGTTACTCCAGGATGACGTAAATTAGCAAACCTTGCATACCATTTTGTACTTTGATAAAGACGGACGAGCGAGAATGTAACGCCTCATCACATTGCAGTGTTTGTGTGTGTGTGTGTCTGTCTGTCTGTCTGGTAACTAAATACACATACCACTGCGCCTCTCTGTGTCTAAACACAGTGGACAAGCCATCCTTGTAGCATGCTTGTCTTACTATTTCACTTCCAGCTGGCTTTCTTAATGTACTGCGGCAGTTACGTGCCATGTGCCATGTGCCACACGTCCTACGCTGAGCACATTGTCGCAGTCCTTAACGTTTCTGACATTTTGATTGATCAGTAGTTCTCGACGACGTTCGTTATGAGCGCCGAATAGTATGTGTGATTACTGTGCGTGATGAATTTTAAAGGATGTGGAAGGAAGCGGGCGCGGCATGGTGTTTTAGTATCCCCGTATCATGAGTTGAGGGACAGAAGAAAACCGCGACAAGTCAGAGCTGCATTGCTTTGCCATATCTGGACACCAGTACGTATCATGAACTAATCACTCTCGGAGGAATTAGAAATACCAATATTCTTCCTAATTCATCGGGTCGGAAGGATTATGTCAATAAAAAATGCCAATGACACCATCTGGAGTCAACCAGCGACCTTCCGCTTTGTAGCACAGCACCTTAACCACTTTGCTGCCGCGGTCCACCTAGTGCCATGGGCTGGACGGAAATTTTCTCCTCTGATCCGTCGGCCCTGGTTATCACACCCGCGCTATAGTGTGTATTAAAATTAGAGTAAATAATTTAACATTTTCTATCCTGACGATGAGGAACCCCCCGGAAATTTCGTGTGTTCTGAATAACTCCTTTATTAAACATTTCTGTGTTGTCGTTAATTCAAGCTGTTGGTGGCGTTTCGTGAAGATTAAGTTTGTTACAGATGGAGTAGAAGGAAGAAAAGAGATATCAGTTTGATTGAATTAAAGTCAGAACGAAAGAAAATTATGCACATTGATTTAGAAACGGTCGTGGCGTGTTCAGTGTTAGGCTGAGCGAATGAGAAACACGAACCCTAACACCCGTATGTTACATGGCTAAGAGCAGCCCCAGTAGGTAAGGTAAGAGGTGTTTCTGCTCGCCGAAGAGTTTAAAACTGTCTTGAAGGACGCAGAGAATTTACTGCTCAATGAATTTCTTCTCTGAGAAACAACATTAAGAGGCAGATTAACTTGATAAATGTCTGTTCTTTCAAAGGGCTTTCAAAAAGTGTGTATATTTCCTGTTGGGTTTTGTTGTATAAACCCATCTGTTGCATCATTCATGACATGATTTAGTACTTCGTATTACCTTTCCATGTGGACCAGAAAGAAATTCGTAAGTTATTGCCATCCTTAATCATCCAGCACATAAAGCGTTGCTCTAGCCAGAACGAGGTCTTAGGAATAAGAGTCACATGGAGCGGCCACAATATTGCACCAGTTCGTGTGTCTTGCATTGCTTGTGAAGCAGGATTTCGAAAAATAATGATACAAACAAATAAATCGTGTTTAGTTTGTAGTTTGTGACGAATTTATATCTGGGGTAATTGTTACACCGTAATGGTTAAATCGTAATTTCCTAGTGCTTGACATGAATTTCGTTCCAGTTTTCTTGTGTTGCGTTTAAGCCTCATTCTTTTTTGTTTTGGTTTTTACTTTTTTATTCATTCATTTCTTCTCTTTTCCCTCATTTCTTCCTGTCCGCCCTGGTATTGCTGTCTTTGTTCCCTTTTTTCGTTCTGCAAGTCTTTCGTTCTTTTTTAAATTTTTTTACTTACTCATGCAATTCTTTTGTTTTTCCTTATTTCTTCCTATCCGCCCTGTTATTGCTGACTTTGTTCCTTTTATTTTTCATTATTTACATCGTTCCTTTTTTGCATTTTTTCTGTATTTTCCTTTCCTTCATTTATGTGTTCGCCGGGGTCTTGGTTTCCTACCTGTATTTACTTCTTTCCATCCTAGTAAATATTCTTCTGCAACTTCTTCTGTTCTCTGTTTATTTGTTTTTTACTGCCATTTTCTTCTCTTGTACGCCTTTCCTGTCGTTTCCTCGTGCTTTTCCCGTGATTATCAGACGTGTACCTCACAATGTAGTGCGAACCACGCTTTTTTTCCCCCAGCTCTCCACTCACGACCTTTCTCGTCACTCGTTCGGTTGTACGTAGTATCGGAAGTACATGCAGTATCATTGACTGATCCACGAAACAAGCAACTCGAGGAGAGGTGCATTAAGGGAAAATCGAATGCAGAACTGTTCCAGGCTCTGACCTGTCGATTCTCTTTCGAGAAAGAAATTACTGTGTGCGGACTAAAACAAAAGCCGGTATGGTTTGATTGTGATCCGAGCATCAGCATCTGTCAGAGTGGCTGAGTGAAGTGTTTGAAATGCGTCTTTGCTCTGCTGCAGTTGTCACAGAACAGTGGGTAGTGACAACGATGCAGGCGTGGTGACGTGATCGATGTGACGCAAACTAAAACTAATTCAAACTGCACGGTTCAGCTGAAGGCTGGGATGCTTGGTGGATCACATTGCTGCTTTATACGCTGTAGGACAGGCAGAACTTTGCGTTGAATTCAGTATTTCTGCATTTTGTAGCAGTTGTTAAGAGCCACTTGTTTGCTCACCGACAAAAATAAAGTTTGGAAACGAAATAAAATATTATTGCCGCATTGTCTTGGTTCTGAGACGCAGTTTTTTTCATATTTTAAAATTCTAAGGTCGATGTGCGTTTACATTAGATGGAGTCTGATGAGTCTTCGTCGGAAAACTTGTGTTGGATGACGAAAGCGCAGGGAAATTCTTCATGTGCAGCAGAAAGATAACAGCCGAAGGACATCCCGAAATTATTTTTACGTATTTACGTTTTTACAAATCACGTACCTTGCGTCAGTGAATAAAGCACCCCGATGCGGGCTTGGAAGCTGGAAATACCAAGTAGCTATACCAGTAACAGATGCTTAGCAGTGAAAAGCGATAGTCCCAGCGTGCATTTTTACACTTGTGTTAATTGTTGCGTCACAAAACCCATTTTACAAACAGCATTCAGGAAGGGGAGTTAGGGGTGAGTACCATTGGCGTTGTGGAGCATTTGTGCATTACTGTTGCGCGTGGTGGGCCAGAAGATATCTAATGGGGCAGTTCTGGTATTGACAGCCCGTGTTAATTCGTAGCACCTGTAGGTAGGACGCTGAAGGTTAGAAGACAGTGCAGTTGTTGAACACAAGTTTTCAATTTTTTGTTACTACAGAGAAGTTTTTATCTTCGAGTAGTGACTGTCACTGTCGGCTGCCAAACGCGGGGCCCGATTGCGATCCTTGCGGCTGACCTGTAAAGGTCATTGTGCCTTGCAAAAACAGGACTGACGTTTGGGTATACAAACGTAAGTTTGGATGAAAATGGTCAATTTTTATAATTTTATGTACTTTTAATCAAGCGATCAAACATATTATTTAATAAAAAAATGAAACATGCCCTAGCTACATTTTTGTCGCTTTTTGTTCACCTAGTTCGTTCATAATCGTCTCAAAATCTAAACATAAAATCATTCCGAGAGCTTTGTGTGGTATCACGCTGTGTGTTTTTAAAAATTACTAATGCGCGAATCTACCATGAGCGCCGGGACCCGATTGCGTCATACCGGTCAGTCGGCCTAAGATAGGCCCGGATGCCTGTTCTGATGTACTAATTGCCTACCTGTAAACTGGTTACCGGATCAAGAGTGCGTCTTACATTCAGTTCGCGCATTATGGCCAAAGGTTATATGTTATATTATTTTCGTCTGCCTGTTTCACATATTGGTCATGTGAACTCCCGCCCAGAGACTGCGCTATATTAATGACCGCGTAATATGCAACGTACTGCTGTCTAATTAATTTCGGAGGTCTGCATTCCTGTTTCTGAATCGTATAGCAAAGTTGGAAGGATCCCCGTTACATAAAACTTCCAGGACTGTCCGTCCGTACCCACTGTAAATATATTGTGATTAGTTGTTCTGCTAGCTGCTGGAGTCTATGTATCTTGTTTTCTTAGAACTGTTTGTTGTGAGGTAAGTGAATTCTGCATACAAAGTAACTGGTGTAGTTGACTTTTCCTGTTATTTGGTAGTTAGGCGCGTTGCATAGACGCGAAAAGCATATATTAGCTTCGTCCTGTCCGTCCGTCCGTCCGTCCACCTGCATGTATCACTGCGACTCCGACTGGAAGGATTTACGTGAAATTTGATGTTAGGGACTTACGTGATAGTCTGTCGTGAAGATCCAAATTTGGTGAAACTCGGGCAATAATACCAGGCACTTTTTCTCAAGACCTAAATACGGTTCATTGTTGCCGGCGACACAAGTAGCCATAAAAGCGCTCTTTTGGAGTGAAGTTGTATCAGGTTGTTAGTGTAGCCGAGGAGGTACGAACACTAGGCTAACGAGACATATTGTTACATTGTACGTGTATTGCCTTTCTTCTTTGTTATGACCTAAGTTCTCCAGTACTCTGAAGGTAAAACGTGTTCTCTGTCGTGGAGATATGTAAACTTTTTTTTTGCGTTAATGCAGTGTGTGTGTGACGACCTTTTTTGTAGATTGTCTCCTCCATTGTGCTTTATAAAAGCGTCGCGTATTGAAGATACAGCGGAAGATCAGCTCCACGCATTCGTAACCTGTGTGTTGGGTAAGGTCAGTGACTGGTGACGTTCTGCCACTGTAAACCCTGAATGTAATGAAAGCAAGAATAGTTTAGTGTTTGCTTTTTTTACACTCCATTATATGTTATGTGTCCGTTCGGAAGTTGAGTGCCCAGCCTTTGCTTTGCGAATGACAGTTATTAAAATGTGTGTATTTGTAGGAGTTAAGTGAGGGTTCAGTAAAGCTGTCACGCGAGAGACAAACCCCACTTTTCACATTTGAGTATAGTTTATGTGACGAATTACAGTGGCTAGACAAGGAAAGAGAGTATACTTTTCCCCAGAGTGCGCACACTGGAACTGGGGGCTCTATCTTCAGGATTAAAGCGTCCGGGTCGTAATATTTACCACTCATTTACTATCTAGAGTCGATGATGAGAGTGACTGGAGCCAAATTTCCACTCCTTCGTGTTCCTTCAAAGCGTGCACAGGTGCAACTTGATAGGCTGTGTTACGGCTCAGTTCGTTTAGTCGCCGGCCTCTCACCGTGAAGGACCGGCTTCGATCCCAAGCTATTTCAGGTTGGTATTATGGTGGACAACGTGACACAGGGACAGATTTTTCTCCGAGCTCTTCCATTATCCCCTTTCGATATCATTCCATCAACGTTCCAGTTTTCATTCATTCGTGTCATCGACGCTATAAGTTCTTGGTAATTTAGGCGTCATTAAACAACACTTATAGAAGGAATAACCCGGGCCAAGAACGCATAGGCGTGCGGTCGCAGAGTGGTTCGCATGTAACTAAACGTCAAGGTCAGTGGGCTTTGTGAAAGATGACAAATAACACTTTTGCAGACTGTATCCATAACTCCACAATTTGGAGAACGGTCGTTCTTGTTACGTAAGTGCAGCAGCATGAGGGGGGCACCTTGACACCACTCCATCTGCTGGTTGTTTGTGTAAGGAAAGCGGACGTAAGGAGTTCGGTTCCAGCATGTAATCATGGCCTTGTTCTGCTGCCGACTGCACTGTGGTCCGTTTCGAGAGGTGTGTTAGTGTTACGTATGAGTGGGCAGCGCTGGATAGTCATTGCTACGTGCCCTCGGTGCCTGAATGCAGTCTACTATGCTTAACGTAGGGTTTAAACTAACAGCTTCATTAGAATTACTCCGTACGTTTAAAATTAAAAGTGACTTATGTGGCTGCAGCGCTGTTACTTGCAGTGTGTGCAGTTAAACTCGGTTATAACGAGCTCGGTGCGTGCCACACCTAGTCAATAACGTTATACATTCTGTGGCCAACTATTTCTCCATAAGGCATGTGTTTTTCTGCGTTGGTTAGTACGACATACGTAAGGGCACCTGCCTCTCTTATAACGACAGTGCCAATCATCCGTTCAAATATAATATTCCTCGAGGTGGGCTATTATGAGAATTCATCCCTCTCCGCGTCCTGAGAAGATAAGCCCTCTGCTCTTTCAGGTTAACTATATACACTTCGGGCCTGGAAAATGACAGTAGAAACGGTAATTCTTGTTGTCGGGCTCCGCCGCTTTGTCAGTGAAATCTTTGCTCGTCTGGTGTATTATGCAGCGTAGACTTCTACCGAAGTTCCTTGAACTGCTTGACCCTTGACGTGGGATCAGTAGGTTTTCCCGAAACCACTGTATTTATTCTTCTACGCTGCGTAACATCTCAGAAGAGAGGAAGATCTCAGCGGTAAATTCACTTTATGCGTAAAGTTACCCAGTACTTTTCTACTCCTCCTGCATTTAACAGGAGAATGTTAGGGCGTTAACATGGCTATAGTGGCGAAAAAAAGGAACGTTTTTGAGCGTCGTAGGAAAATTTAAAATGATACACGAGAAATAGAAAATGGGGAGGGGGGGAGGTAGATGATATGTATCGAGAATGTAGTAAATTCTGCGACCCAAACGATTTGTGAAAACAACCAAAATTATTGGTGCGTATACTGTTTTTAGGACCTCGGCATACTAGATGGGGTCGGGGGGGGGGTTCAGCAGCACGCCCCGGCCGCCTCTACCCCGGAAAAGACCCGGTACCCATTTTACAGGAGGCTGGGCGGGCCCCAGGGCCGGTCTTTACGGACGGAAAAATCTCGTCCCCACCGGGATTCGATCCCGGACCGTCCAGCCCGTAGTCAGTCTCTATACTGACTGAGCTACCCGGCCCACACTTATCGACTGTTGCTATTACAGTAATCAGAACGGAACAACTTCGAAACAACGCTTCAAAGAACAAGATTTTCGTAAATTTTACAAAGTAGGGTTTCCGTTCGATTTTCGTCTATGTAATAAATTTTCGTACGGCTCCCTGGCCGGGCCGTCGCAAAACCTTATTCCTCTCCTCCTCTTAATGCAACATAGGCCTAAATGAAGAACGGATAAATACACCCATTCCCGAAATGGTTTTCGAACCAGCAGTCCAAGTGTCCGGGAAGGTAGAAAACAGCACTGCCTCACTTCCTGCCATTTGTATAAAGAGTTTTTTTTTTTACCGTCTTCACAAAAACCCCCCCCCCCCGGTGCCCCTTACCGAATCAGATTCATTGTAACCAATCACAATTTTTTTAACGGTACGTTTTATTATTCTGTTTACGCTTACGTTGTTGTCATTACCTACAGAACGTTCAGGGTAGTACAGGGGTGCTGATAAGTCCTTAGCCCGACCAGGCAGGAAACAAGCTAATGTTTCCGTCAGAATGGCGTGAATTTCCTACGGCCCCTTGCCTTGCAGGGGGGGGGGAGCTTGATGACAGCTCGCGTCTCGATGTTGATGAAATCTCGCGCGTCCCTGACATGCTTCCGAGCTTGTATCCTTCCTGGTCGTATTTGGAGATCTCGGGTTTAAGTCTTAATCCAGGGACTGGCCTTCCTGGCTGTTCTTAGTCCTCCAGGCAGATACCAGGATAGGCCATGGCCCCTTCCGTCTGCATCCCTGTCGATTCATTACCTTCTAACCGTCCCGTCATTCTTAGCCATGTGGCCTGCGCTGCCGACTGCGTCATAAAATAGATCGTAAATAAATTAATGAATGAAAAATAAATTCGTTGCCATATCTTGCTGCTTCAAACGTCGTGCCTGGTTACTAACGTTAGGGTAGTCGTTTATGGTCACACCATTTCTTGCGGTGTAATTGCGCCTGCGCTCAAGGTGGGTGTGTGCGCTTTTCGTAACGAACTTTTTTTTCGGAATTCGGTGTTAAGGACTTGCTGGCCACCGACTTGGGGATTGTTTAAGGAAGTCGTGACATTGGTGATGCCTTCCTAGGGATTACGTTTATAGAAAACTGAGCGGAAGTTGCGTTGACCACCAACCAAGAAAATTTGAGTGCCCGTATTACGGTGTTGTTGTTATTGGGCGGCCCGGAGATAGAATCCCGCTGGGAGGCGAGGTGTTCCGCACCCGTCCAGTCTGGCCCTGGAGTCCACCCAGCCTCCCATAAAATCGGTACCGGTTCTCTTTTCCGGGGTTGAAACGGCCGGGACGTAGCGTTGATCACCTGCCCTCAAAGTAGCGCCGAGGTTAAAGAAAGAGTAGAGCTGAATCTCCACTCCCCCTATAACCTAACCCAGCTCGTTAGTCGTTTCGCATGTCTTAATCTCAGGGAACCTAAGTGTTCTAAGTAGCAAATCGGGAATAAGTAACTGTACACCATAAAGTATTCTTCGTATTATTTCACCAGATTATTAAAGTGTACAGATGTTTGCGTTTATGGAGGAGCCGTTGCAAATCTATGCACTAATTAGCCTCGGTATCATGTACATAACTTCTTACATCCTGGGTAGGAAACGGACTACTTACGGACGTTAAGGTTTCAAACTCGCACAGTTCAAATCCATCCCTCCTTAAATATTCTTACTCTTCCCAATTGGCTAACTGTTTAAATCCCACTACTCCCTGATAGAATTAACGGTCAAAATTTGAAATACTTTGTTTCTATTGGCTCACTTAAGTAAAAGTGTTCCCGTATCGCACTAGCATAATCTCCCCGTGTCTTACTGGTCTTTTCTGACTCTCTCGCTCCCCCCCCCCCCCCCCCCCCCCCCCCCCCCCCCCCCCCCCTCCCCCCCCCCCCCCCCCCCCCCCCCCCCCACCCCCC
>Ga0131853_10026442_pt1 | contig 10436 bp, 11 predicted proteins | sample TergutLab28metaG_FD_92764 | JGI IMG/M metagenome (GOLD analysis project Ga0131853, IMG submission 92764) | Labiotermes labralis P1 segment gut microbial communities from Petit-Saut dam, French Guiana - Lab288 P1 (version 2) (version 2) | ecosystem: Host-associated > Arthropoda: Insects >... | reverse complement strand
ATCTCCTGAATTTCCAAAGGCCAGAATAGATGTGGTGCTTAAAATCATATTGAATATCAACAGTATGCAGATGATTCGGGTTGTTTTTTTGATTTTTGGTTGCCTTCTCATGGAACCTACTCCTTTTTACTTTGATTATAATCAAACTACTTTAGCTTGTCAAGAGCAGGAGAAGATATCTTCGCCCCCGTTTTCAATTATTTCCCTTACCTTTATAAGCTAACCAGCCCCTGCTTAAACATCTCATTCAAAGCAATCATCAGCCCGATTTTGCCATGTGATGCAGTAAGCCCGCCCTGGAAAAATGCGATATACGGCGGACGGATAGGCGCGTCGGCAGAAAGCTCGACGGATGAGCCGGAAATAAAACTTCCGCTTGCCATAATCACAGGGCAGTCGTAGCCGGGCATGTCCCAAGGCTCGCAGCTTACGAAGCTGTCCACGGCAGCACCTCGTTGAATGCCTCGGCAGAATTCAATTACACGCACTTTGTTTTCAAATTTGATGGCTTGCACGATATCCGTGCGCAGATCGGTGGAGTTTGGCAAAGTATCAAAACCTAGCCGCGCGAAAACCTCGGAAGCCAAAACAGCAGTTTTTACGGCTGCTGCGGTGATTGACGGGGCAAGATAGAAACCTTGCAACATAGCGGGTGTTACGCCCAGCGTGGGCCCTGCATGACTACCGATGCCGGGGGCAGATAACCTATGTGCCGTGTTTTCGACAAAATCATGGCTGCCTGCAATATAACCGCCCGCAGGCGCAAGCCCGCCGCCGGGGTTTTTGATCAGCGATCCGACAATGGCATCTGCGCCACAAACCTCCGTGGGTTCGTGAGCTTCCACGAATTCACCGTAGCAATTATCAATCATACACAAAACTGAAGCATCGAAATCCTTGACGAAGCGGACTGTCTCGGCAATCTCGGCAACGCTGAGAGATTTGCGCCAATCGTATCCCTTCGATCGCTGAATGATAACCATCCTTGGATGGCTCTCCAACGCGCGCGCCAATCCATTAAAATCAACAGCTATGCCGTCAATCATATCCACTTGCTTATAACACACGCCGTATTCCGCAAGCGAGCCTGCCTTTGGCGTGATCCCAATCACCCCAAGCAACGTATCATAAGGCTTGCCTGTGGCGGACACGATCGTGTCACCCGGCCGCAAATTGCCAAAAAGCGCGCAGGCCAGAGCATGAGTGCCCGAAATTATCTGTGGACGCACTAAGGCCGCTTGAGTACCAAATGTCTTAGCGTAGATCTCCTCGAGTACATCGCGCCCTAAGTCATTATAGCCGTAACCTGTTGTTGCTGCGAAATGTGTATCGGCGAGGCGGCTGTCTTGCATCGCCCAAAGCACTTTGGCTTGATTGGTGAAGGCTATGTCGTCAGCCCTGGCAAATGCGGCGGATAAAGATGGCTCTGTGGCATTAAAAAAGTCAATCACCCGAGGAGATATTGCAAATTTTTCCGTTAATATGTTTGTGTCAATCATTTATATTCTCCCTATCGGCGTTTGCCATACGGCAAAGCGACCAATTCAAAGACGACTTCTGCACAGCCCGTCCTAGCTCCCAAAGGTTGCTCAAAATCCTTACCTCAACATTTCTCTTAAATAGTTCGTCATATAAATTTTCATACTTCGTGACAGCAATAGGAATCTCTGTCTGCTCGCTGACGTAATACCCTGCACACTCATCTTGAAGATAAAAATTAGCCACATCAAACTCATAAGCATAGAGTGAAGTTTCTAACATCTTCTGGTGCCAGCCGGCCTCGATCGCAACGCAATGGCGGGATGATGACGAAAAGAATTTGACGGCATCTGCCGCCGCAGAGCCTTTTGCGGCATGATAAGTCACCCTAGGGCAATCTCGCGGCGTCAAGTAATTAGGCAAGCATCTTTCGTTTAAAGCCCATACCAAGCCCTTTGGTTTATTCACATCATTTCTGGATGGGACTCTAGGGATGAATTTTTTGATATCCGCTTCTTCGCTTATGTGGAACAATCTCATACGCGGGCCCCCTATCACGTCTTTAGTGTTTTTTGTTTGTTCCTTAGCATCAATAAGGCTTTTCCGGCTCTTGTCTCTCGTGTAACCCGTTGCTTAGCGCCGCCCACCCAATCGCAGTAGCCCCGCTTGTAGCCGTTCGTCAGGCTCTCAAAAAATTCCCTTGCCTCATACTCATCTTTCAAGATATTTACCAATTCCTCCGGCACGACTACGGCACCTTTATTGTTTTCCATGATGACCCCTCCAATTTGACGGGGAAGTCTCGCCCCCTGCCCTATAATCGGTACTTTAGAATATAAGTCTTGTATTTTAACGCATACTTCGACGGAATCATATCTTCTTTCTTTAGCTAAAATATCTAAATCAGTCTTAATTCTTGCTTGCCGTATCCTTTGCTTTGATGGGACAAGGGGCAACGTAGGCCTTTTGCCATTCAAATACCGTAAGCCTGCAAACAGCGAGATAGTTGTCTTCGGTTATATCAACTAACGAAACATCTGTGTTATTATCCATGTTTCTCCTCCTGCGCAAAATAATTACACTACAGTAATTTTAGCTTCCATTGTCCATTTGCGAGCCGATGTTGTGAACGCTTCGCCGCAATATCGGCGATGTCAAAAGGACTACAGAAAGTTAAGATGCTAATTTATATTTTTTGATTTAACATATCTACCTCTATTTTTTATTAGTATAAATTTCTGTGCAACTTATCGTAAATTAATTATCCTACGAAAACATCAAACGAATCATCTCTCCGATATTACTAACCCCAAACACACGTATCCCATCGGGCGCTTTCAATCCCTTTAAATTACCTTGCGGCACAATTGCCTCGGCGAATCCCAGCTTCGCGCCCTCGGCGATTCTGGCTTGTACACCTGTTACTGCCCTTGCCTCTCCTGTCAGCCCTGCTTCTCCGAAAATAAGCACATTCGGTTTTACGGGCTTGTTCAAGCAACTGGATGCTATTGCGGCTACGGCCGCCAAATCCAGTGCCGGCTCGGATATTCGCATACCGCCTGCTATGTTAACATAGACGTCTGTTTCGGCGAGATTAAAGCCTCCACGTTTTTCAAGCATGGCAAGAAGCATGTTCATGCGGTTATAGTCGATGCCGTTGGCTACACGGCGAGGGTGGCCAAAGTTTGTCTTGGCGGCTAGGGCTTGCACTTCTGTCAAAATCGGGCGGCTGCCTTCGACGGTGCATGTCACGACAGAGCCGGGCGCATCAATCGGCCTGCCTGTTAACATGTATTCAGATGGGTTTGCGATACCAACGAGCCCTTGCTCCTGCATCTCAAACACGCCAATCTCATCCGTTGCGCCAAAGCGGTTTTTCACAGCGCGTATAAGTCGGTAATTTGCTTGCCGCTCGCCCTCGAAATACAGCACCGCATCCACCATATGCTCCAAAATCCGTGGACCCGCGATAGAGCCTTCTTTCGTGACATGGCCTACAATAATAACGGATATCCCCTGCGCCTTCGCAAGGCGCATAAAAAACGAGGTGCATTCTCTCACCTGGACGATACTGCCCGGTGCTGAGGAGTGATCCTCGTTAAGCATTGTCTGGATGGAGTCGATAATGACAAGACCGGGGGCGGTTTGATCAATGGCGCGGCTGATGTTGCCCAAATCTGTCTCGGCAAGCAGGGATAAATTGTGCGCGGCACACTTGAGCCTGTCGGCGCGCAGCTTGATTTGCGCAAGGCTCTCCTCGCCCGATATGTAAAGAATTGGCTCATTGATACGCATTTCTTTGCATATCTGCAAAAGCAGCGTTGATTTGCCGATCCCCGGCTCACCGCCGACCAATATCAAAGATCCGCCAACAATCCCGCCCGAAAGCACCCGGTCGAGCTCGGTTATGCCTGTGGGTGTCTTCCCGTCCTCCAGCGAAACCACTTGTGTTATGTGTGTGGGCGCTGCCGAAACTCTCGGAGCACGTGCGGCAATGGCGGCCCCTTTCTTGGCCTCGGCTTGCATTTCCTCAAATGAATTAAACGCCTTGCAACCGGGGCAACGGCCCAGCCATCGCCCCACCTCGTGGCCGCATTGGGCGCACATAAATATCGTCTTTTGTTTAGCCATATTATTCCTCTTTATCTAAGAAATACTTATTATCTTCTCTCGCATTTTTCAGAAATTTGAATAGAGTCTTATCAAGACCTCTACGTATTCTACACTTTTTTAATCACGACACGGCGAGGTGTCGCGCTTAGCATTACACCATAATTAATTTTGCCTGAAGCGCGCCCTGTTTCCAAATCAACTGGAGCTTCCTTGCAGACGGTCAGCATATAATGAGCCGATGGCTCTAAGCAAATCGTAAGCTGAGAACTGCCTGCACCCTCGATGTCAAACCGCATAATCTGCTCGTTAATCTCAAAATTAAATACAGCAGCCCCCGGCACTGCCTCAAAAAGCAGGTCATTATTTCTCTCAAGCCTAGTGACGTCCTTATGGGTACGCACTGAATAGATTGCGCCGCCGTGCTCGAAATCATTCACTTTGATTTTCTCGGCCGCTTCATAATTTCCGAAAGAAATGCTACCGTCTGTATTAGCTATAATCCCTTCTTTAATAACTGCCATTGTGATTTCCTCCTATATTATCATCTTGAAACAGCACTCTTATTTCCTCTATGCGATTTTTCTCCATTACTTCGACTATAAAAGTCAAATTACCACTATCCGTATCCGTAACGCGCTCTCCCTGTTTTGGTATGTACCCGAAAAGCCCTAAGACATAACCCGCCAAGGTCTCGTAATCCTCTGATGCGAGCTTTGTGTTTGCCGTCTCGTTAAAATCCTCAATTTTTATCCAGCCCGGTGCTACATATTCTAGATTAGCGGTGATGCAGCGTATTTCTTCCTCGATTTGGTCATGCTCATCAAAAATATCGCCGACAAGCTCTTCCACCAAGTCCTCGATTGTTAGTATACCTGCGGTTCCTCCGTATTCATCAAGCACCACAGCCATGTTTATTTTACTGCGGCGCATTGTGTCAAACAGTTTGCGAGTGGGCTGAGATTCATAGGCATACAGTGGCTCGCGCATATATTGGCTCACTTCAAAATCATCCTCATCGCATCCCGAAAAGATAAAATCCTTGAAATTAAGCACGCCGATTATGTGATCATTATCAACCTTATACACGGGAAGACGGGTGTACTTTTCTGCCGCAAAAATCTCCATTACCTGTGCGTGCTCGGCATCGTCGGGTATGCCAATAATATCTGTGCGCGGAATCATACACTCTCTGGCTGTCGTCTCCTTGAACTCAAACACATTGTCAATCATTTCGCTTTCCTGTGCGGCCAGCAAACCTTCTTCAAAACTCACTTCAAGCATTGTTTTAAGCTCGCCCTCGGTGATTGTGCCTTCGTCCTCATTTGCGGAAAATCCAAAGCGGGACAGCGCAAACGCAATCATGCGAGTAATCACATTTGAGATGGGAGACAGCACTTTGAGCATGATACTCAGCGGCCGGGCAACAAGGCAGGCCACGCGCTCAGGGTTTTTGCTGGCGATCGTTTTTGGCGTGATGTCTGTAAACACAACAATGATTATCGTGGATATGATGGTGATAAGTATCATCACCAGCCCTTCGTTATGCTCGCCTGCTATTTGCAAGCCAATGGCCGTGAGTATCGATGTAAAGGCGATGGCGGTAAAATTTGAGCCAATAAGTATTGAGCCAATCAGCCTTTCTCGATTTTTTAACAGCTTATCTACCGTTTTTGCGCTCTTTTTCCCTGACTCAAGCATGTTGCGCACTTTTAAGGCGGACAAAGAGATTAGCGACGTCTCTGACGCAGAAAAAAACGTCGAAATAATTATCAGCATAAAGGCTAATAATATAAGCCAAGGCTGAATTGTCGTGACGGCCTCAACCGCCACAACCGTACTACCAGAATCCAAAATTACCACTCCTTGATAAATTTTAATCACCCCCATTATACCATATCTTCCCAGATTTTTTCAATGTAAATTATATTACATTTAATTTCCCCTGCAGCTTGGTTATGTAAACTAGAATTGATTTCACGTTTTGGCAATAAAAAATAAGGACGGCCAAAGGCCGCCCATGCACATCAATTTATGATTTTTTAACAACAGGCATCCACACTTCAAACTTCATATCCACGGGGTCATCATCAAGATAAACTTCAATCTCAATCATATCGTCCCATTCATAGCCGGATATCGGTGCCCATTCCGTATGAATGCGCCTGAAAAGCTCTTTTATATTCGATGGGTTTCCGCTGCCCGGGAATATTGCCCATGTGTGCCTGGGTATGATGGCTTCATACATGCCTGTGGGCACGGGTTTGTCGGTAGCGGCGCAAATGTAGTAATGCCCTTCATCGGTAGGCTCGGTGACGACCGACACACCAAGTAGCCCCGATGGCTCAGCGTTTATCAGCCCCGCGATTTGCTTTGTGCCGCCATTCTCGACGGTTTGCTCCCAAAAAGGCGTGATATTTTTAAAATTCGTCTCCATGTCCGCGCTCAAGTACGTACGCACCCCGACAATTCTGATTGCTTCCTTCTCGACAATTCGATAATCCATTTCTGTTACTCCTTTAATCGTTATTTGGAAGCTAATGCGAGGATAGGCTTTTAATGAAGCACCTGCCTTTTGCGCGCCTGACGGCGTTATGCCATGCAAGGCTTTAAATGCCCTGTTAAAGGACGTGGGTGATTCATAGCCATAACGCAATGCCGTATCTAAAACCTTATCGCCGTTGTGCAAATCCAATGCCGCTTTTGTGAGCCGCCTGCGCCTGATGTATTCAGCCAAAGGCACGCCTGCTATATAAGAAAACAATCTCTGGAAATGATATTGCGATAAAGCCGCAAGCTGCGCTGCTTTTTCATAAGAAATATCGCTGTCAAGATTATCCTCCATATAAGATAAAGCGTCGTTCATTTTGCTCAGCCAATCCATTTATCTCGCCTCCATGATCAAATGATAGCAGATATCCTTATGCAAATCCTCTCATTTTCTGCACGAATATGAGAGGATGCACTTTGTACTAAATTACGGTCAACCTTCATAGACTTTTCTTGGACATCTGGAAAGGATTGAATATAAATGACCACACGCACAACAAGCGCGAAAAGGACTCTCTTTACGGGGGCTTTAATCCTCACCGGAGCAAATATTATTTCCCGCCTGTTAGGATTTGCTTATCGTATATTTATGTCAAACGCCATCGGGCCTGAAGGTATGGGGCTTTATCAGCTCATCATGCCGATTTACGCTCTGGCATGGAGCATCTCTTGCTCCGGGCTGACTACCGCCATTTCAAAGCTCGTCGCCACAGAAAAAGCCCGAGGGCGGGCTGGTAATATGCGTCGTATTTTGTATTTTGCTTTGCTTTTAGCCGTTGTCATTTCGATAGTATTGATGGTGGTGATATTTGCTTTTGCCGGATGGATTGGCGAGGGTATTCTTAATGATGCCCGTGTCGTATTACCTTTACGGATTTTGGCGTTTTCGATTCCTTTTATGGCGGCAGGCTCGTGCATTCGCGGGTATTTCTTTGGCTTGCAACGCCCGGCTCTACCCGCCGCAAGCCAGATCATCGAGCAATTTGTACGCATGGCAATTATTTTTGCGCTTGCAGGCACGTTCATCCCGCGTGGGCTGGAGTATGCTGCGGCTGCGGCCGTGATTGGTATAGTCGCCGGAGAGGCTGTGTCCTTTGTGTTTGTCGGTGTGGCGTATCGGCTTCATCGTAAATGGCAGGAGATGGATTCATCCTCCCCCGTCATGTCCGTCAAATCTGCCTACGCCGCTCTTTTTGCCATTAGTTTGCCTCTCACGCTTAATCGCATCACAGGCTCGTTTCTGTCTGCCGTCGAAAACGTGTTGATACCGCAAAGATTGCAGCAATTCGGCCTATCTCCCGAAGAGGCTATGAGCCAATTCGGTAAAATTACGGGCATGGCAATGCCTCTGATATTTTTCCCCTCAGCCATCCTCACAGCCCTTTCCATCTCGCTTGTGCCTGCGATCTCCGAGTCGGTGGCGCAGCAAAACGAGGAGCGCATCACAAGCACCGTCTCCAAATCCATCCTGTTTACATCCGTTATCGCATTTGGTGCAGCTTTAATTTTTGTGGTGTTCCCCTCAGAAATTGGGCGCATCGTTTACAATCAAGACCTCGCATCCATCCTGCTAATCTTGGGGTTAATGTGTCCGTTTTGGTATCTGAACATTACATTCTCGGGAATTCTAAACGGACTGGGCGAGCAGGTATTCATTTTTCGCAATAGCCTCATAGCCAGCATTATCAACATAGCCTTTGTGTTTTTCTTCGTGCCAAGATACGGCACTATCGCATTTTTGGTAGGTTGGTTCGTAGGCTTGATCATTGTTACATATTTCGACATCGAAAAAATCAGAGAAATTACTTGCGTGCGATTACAAGTGCTGCGATGGTTTTTTAAGCCTGCTCTGGCGGCTCTGGCGGCGGGGTTGATTGTGAATTATGCGCATGGCAGATTTGTTTTACGGATGCTTTCGGAAAGAATGGCCTTGATTTTTTCGCTTGGTGTGCTAATGGGGATTTATGGGGTATTCGTGGTGCTATCGGGATGTATTAGATGGAAGGATATTCAATTTATTTTTAATCGCAAATAATGTGAGTAATCAACTAAATTTTTTCAGGTTTTTCTGTGTCATCCTATCACCAATCACCTCTTTAAGTTATGCTTATTCAAAATCATGCATAAAACTACTGTCCGTCCGCACCCATCCCGTGATTCTCCAGAAATCGTCATCATCACGCTCTAGAAAATACGCCCAATACAAATTATCATAATGCACCATCACTTGGCGCACATTCACAATTGCAGAGCGCAAATCCGTGTAACGAGCAGACACTACATCAGGGCGACGTGGCGTTATACCGTATTCATTTAATAAGTAAATGGCTTCGAGCAAATTTGCAAGTTGTTCTTGGAATGGATTGCCTTCTAGCAATTCGGTCGAAAACATTTCTCTTTGAAACAGAACCACACGCTCAAACAAAACATCATCATCAATGATACTTCCGTATAAAAAGTGCGTTGTGGCGTTAAATAATGTCATCAGTTCCTGTGGGGTTTGCGGATAGCTTGCAGCAAGGTCACGCGCTAATGTCTCTTGATACAGCCTCTCTCCTTGGCGGCGGCGTTCGCGCACGAATGGGACGGTATCCGCCGCGGTAATGTAGTGGCTGTATGCCAATACTCCTAACACAACAATCAGCCCAATAAGTATAATAATAACTGCTGGTAGAATATTTTTTCTTTTTTTAGCGTACATGAAATCCCTCCTAATAAAAATCCGTGTTATCTGCATAATAGATATTATACCAGTTTCACAGATTTAAAACAAGGAGGAAGTTTAATATGAAGAAATTTATTGTAGTAATAGTTGCTTTTCTTATAGCTTGGCCATGGGCCTCGGTGCAGGCTATGCCTTTAGCGGGGCGTATCGTCGCAATTGACGCAGGGCATGGCGGATGGGATCCGGGTAAGCAAGTAGATACAATACCTGATGAAAAAGACATCAACCTCGCCATCGCGGAGCTTTTGCAAATGTATCTGGAGCTGGGTGGCGCATCCGCTTTTTTGACGCGAGCGGATGATACAGCCCTGGCAAATCGCAAAACTCCCGATCTTGAAGCCCGAGCAAGGCTGATAACAGACGTACGGGCGGATATATTTATAAGCATCCATCAAAATGCTTATTCATCTGCAAGTGTGAAGGGGCCGCAGGTGTTTTATTATGAAGGATCAGAAAAAAGCGGTGCGCTTGCAGGAGCTATCCAAAAAAACTTAGAGGACTTTTTGGCTTTGGAAAAACATCGCGAGGCCAAGGCGGATAAAAATTATTTTCTTTTAAGTAAGACTATAGGGCCTGCTGTGATTGTTGAATGTGGTTTTCTTACAAACCCTGAAGATGCGGCGGCCTTGTGTCGTCATGATTATCAACAAAAAGTATCTTGGGGGATATATTTGGGGATAATTGAATATTTTACAAATAATGAATTGGAATAATTGACTTGTGCCTACACTTTATGGTATGATTTATATGTAATATTTTATAAAGAAGGAAGGATGATACACATGGTAAAGGTTATAACCGCAGCAGAATTCGAGGCAGAAGTTTTGCAAAGCAGCACCCCTGTTCTTTTGGACTTTTATGCCCCTTGGTGCGGGCCTTGTAACGCAATGTCCCCGATTTTGGATGAGCTTGCCGTTGATTTTGAGGGAAAGGCGAAAATTCTAAAGGTAAATACGGATGATAATAAGGAATTGGCTGTAAAATATGGAGTCAGAGGCATACCGAATATCATGTTCTTTAAGAGCGGTGAGGTCGTGGACGGCTCTGTAGGCAGAGTTGAAAAAAGTGAGCT
>Ga0131853_10026440_pt1 | contig 10437 bp, 11 predicted proteins | sample TergutLab28metaG_FD_92764 | JGI IMG/M metagenome (GOLD analysis project Ga0131853, IMG submission 92764) | Labiotermes labralis P1 segment gut microbial communities from Petit-Saut dam, French Guiana - Lab288 P1 (version 2) (version 2) | ecosystem: Host-associated > Arthropoda: Insects >... | reverse complement strand
TTGCGGGGCGAGAGCATGTTCTGGCAGCTTATGAACAAGCCGTTCAAGAAAGATACCGTTTCTTCAGCTTCGGAGACGCAATGCTGATAATATAGTTTCACAAACAAAAACCGACGCATATTCAGTCCTATACGTAAAAAACCAGTATCGCATACAAGACGTAGAAAATACGTTAAGTATGCGATATTTGCATTTTTTCTCGAATATGCTTTATCAACCTATAAGATTTCGGTTGAGGTGGCATGATGGAAAAAGAGGATAAGAAAATAACATTGCCAAAAGAACTGCAAATAAAAATGTTAAATTTCTTTATGAAAACCTCCATACCAAGAAAAATGCGAAATAAGAATAACTCCTCTATCAAAAATAAATGATAGGAGAGGTTGTTATGTTACAAACAGGAATTTATGTAAGGGTATCAACAGAAGAGCAAGCCCAAGAGGGGTATTCAATCAGAGCGCAAGAAGAAAAGCTGAGAGACTATGCGAGGTTAAAAGAATAGCTGGTCTATAAAATCTACATAGACGATGGTATCAGCGGAAAGAACATTACAGAGCGTCCAGCAATTAATGAAATGATAGAAGATATAAAGAGCGGTAAAGTTGAAAATGTTCTTGTTTTCAAGTTAGATAGGCTAACTAGGAGTATAGTCGATTTAATAAACTTAATAGAGCTATTTAATAAGCATAATTGCGCTTTTAATTCTCTAACTGAAAGTATAGACACACATTCGGCAACAGGAAGAATGTTTATTAAAATACTCGGAATATTTGCGGAGTTTGAAAGAGAGAACATTTCAGAAAGAGTGAGACTTGGGTTTGAGAGAAAAGTAAAAGAGGGCTATGCTTTGGTTACAAATAATCCAAGTTATGGCTATGACAAGAAAAAGGGTGAAAAGATACAAGCAGTAAATGAAGATGAAGCTGTTATAGTAAGAGAAATATTTGCCATGTTTTTGGGTAGGCATATATCATACGATAAAATAGCAAGGGAGTTAAACAACCGAAATATTCCAACTAAGAATAATTCCGTTTGGACGGGGAAAACAATCCAATGTCTTTTAACAAATTGTAATTATAAGGGATATGTCAGGTATGCTACCGCAGACGAAGAAAGAAACTTCGAGACAAAGGGCTTGCATGAGCCTATTATTTCAGAGGAAATGTATGACGAGGTACAGGAGCTTATCAAAAACATGTCTGTTAAGGTGTACAAAAAACACCCAAAAGAAGAAAATTGTTTTTCAGGCATTGCATTTTGTGGTGTATGTGGTAAAAAGATGGTCACTCATGGGGATTATACGAAAGATACGGCAGGGTATACTATGCCTGCAAGTTACCGCTGTACGAATCGTATGTACAAGAAATGTACAGCCAGTGACGCTAGACATATAAAGGTTGAAGAAGCATTTTTACACTATATTAATGGTATCGCAGATTTTGATACTCTGGATGAGGTTCAAATTGCAATAAAGCAAGATATAAAAAATCAAAACCTTGAGCTTTTAAGCAGCCTTAAAAAACAACATGAGAAGTTAGAGCGAAAGGAAAAAGAAATACTCGAAAAATACGTTCAAGGAAATATTGACTTTGACGGCTACATAGTTGTAAAGAATAGCCTCGCCAAAGAAAAACAAGAAGTTTCAAGTTTAATGTCAACAACCGAAGATTTTATAGATGAAGAAATCACCATAAAAAAAGAAAACATCATTAAAAGCCTAAAAGAGAATTGGGAGCATTTAAGCAAAGCCGAGAAAAGACAGTTTATAATCAACTTTGTAGAAAAGATAGAAATTGTAAACCAAAAGGAACACGGCAAGCGTGAGGGAGTTGTAAAGGTTCTAAACGTAGAGTTTAACAAAGGCTAATATTATATTTATAGGAACTGAAACAGCTTTGGAGATTTTCAAAGCTGTTTTTTATGCGTTTATTGCATAAATCGACAAAAAAGGACAGTGTAAGCTTAATATTCTTTCGAGGTGATAAAAAGTGCGTTTACGTATTCGGGTGAATTGAGAGAAGATAACGATATTAAGCAAGAAGTAGTTGCAAAAATGCTGAATATAAGTCAATCAACATATTCAAGATATGAAAGTCGGCAGTTTAGAAATTCCAGCTTCTTCTTTGATAATATTAGCAAGATTTTATAAAACAAGTGTTGATTATCTGCTTGGCATTACAGACGAAAGACAGCCATATAAGGGTGTGAGCAATAAAATTGCCATATGCCCGAAAGGTACTAATCACATGAGCCACGTCATATAGATAAATTTACATCAAATAAAACAATCTAATCCATACACCCCGCCGTACATCTGCCTTTTTACTATGTTGCAAGAGTGTGGTCTCGGCTTGGTTTAGCAACTTCACCCGAGACCACACTCTTACAACATGATATATATTTTCAATATATATACGTAATAAATGTATGTGTACGGCGGGGTGTATGGATGGTAGATGTAGTTGTAGTTGTGTTAGGTGTTGGTTAGTTAGTGGCGGTTAGTAGTAGTTGTGTGATGTGTATGGTGTATGGAAGTTATAGTTGGTTGTGGTTGTGAGGTGGTTAGATGGAGCTTGGAGAAAGAGATTTTAGGATTTTTAGAGAGATTGAGAGGTGGCGTTTTTGCTTGGGCAGGCATATTCAGTTTTTGGCAGGGTTTTCTTCGGGCAGGACTTGTGATAGAAGGCTTCGTGTGTTGCTTGACGCAGGTTTTCTAAAGCGTCATATGGTGTTGTATGGTGTGCCAAGTGTTTATCTGCTGACAAGGAAGTCAAAGACGCTGATTTCTGCAAATCAAAGACAAGAGAGAATAAGGCTGGAACAAATTATACACGATATAACTGTACTGGACGTTGCAATATGCCTCATAAAGCATTGGAAACTAGAGCTATCAGACATAAAGACAGAAAAACAACTACATCAAGAAGATGGATTCGGAACGAGAACACACCGCCCAGACTTCGTTATTACAAAAAACAATAAGACATACTGTATTGAAGTTGAACTATCCCTAAAGTCGAAAACAAGGCTAGAGAAAAATATAAAATCAAATTTTCTGAAATATGATGTTCAAGTATGGGTTACAGATGAAAGTGGAACTAAACTGACCCGCATTTTAGAAAGTTTCAAAACACCATATCCGAATATTGAAATTACAAACGTTAAGGAGGTACAAAATAATGTTTTTAGATTTAGTGATTAGGCTCACAAATCGGAATGATAGAACGCCCATTGCTTACGCTGGGCATATTACTGATTATGCCTACAATCATTATTGTATATGAACTTAAAAAATCGCATACGATTAATAAAATTTTCAATTTTCATAAAGAATTGAGGCGTATCAAGATGAATAAAAAAGGCAAAGTTGCAGATATCTCTAAGTCAACTTTTGTTGGCACTTCGGGCAAAAAGAAAGTATACACGCCCGATGACGCAAAGCATATCTTTATTTGTGGTACTACAGGAAGCGGAAAGACTGTGGCACTATCAAACTATATAAAATCAGGAGCAGATAAAGATTATCCAATGCTTATAGTTGATGGCAAAGGCGATACAGGCGAAGGCTCTGTTTATGACATTGTAAAAAGGCTCAAAGGTAAGAAAAAGTTATATGTAATCAATCTTACAAGCCCTAGAAAGTCTGACTTTTACAATCCTTTCAAAAATGCAAGCCCTACAATTGCAAAAGATATGCTAATCAACCTGACCGACTGGAGCGAAGAGCATTACAAGCTAAATACAGAAAGGTATTTGCAAAAACTCTTATACTTGCTTGAACTAAACAACATACCTCTATCCTTCAAGACTATCCTAGCATTCATGCGCATTGAAAACTTTTCTACATTGAGTGGCGAATTATCAAAAAGAAAAGTGATTAGCAAGGAAGAACATCTTGCTAATGTTGAAATTGCAAGTAGCAGCGGAAAGATTGCTGAAAGTGCTTTTGCACGTTTCAGCTTGATTGCAGAGAGTGAATTGGGATATATGTTCAACGGAACAGGAATTGACATTCTGACAGCGATAGAAGAAAAGGCAATTATACTGTTTATACTGAATCCTTTGATTTACCCCGAAACTTCCCCGATGATAGGCAGATTGATCCTCATAGACAGTAAAAAAGCATTAAGTAACTTGTTCGGAAACAATGACGATAGAATATTTTTCATTATGGATGAAATCAATACATATGCCTCCCCTATATTAATAGATTTAGTGAACAAATCACGTAGTGCAAACGTAACTTGTATCCTTGCTACGCAGAGTTTATCTGATTTAGATTATGCAGCGGGAGACGCTTTCAAGGAGCAAGTAATAGAGAACTGTAATAATTATCTTGTTATGAGGCAAAACAGTGCAGTAAATGCTCAAAATTGGGCTAATATACTCGGTACCAGGGCTACTATGGAAGTTACATATCAGCTACAGCAAAAAGGCTTAAATACATCAGAAACAGGGTTTGGCTCTGCTAAAAGAGTAAGAGAATTTTTATACCATCCTGATGATATAAAGACGCTTAAAGTAGGAAACGGTATATTGCTTTCAAGAGATAATGGGATTCATAACAAGATAGTAGTTAATATGCCATATTAAAAAAGCTGTAGCCATGTTGCATGGCCATAACTTAAAAAGTCGTAAAGTTTGTACCTTTACGACTTCCGAATACTTCTCGAATCTGACACCAGTATATAGCTGGAGGCTTCGAAAGTCAAGAACCTGTGTGCTTTTAATCATTACATAGGTTGTGCATATATGACTTCTAAGCCAATATAGAATAAAAAATGGAGTGATTAGAATGGTACAAATTGAACATAAGAAAAAATCTATAAATACAATTGAAGAAGCTGTCAGAGACTTTTTAGCACAGTCAAAATCTAAAATAAAAGAAAGTACATTCTCAAGATATAGCTTTATCTGTGAAAGGCACATAATCCCATACTTTGAAGGAATAGCGTTAGATACGTTAAATAGTGAAAGTATACACAGGTTCACGCAGAATAAACTAAGTTGCGGAGGATTAATGGGCAAGCCCCTATCTCCCAAAAGCATAAATGATATAACGTGTTTGCTTTTGCAGATTATCAGAAATTACTGTAAAACTGATATTGACATCGATAAAATAACGCATAGACAAAGTGAAATTAGTGTGTTTACTGAATTAGAGTATAGCAAACTTAAATCTTATCTTTTTGTAGGACTGGATAACAGAAAAATAGGCATTATTATTGCAATGCTTATGGGTCTGAGAATTGGTGAAATTTGTGCTTTGCAATGGAAAAATATTGACTTGGACAAGCGCACTATAACTGTTGATAAGACCATACAAAGAATCAGAGCAACTGCTGACACAGAAGAATCAAAGACCAAGATTATTATAGATACTCCAAAAAGTAATGCTGGAGCCAGAGTAATTCCTATTCCGGAAATTCTACTGTGTAAGTTAGAAGAGCTTAAATCAAAAGGTAATACATATCTACTCACAAATACGGCTGACTATATAGAGCCTAGAATTTATCAAAGGTATTACAAAAAATACTTAGAGTTGTGTGCCATAAAATACAAATGCTTTCATACACTTAGGCATACTTTTGCGACAATGGCGATATCAAAAGGCATGGACATTAAAACATTGAGTGTATTTCTTGGTCACACGGACATAAGCTTCACCATGAAAAGATATATCCATCCAAACATGGAACATAAAAGAAATCAGATAGAGAAACTGGCAATGGGATTTTAAGAGAACCGAAAGCCCAATCTAATAAGCCCGAATCCTTGAAGAACAAGAGATTTGGGCTTTTTTGTCGTAAAGGTACAAACTTTACGACTCCCACTATAACATCTTGCGAAGCAAAAAGAAACACCCAATTTAGCTTCGCTGTAAGAGAAACATAACCTACTTTATAGAAAGGAGATAATTATTATTTGCCAAGCTTTTTTCATGTAAGTAAATCGAAATGCAGCATATGGGGCATTGTTTACCCCCTGGAGTAAACAAGAGTGCAAGTGCACTCTCAACTATATAATATCCTAAAGGAGGATTTACAATGAAAAAAATAGCTTCCAGAGTACTAGCAATTATTTTGGTATGCATCATGGCAGTTGGGTTTGCAGTAGAGGTACAGGCACGGGGACAAACAATAATAGTCACAGCATATCACATTCCTGACGCTACTACAGGCCAAACCCATACTATTCCGAATATGAGATTTGGCCTGTATAATGGTACTACGCGTTTGCATGAAATTACTACAGATAGGCATGGATCTTTTGATTTCAATTGGAATGGTCCCATTGAAGACTTAGACATGGTAGTCATTGACTCACTTGGATTCACATCAGAATATACCAGATTCCCTCTAAGTGAGTTTAGAGCTAGATCCAGTGGATTAATCCATTCCTGGAGATTCAACCTCAATGTGACCCCACCAGTGAACAATCCACCAGTAGTGAATCAGCCTGCACCAGCTGCTGGCACTTTGACAGTAATTGGTGGATCAAATCCTCAAGTTGTATTAAATGGTAATGTTATACAAGGTGCTTCAGCTGTAATTGTTGATGGAACTACTTTGGTTCCTGTCAGGGTTATATCTGAAAGCCTTGGTGCTACAGTAACTTGGGATGGTGCAGCCAGGCAGGTAGGAATAGAAGTTTCTCCGGGCGATGTTGTTGGACTTACAATAGGCAGCACTGCGGTGCAAGGCAGAAATGCTACGCTACTGCAAGCTCCTGTTATAAGAAACGACCTCACGCATGTACCACTTCGCTTCATCGGCGAATTGCTAGGTTTGGAAGTTGGATTCCAGCCTGGTTCTTAAGCAAATAATTATCACCTGAAACAAACCCCGTCTAATGACGGGGTTTGTTTCGTTCTTATACCTTTAATATTACAAATCTCCTAATTAATATAATTCCTGCACCTAATGCTGCTATGCTTCCTGCTCCTATGCTTACTAGCAATAGCATATTTGTTGCGGTGTCATCCCCTCCTGTAGGTCTTGCTATCACTATGGTTTCTGCCCAGGTTTCAATTCCTTGATTTGTATGTTCTGATGTTCTCCAGTCCATATGTTCTGTATGTCTTCCTTCTCTATCAGGAAAATTATACTTTTCATATAAGCAAATGCACAAGCATAAGTTAGAAGATGAATAATGAGTGCGAGGGGTTTTGATATATGGAGTATATGAAACACATGGAGCAGTCGTATAAATCTGTAGGTTCTTTCATATTTTCAAATGTCTTATACATACTTTGGTTCATTCTGTATGTTGTAATTGCATGGCTTATATTAGGCGCAAGCCCAGAGGTACTCTTTTTGGTGCTGGTAGTATACGGAGCGTCTGTAGCAATAGCATTATCGCCAACTGGTGAAATTCTACTACGGCTACTGGAAAACATCAGAGAGCCACATACACAGCAAGAAAGAGACTATTTGACACCCATATTTGAGGAAGTATACGATAGTGTAAAAGAAGTATATCCGAATATCGGCAGCGGGATAAAAATCTACATCATAGACGCAATGTACGTGAATGCTTTTGCTATAGGTCGGTGTACCATAGCAGTTACTAAGGGAGCATTAACCACGCTTTCAGCAGATGAGTTGAAAGGTGTTATAGCTCATGAATTCGGGCATATGAAGTATGGGCATACAAAGGCTTTGCTACTATCGGTGATAGGCAACTTGTTCTTTTCTATCATTGTTTGGTTCTTTAGGCTGGTACTCAACATCTTGCAGATAATATCAACTATAGTTGCGCACTTAAATTTCGTAGCTTTGGGATTTGCTTTCTTTACATTTCTGGCACGAATACTGGTAGATGTAAGTGCATTTATATTCATAAACCTAAGTCAAGTAATACTTGCTCTGAACAGCAGAACCAACGAAATACAGGCGGATAGATTTGCCCATGATATCGGCTATGGTGAAGAGTTAATATCTTGTCTGTACCTATTTCAAAAGATAACCATGAATGCAAAGATGAGCTTGATAGACAGGGCAAAAGCTTCTCATCCGCATTTGGCTTATAGAATTGCAAAGCTAGAAGAATTAGAGAATAATGCTACATGGGAATAACCATAGCAACCCATACACCCTTAGTAAACAACAATGCGAACATAAGAAAAAATGCTTGTTTGTGACACGGTCGCAAATGAGCATTTTTACGTTGGGCGCATATGCTGATAAATTGAGTTATGAAGTGCATAATTAAAAACTCAAAAGGTCATAAAGGCATAATTTGACAAGCCAATCAGTAAAATGTTATAATCATGTCAAGTATAAAGGAGTAATCTAATGAAAGAAAGAATAGAAAAAATTTTCTCACAGATGATAAATAAGGTGAAGTCTGCTTTTGCAGGAGAGGAAAACAAACGGTATGAGTGAAAAGAAAATTGACGAGATGATTAACGATATAAGGGAACTTAAGAAGCAAAATAACGACATAAAGGAACGTAATAAGAAAAAAAATAACGACATTGATGAATTTATCAATAAAATTAGCAACATGAAAGAAAGTGACATTGATGAATTATACAATTCACTTATACCAGATTATAAAAGGAAATTTGATAGTGAAGTGGACTTTTATTTCGCTATCTATGCCGCAAAAGATATTGGTAACGAACAAGCTTTGAAAAAGGCTAGAAAGGAAGTAGTAAAAAATCGTTATTTTCACACGCCTCCAAGTGAACAAAAATCACATGGTCAGCATTTAGCAACAATGACACTTGAAGAAGTGTATGAGGATGAAACAGAATCAGAATTTATGGACAGGCTTAGGATTGAAAGAGACTTTTTGATAGCATCACAGGATTATTCGATTGAACAAGCGGATATAGAAGCACAAAAGAAAGTTATACGATATAATCCTATAATTCAGTGCGATGAAGATAGAGATGAAAGATAAAAACTAAGATTTATCAAGTCAAATATATGAATGCAATTTTATCTGGAGGACACATGCAAACGCAAAAATCTAATGACAATCACTTTATTGAAAGTAACTGTACAACGGTTGCTGAGATGTCCGCACCTGTACCTATACCTATTTGGATTTTAATTGCAGACAGATTTGATTTGCATGAAAGTAACTTGGCAACGGTTGTTGAGATGTCCGCACCTGTATCTATACCTATTTGGATTTTAATTGCAGACAGATTTGATTTGCATTTTGCTTTAATTGTAATAGTAATTATTGGATTAGGATTGATTTCAATAGCGGTAGCTGCATTGCGTGTAGGATATGTGAAATATTGGAAAAAACAATTTGATGACCTTGTTAGACTTAGTGATTCGAAACAAGTGGAATTTGATAATCTGAGCAATAGCAAACAAATAGAACTTTATGATTTGGAACAAAGATTTGAAAGATTAGATAAAAAATACAAAAGAATTCTTGACGTACTTGACAATAATGCAACAATACGAGATGGGAATATTGCGGAGATTGTTAAGCATTTGAAAGTTAACCTTCACAGCAAAAAATTTGCAAGAATAATTACAAACCCAGAAAGACAGCTAGAGAAAATCAGACATGGATTTGAATATATGGTATTAGGTTTCTGTAATTGTAATGCAGTTGACCGTTCGGTTAAGATGGCTTATAGAATTCGCGATTACGATGAAGATGGGAAACGAATTAAGGGTAGTAACAAAGAAAAGTGGCAATGGATTTATAATTCTACCCCTATGGAATCTAACTGCTTTGATGATGAGAACACAGCAGACAGTTTTGCTCAAGATAATGAGACTACTTTTTACCATGCAATAAACGAAGACTGGTTTCATTTCTATCCTTGCAAAAAAGATGCTATCGAAAATGGGAAGTATAAAAAAGTTAAGCGTGATGGTGAAAACCTTGAAGATATTAAAGGGTCGATTATTGCATTCTATGTCCCTATACTAGACCGATTTGGCAATACATGCGTAGAAGGTGTAGTCTCGTTATCTACATACGATAAACCTTTGGTTGCAGATATAGATAAAATGAGTAAAAAGGACATTGAACGTGTAAAACGCATGCTATATAAAATAGCTAAAAATTACTCTAGGAAAATGAAATCAGAGCTTATGCTTTACATAATGAATGCTATGAAAAAAAACAATTCAAAGAGCAAAGGCAATGCTTCTTTGACAAATGGTTAATTTAAAATTGGGTGATTTAAGCAAATAAACAATGGGCTTAGTGGATTCAATCACTAAGCCCATTGTTATGATGCACGAATAATATTGTTGAAAAAATGTTGGACATGCTCTATAATATCATTATTGATAGACAGAGTATCTAATACTGGTATTTTATGGTGCGGACTTCGTATACGTCGGTTTTGTTTACGTGCAGCGATGGGAAGTTTTCCGGTTAAATAAATGTAGAAAATGTGTATTTGGCAGAGCATCTACTCTATGTTTTCAACATCAAGTCCGCGCCCGATAT
>Ga0131853_10026439_pt1 | contig 10437 bp, 8 predicted proteins | sample TergutLab28metaG_FD_92764 | JGI IMG/M metagenome (GOLD analysis project Ga0131853, IMG submission 92764) | Labiotermes labralis P1 segment gut microbial communities from Petit-Saut dam, French Guiana - Lab288 P1 (version 2) (version 2) | ecosystem: Host-associated > Arthropoda: Insects >... | reverse complement strand
TCCTGCGGTCGCGCGGGCCCTGGCGGCCGGTGACGTCACCCTCGAGGGATGGGTGTTCGACATCGCCACCGGCACTGTGACGGTGGTCGACCCCGCCGGGTCGGACCGGACCGTCGCTGCCTGACCCCCAACCCACCCCGATCCACGCCGCCGGACACGGCGGCGACACGAAAGGAATCACCCATCATGGTGCACGCCCAGTTCGATCCCACTGCCCGCCAGGCTCTGGCTGCGATCGCTGTCGACGCGAAGATCGCCAAGGACCTCTCCTGGGAGCAGATCGCCGACGTGACCGGCTACTCGACCGCATTCGTCACCGCCGCGGTCCTCGGACAGCATCCGCTACCGCAGAAGGCCGCCGACGCCGTCGCCGAGCTCCTCGGTCTCGGGGAGGAGGCGTCGACCCTGCTGCAGACCATCCCGACCCGCGGATCGATCCCCGGAGGGGTGCCCACGGATCCGACGATCTACCGCTTCTACGAGATGCTGCAGGTGTACGGGACCACGCTCAAGGCGCTCGTGCACGAGCAGTTCGGCGACGGCATCATCAGCGCAATCAATTTCAAGCTCGACGTGAAGAAGGTCCCCGATCCGGAGGGCGGTGAGCGCGCCGTGATCACCCTGGACGGCAAGTACCTGCCCACCCGGCCGTTCTGAACCAGCCATCGATCGAACAGGACCACAATGGATTTCGCGCAACACACCATCGATCTCGCCCGCCGCAACGTCGAGGAAGGCGGACGGCCCTTCGCCACCGTCATCGTCCGGGACGGGGAGATCCTGGCCGAGAGCCCGAACCTGGTCGCCCAGACGAGCGATCCCACGGCGCATGCCGAGATTCTCGCCATTCGCGAGGCCTGCGCCACGCTGGGCACCGAGCACTTGACCGGGGCCACGATCTACATCCTGGCCCTACCGTGCCCCATGTGTCTGGGTGCGCTCTACTACTGCTCGCCCGACGAGGTGGTGTTCCTGACCACCCGTGAGGCCTACGAGCCGCACTATGTCGACGACCGAAAGTACTTCGAGCTGAACACCTTCTACGACGAGTTCGCCAAGCCGTGGAACCAGCGGCGCCTGCCGATGCGTCACGAGTCCCGCGACGACGCGATCGACGTCTATCGCCGGTGGCAGGAACGCAACAACGGGGAGCGACGGGTCGCGGGAGCTCCCACCGCCGGCTGACGCGGCGGGGCCCCGGCTTCGGGTCGTCCCGATGCTCGAGGCGGTCAGACGGCGACGAACGTGACCGCGGCCCCCGGCTGCAGCAGTGCCGGCGGGTCGCGGTCGACGTCCCACATCCGCGCGGTGGTGGTGCCGATCAGCTGCCAGCCGCCGGGGGAACTGCGGGGATAGACGCCGGAGAACTCGCCGGCCAGTCCGACGGCGCCGGCGGGGACGCTGGTGCGGGGCGAGGAGCGGCGGGGTACGTGCAGGCCGGTGTCGTCGGCGACGAGGTAGCCGAACCCGGGACTGAAGCCGACGAACGCCACCGTCCACGTCCGTTCGGTGTGCGCGGCGATCACCCCGTCGGCGCCGAGACCCGTCAGCTCGCCGACCTCGTCGAGGTCCGGTCCGTCGTAGCGGACGGGGATCTCGACCGGGTCGGTTCCGGACACCTCGTCGGCGGTGATCGGGACGGTCGACCGCACCCACGCGGCGACGTGCTCGCGGTGGGCGCCGTGGAACCTGACGAGCACGGTACGGGCCGCCGGAACCAGATCGGTGACGGCGGGATGCGGGTCGGCGGCCAACCCGCGGTAGTGGGCGAGAGTCGCGTCGAGCCCGTCGAATTCGACGAGCAGCGCCCGGTCACCCATGTCGAGGATGCGCATCACACGAACGGTTTCACGTGAATCCCCTGGTCGTCGAGGAGCTTTCGAATGGCCGCGGCCATCTCGACGGCGGAGGGGGTGTCTCCGTGCACGCAGATCGTCTCGGCCGGCACCGCGATCCGGGTGCCGTCGATCGCCTCGATCGTGCCGGTGGTGACCAGCTGCAGCACCCGCGCCGCGACGGCGACCGGGTCGTGCACGACGGCGCCCGGACGGGTGCGCGACACCAGGGTGCCCTCGGGGGTGTAGGCGCGGTCGGCGAACGCCTCGGGGACGGTGCGTAATCCGGCCGCGGCGGCCTCCTCGAGGAAGACCGACCCGGGGAGCCCGAGCACCGGCAGCGTCGGGTTCACCGCGCGCACCGCCGCGACCACGGCACGGGCCTGATCGCGGTGGTGCACGATCGCGTTGTAGAGCGCGCCGTGCGGTTTGACGTAGGTGACGGACGATCCGGCGGCGCGGGCCAGCGCGTCCAGTGCGCCGATCTGGTAGATCACGTCCGCGGTCAGATCGTCCGCGGCGATGTCGATGAAGCGGCGCCCGAACCCGGCGAGGTCGCGGTAGCCGACCTGGGCGCCGATCCGCACCTGCCGCGCCGCCGCGTCGCGGCACGTGCGCAGCAGCGTGGCCGGATCACCGGCGTGGAAGCCGCACGCGACGTTGGCGCTCGTGACGAGGTCGAGCATCGCCGCGTCGTCGCCGAGGGTCCACGCGCCGAAGCTCTCGCCGAGGTCGCTGTTGAGATCGATCACCGCCACGGTGTCGATCCTAGGCCGTCGGGGTCAGTCGGCGACCTGCTCGTATTCGCGTTCGGCCGAGGCGACGACGTCGGCCGGGCTGCGGACCGACCCGGGGACATATGTCACGGCGCGCAGGTCGCCGCTGTACCGGAACACGCCCCGCCGCTGCCGCAGGTCCCACGACACCGGTCCGCGGGCATCCAGTCCGACGGAGATGCCCGTCCACGGCGCCATCCCGATCAGTTGGATCCGGCCGGGCATCACGGCCGCGGTCGTGTCGTCGATGGTGACGGTGAAATCCCAGCGGAGCGAGGGCACCACGGAAGCAGCCAGGCCCACCCGGCGGGCGCCGTCGGGGATCGGACCTGCATCGACCTCGGTGTAGTCGCCGAACGCGTTGTAGCCGAACACGAGCCGATCGTTCTCGACGTAGAGCAGGTAGCCGCCCTGCAGGTCGCCGTGCGCCACCAGGACACCCTGGTCGCCCGGGCGGAAGGAGGCCAGTTCGACATCGATTTCGAAGTCGCGGAAGGCGACGAGCCGCGACGAGCGGTAACGCTCGAGGGTCGGCGTCCCCGCCAGGATGCGAACCGGTCGTGTGTAGCGCGCTTCCTCGGGCCGCCGGACCGCACCCACCGCGTGGCCCAGCAACGGGAACACCGTGTTCGACCAGGCGGCGTCGTCCCAGGCCTGCGCCAGTTCGGCCACCTTGTCCGGGAACCGGTCGGCCAGATCATGCAGTTCGGTGGGGTCGGACCGGACGTCGAAGAGTTGCCAGCGCGGCTCGTCGAGGTCCGCGTCGGGGTCGAGCAGTGTCGGGTTCAGTGCCAGTAGTTTCCAGCCGTCGCGGTAATAGCCGCGGTTGCCCGTCATCTCGGTGTACTGCTCGGTGTGCGCGGAGCGGGCGGTCGGATCGCGTAGTACGTCGGCCACGGAGGCTCCGTCGAACGTCTTGGCCGGCAGTCCCTTCCGGGATGTCGGTCGGGCCGTTCCGGTCAGTTCGAGCAGCGTGGGCGCGAGGTCGGTGACGTACGCGAACTCGGTGCGTATCCCGTCGTCGGATCCGTCGCGCGGCAGCCCCGCCGGCCACGACACCAGCAGCGGCACCCGCACCCCGCCCGCGTACGACTGGCCCTTGAAGAACCGGAAGGGAGTGTTGGACGCCTGCGCCCAACCGCGGGGATAGTGGACGCCCAGGCGGGCGGTGCCGATCAACCCGGGATCGTGGGGGACGTCGCCCACCCAGCCCGGGTCGTGCACGTGGGCGAACTCGGCGAAGTAGCTGCGCGTCCCCTCCGGGCCGCCCTCCGCGGTGCCGCCGTTGTCGGAGGTGAACACGACGATCGTGTTGTCGCGTTCACCGAGTTCGTCGAGGGTGTCGAGAATGCGGCCGACGGATTGGTCCACGGAATCGACCATGGCCGCGTACACCTCCATGTAGCGCGCGTACCGATGCTGCTGCTCCTCGGTGAGCGCGTCCCACGCCGGCACGTCGAAGCCGTCGAGGGTGTTGCGGGCGTCCTCGGTGCCGGCCGGGAACAATCCCTGCGCCAGTTGGGTGGCGAACCGGGACTCACGGATCCGGTCCCAGCCCTGCTCGTACCGTCCGCGGTACTTGGCGAGATCGACGTCCTTGGCCTGCAACGGCCCGTGCATCGCGACGTGTGCGAAGTAGAGGAAGAACGGCTTGTCCGCGTCGTGCGCGCGCAGATCCTTGATGAACGAGACGGCCTTGTCGGTCAGGTCGTCGGTCAGGTAGTAGTCCTCGGGATACGCCTCGACGTCCACCACGGAGTTGTCGGCGATCAACTGGTTCGGGTGGAAGAAGGAGTTCAGGCCCTCGAGCGACCCGTAGTACCGGTCGAAGCCGCGCTGCGTCGGCCACGAGTCGCGGGAGCGACCCGGGCTCATGTTCGCGTCCCGCACGAGATGCCACTTGCCGACCGCGTACGTCGCGTAGCCCCCGTCCCGCAGCACCTCCGGGAGGGTGAGCACGTCGTCGGCGAGTTCGAGGCGCAGTCCCGGGTAACCGGGGTCGGCATTGGCGACGAACCCGTACCCGGCGCGGTGCGGGTTGAGCCCGGTCAGCAGGGCCGCGCGGGAGGGCGAGCACAACGGAGTGGTGTGGTAGTTCGTGAACCGGACACCGTCGGCGGCGATGCGGTCCAGATTGGGGGTGTCGATCTCGGATCCGAAGGGGCCGATGTCGGAGTAGCCCATGTCGTCGACCAGGACGACGACGACATTCGGAGCGCCCGCGCGGGCCGTGGCAGTCGGCGGCCAGCTGGGCGCCGAATCTCTTGCGGTGCGGCCGATCCGGCCCTCGAATCCCTCGTAGCCCCGGGCATGCGGTGGAACGGTCATGTCTCGCAAACCTTCTCTCTGCGACGGCCTCGCTTCGTCCCATCGAAACATCCGAACGCCTATCGCGCCCACGGTTGTGATCCAGGTGAGTAAAAGTCGGACCAGGTCACGTGGACGCAACCGCCGAAAAACCCACGCCGAGTGCACTATCCAGGATTTCTGGACTTGTGGCGGGGCTCTGTTCACGGTTAGCGTGCTCGCCATGCCCAGTAGCCGAACGATCGCCCAGCACGTCACCTACGTGACGTTTGCGCTGGGCGCTCGGCTGCCGTTGGCGCGGGAGCTGTGTTGTCGCAGCTGTCCCGGATGCGCCTCGGCGCGCACCCGCGGCTGAGCTGCGTCGCACACCCCCTTTTTCTCCTCAGCGGCGGCAGTGGACCGGCCGTTTCCCGACATCTGTCGTCTTCTCCTCCCCGACGGGAACGACGCCGTCGTCCCGGGCCGTTCGGCCCGGCCGGCGGCCACTCGAGTTCGCCGTGGGTCGCCATCACCGTCCGAAGGGCAGTTCACTGTGCGTTCGTCAACCTCCGCATCCGGCCTCGACCGCCGTGCCTTCCTCCGTGGGAGCGGGCTCGTCGCCATCGCTGCGCTCACCGCAGTTGCCACAACCGGATGCGCATCGGCAGTAGCCGAATTGCGTTCCGGTGCTGCGACATCCGGTGACACTGTCGCCAAACGCGGCGGCACGCTCCGGGTCGGTCTGGCCAACGACCTCGTGGCCGGCGGCATTTTGACCAGCTCCAACGACGCGATCACCACCACCGTCGGACTGGTGTACGAAACCCTGATCCGATACCCCGACGACAGCCTCGATCCACAGCCGTCGCTCGCGACGTCGTGGCGACTGTCTGAGGACCGGCTCAGCCTCGATCTCCAGCTGCGCGACGACGTCCGCTTCCACTCGGGACGTCGATTCACTTCCGCCGACGCGGAATTCGCGCTCCGGACGTACGCCGACCCGAAGTGGACCGCCCAACTCCGCAGTACCGCGGCCACGATCACCGGCTACGACACGACCGATCCGAATCGGCTGGTGCTGACGTTCGCCAGGCCCATCGGCAACGTCTTCGACCTGCTCGACATCGTCCCCATGATCGACCGCGAGACGGTCGCCGAGCTGGCGACCGGAGACGCGTACATCGGAACCGGACCCTTCGTGCTGGCCTCGCGGATCCCCAACTCGCAGATCGTGTTCGAACGCAATCCGAACTACTGGCGTCCCGATCGCCCGTATCTGGACCGGGTCGAGGCGGCCGTCATCACGGACTCGTCCGCGCTGCTGGCGAACGTCCGGTCGGGGCGAATCGACTTCACCGGCGCGCTCACCTACCGCGACGCGAACAACCTCACCCGGCTCGGTGGTTTCTCGGTGGTGGAGGAGCAGGGTGCGGAGGGCCAGTTCTACCTGGGCGTCAACGTCGCATCGCCGGCCCTGAGCGACGTCCGGGTCCGCAAGGCCATCGCCTGCGCGGTCGACCGGCAGCGGATCGTCGACGAGGTTTTCCGCGGATCCGCCTACCCCGTGAATCTGCCGTGGCCGCGGCACTCACCCGCGTACGACGAGGCGCGCAACGCCACCTACACGCTCGACCCCGACCGTGCGCGCGCACTGCTCGCGGAGGTCGGTGATCTCCCGGCGATTCCGCTCACCTACCCCGCGGGCAGCCCGTCGAACGAGACCATCGCGCAGATCGTGCAGGCGGACCTCGCAGCCGTCGGACTCACCGTGGAGCTCGATCCGGTCGAGAACGCGGTCGCCGTCAAACAGCTGATCGCGGGCCAGTTTCCGGGTCTGTGGTTGCTCACCCACAGCTTCGCGCAGTACACCCCCGCCACGCTGACCGTGAGCGCCTACCCGTTCAACGCCCGTAAGAACGCGTCGAACTTCAGCGACGCCGGCTACCTCGCGGCTGCCGAGGCGGCCTGGCCGGTGTCGGGGGACGGACCCGAGGCGCTGGCGCGCTACCGAGCCGTCAACGACCAACTGCTCGAGCACATGTTCCTCATCGAGTTGGCGGTCGTCGTCCCGCGTTTGGTCACGACGTCGAAGCTCCGCGGCTTCGGCTGGACCCGACGCACGGAACCGCAACTGGCCGACGCCTTCCTCACCTGAACCGCTACCGAGAGATACTTCGAGAGTTCAAGGACCCCAACATGTCCCGTTACCTTCTCAGCCGCCTTCCATCGGTGCTGGTGGTGCTCTTCCTGGCATCGATCACGATCTTCCTGCTGCTCCGCCTCGTCCCGGGTGATCCGGCCGTCACGTTGGCGGGGCCGGACGCGACACCGGACGTGATCGCCGCGATCCGGCACGACCTCGGACTCGACCGGTCGATTCCCGCCCAGTACGCGTCCTGGATCGGGGGCGTCCTGACCTTCGATCTGGGCCGCTCGTACATGCTCGGCGGTTCCATCTCGGGGTTGATCGGCGACGCGCTCGTGAACACCGTGGTGCTGGCGGCATCCGCGTTGGTGTTTGCGGTCCTCACCGCGCTGATCGTGAGCGTCGCCTCGGTTCTGTGGCCGCGGCGGTGGTTGACCGCGATCATCAACGGCGCCAATACGATTGCCGTTGCCCTGCCGACGTTCGTGACCGGTGTACTCCTGGTGCTGGTGTTCGCGGTACTGGTCCCGGTGCTCCCCGCCGGTGGTGTGCCACCCGAGGGCTTCTGGGCGCGGCCCGGCATCACGGTCCAGTACCTGTTGCTCCCGGCGGTGTGCCTCGGGCTGCCGGCCGCGGCGGCATTGACGCGCTTTCTCTCCGAGTCGCTGCGCACCGAGCTGCGCCGGCCGCACGCCGTCACCCAGGAGGCGCTCGGTATCTCCCGGTGGACGATCGTCACCCGCGGCGCCCTGCGCGCGGCGCTGCCTCCCGTCGTGACGGTCCTGGGCATCCAGGCCGGATCGCTCCTCGGCGGCGCGGTGCTGGTGGAGGCGATCTTCGCGTGGCCCGGGGTGGGGCTGCTCATCGAGCAGGGCATCAGCCGCCGCGACTACCCGGTGGTGCAGGCGCTGCTGCTGTTGTCGGTGACGGTGTTCGTGATCGTCCAGTTGGTCACCGACCTCATCCACGCCACTCTCGATCCCCGCGTCCGAATCGGAGCCCACGCATGAGCACTGTCACGACGGACACCGTCGTCCCCGACATCACCGCCGTCGAGACCGGTGACACCCGACGCCACCCAGTCCGTGAAGCACTCACGCGCGGACAGGGTCTCGCCGGCGTCCTGCTGGTCGCGACGATCGCGGTCCTCGGTATCGCGGCCCCGCTTCTCGCGCCGTTCGATCCGCTCGAGCAGATCCGCGGCGCCAACCTGCTCGGTCCGAGCGCGACGCACTGGTTCGGGACCGACGAAGTCAACCGCGACGTCTTCAGCCGGGCGCTGTACGGCATCAGGGTCAATCTCGTCATCGTGTTCGTGTCGGTCTTCACGGGTGCGGTGATCGGCACCCTGGTCGGGTTGGCGTCGTCGCTGCACCCGGTCGTCGACGCGATCGCCCAGCGTCTGTTCGACGTGATTCTCGCCTTCCCCGCGTTGATCCTGGCGATCGCGTTGGCGGCGGTCGTCGGCCCCGGTGCACTCACGGTCGGTGTCGTCATCGTCGCCGCCGAGATCCCGATCTTCGGACGTCTCGTCCGGGCGTCCGTGCTGGAGATCCGGGAACAACCCTACATCGAGGCGGCGCGGGTGATCGGTGCCGGACGCTGGTGGATCCTGCGCACGCACATTCTGCCGAACTCGCTCGACACCCTGGCGGTCCAGATCGCGCTCTCCCTCTCGATCGCCGTATTCATCGAGGGCGCAATGAGTTTCATCGGCATCGGGGTCCGGGCTCCGCAACCGTCCCTCGGGGCGATCATCTCGGGCTCGGTTCAGAACCTCGACGCCAACCCGATGTACGCGTTCGGCCCACTTCTCCTGGTGTCCGGACTCGTGCTCGGCTTCCTGCTCATCGCACAGGCCCTCGGCCGTGCCCGCCGCTGAAAGGAGAAGGACGATGACTGCATCGACCACACCGGAGACACCGGTACTCGCCGTCCACGACCTGGTCGTCGGATTCGGTGCCGCGGACCCCACGGTCCACCACGTCGACCTGACGGTACATGCGGGCGAGATCGTCGCGCTCGTAGGTGAATCGGGATCGGGCAAGTCCCTCACCGCCCGCACCGTCCTGGGTTTGCTACCCGACGGTGCACACGCCCGCGGATCGGTGCTCCTCACGGGGACACAGGTCATCGGCGCCGATCCGGCGACGCTGCGGTCCCTGCGCGGTACCGCCGCCGCCATGGTGTTCCAGGAACCACAAGCCGCTCTGAACCCGGTCCAGACGGTCGGCACGCAACTCGGCCTCGCGCTGCGGGCACACGGCAAGCTCACGCGGGCCGAGGTCCGCAGACGCAGCATCGAACTGCTCCGCCGGGTCGAGATCCCCGATCCGGAGCGGCGTCTCGACTGGTATCCGCACCAACTGTCGGGCGGCCAGAAGCAGCGGGTCGTCATCGCGCTCGCGCTGTCCGGGCGGCCGGCACTCCTCATCGCCGACGAGCCCACCACCGCGCTGGACGTCACGGTGCAGGCCGAGATCCTGGATCTGCTGCGCGGTCTGGGCCGGGATACCGGTGCGGGCGTCCTGCTCATCACGCACAACATGGGTGTCGTCGCCGACATCGCCGATCGGGTCGCCGTGATGCGGTCGGGGCGGATCGTGGAGCAGGACGACGTCTTCGCGCTCTTCGCGGCGCCGTCGCACCACTACACCCGGGAACTGCTCGCCGCGGTCCCGCGACTGCCGACAGCCCCCGAATCCCCGAGTCCGGTCGTCGAACCGACGGTGCCTCGGGAACCGGTCCTCGTGCTCGACGGTGTGTCGGTCGTCCATCCCGGGCGGCGCGGGTCCCCGGAGTTCGCTGCGTTGTCGGACGTCGACCTGCGCGTCGCGCCGGGTGAGGTTCTCGGTCTGGTCGGCGAATCTGGCTCCGGCAAGACGACTCTCGGGCGCACCGCGCTCGGTGTCGTGCGGCCCACCCGCGGTCGTGTCGTGTTCGACGGCGTCGATCTCACTGCCGCCTCGCGGCGCGAGCTGAGACTGGTACGCAAGGGCGTCGCCCTCGTGCACCAGGATCCCGGCGCGTCGCTGGACCCCCGGCGCTCAGTGGGGCAGTCCATTGCCGAACCGCTGCAGGTGCACCGCGCCGCATCCGGTGCCCTGCTGCGGGCCACCGTCGGGGACCTGCTCGAATCCGTGCGCTTGCCACGCACTTTCGCCGATCGGCGGCCGTCCGAGCTGTCCGGCGGCCAGCGTCAACGGGTCGCGCTCGCCCGCGCCCTGGCGCTGGCCCCGCGGCTGCTGGTGGCCGACGAACCGACGAGCGCGCTCGACGTGTCGGTCCAGGCGGAGGTGCTGGATCTGTTCGCCGACCTGCGTGAGCAGTACCGCTTCGCCTGCCTGTTCATCAGTCACGACCTCGCGGTCGTGCACGCCGTCGCGGACCGGGT
>Ga0131853_10026437_pt1 | contig 10437 bp, 3 predicted proteins | sample TergutLab28metaG_FD_92764 | JGI IMG/M metagenome (GOLD analysis project Ga0131853, IMG submission 92764) | Labiotermes labralis P1 segment gut microbial communities from Petit-Saut dam, French Guiana - Lab288 P1 (version 2) (version 2) | ecosystem: Host-associated > Arthropoda: Insects >... | reverse complement strand
CATATGCTGCAACTCAACGTCTAAAGCTCCTGATGATGGGCGTATGTACCCGAAACATGTCGAGCTAAGAATGCATGAATAAAATTACTTAGTTGCATCAAGCTGCCATTTCACTTTATTTCACGAGTAAGTTGCACGGTCAAACAACCCTCCAATCGCATTTAAATTCTTGGATTTTGGAATAGGCAGAAAGACGCGGAAGATATAAAGACACAAAACTACTTAAAAGTTCATTGCTGAAAACTGTAACTGTAAGCGCGTCTTCGGTTCTAGCGAAAATACAGTGAAAATCTATCTAGTTGACATTTTAATCAGTTACGCAATTTACATCTAAAATGAAAGGAAAGCACTTCATGTAAAGTAGCAGTTTAGGTCCTGATTAAGAGATCTGTAAACTGTCTAGCTTATGATATTCAGATCCGCTTTCTTTAATGCAAAGTGCGAAGAGAAATGGTTGTAATGAAAGTTGAAGTAGACCAAAATGCTTCTTTATGCACATTTGTAATCCATCTACCCACTTCAGAGCCAACCACTTTCAAATCTTTTTAAAGAAATGAGAACAAGAATGAGTCGTGCGTGATTGGAAGCTCTCACAGCGGTGTTGGTATGTCTGTACTTATTTACCAGTCGACACGGCGCGACGTCTTATCCGGCTCAAATCGTCAGTAAATAAGTTACTGTGAACAATAACATTAAAATAGCGCCGAGTTGGTATTTCTGTGCTGTGATCTGTGAGTTCGTGCCCTGACAAGTAACTTGATATGAAATACCGCAATGATATCAGTCCTTATTTTGGGTTGTGTAAGTACTCCATTTCAAATGACGCAATTATAAGTGTACAAAAGTAATTTTGTGAGCCAAGAATACGCAAAATTCTCTGCGAGAATGATTGTGGCTTCTTTTAAGTTATTGTTCCGACATGGGTAACCCGCTTGTTTGTCTGTACGATACTAATTGACATGTCTTTCTAATTACAGCACACTCTCTTCTCTGTGAAGCACAAACTCATTCTTCATGTACAGTGTAGATAGGGCTTCGCTCTTCTGCGATGGTAGGCGTCGTAGGATGGTAGTTTTTGGCGGTATGGCATAAAAAATTTGAAGATTTCACTGATGTAGAGAGATTTAAACCTTGAAAAGAGTCCTAAACAACACACACATACATTTTTTGGAGTGAGAGAATATAATTTTGTATATATAAACTTAGAGGATGAAGACGCGTAGTCCTAAATATTAAGGTTAAGATTCAGGCAATATATTTCTCTCGTGGATGACCGGTCAGGGCTCAGGTCTAATCGAAAGGACAGAATATTCCATTTGTAAGACACACACTATATCTCGGTATAAACTTTAACAGAAAGATGAAACCGAAGTCAGAGACACGCGATGGAAGCCAGGGCCCTCAAAAACTTCAATAGTGTTTACTCTATATTGAAGAATGAACGATTAAGGGCTAACTCAAATTAACTCTCAATAAAGCACTTGTTACCTCCATGACTGCCTTGGTGGGATTTTCGGTAGCCAGACAGACAGACACATACAAATAAACAAATTTGTGTATATGTATGTATGTATATATAATAATAATAATAATAATAATAATTTCAGCGCCTGCAGCAAAAGTTTCGTCGCACGACCGGCGCCTTATCAAGGCGCACAGAGACCTGCAATTTGCATGTAGCTTTCTGAGTTCCGTACGTGTATGATTTAATCACAAATTTACGTAGGCAGCAACAGCAGTGATGAAACGGAGAACGTTAGCAGTGTGAAGCCAACATAAATAATACGGTTCTTGGAACTTGGCGGCTCTAAATCTGACGACATTACGAAAGATTCAGTTGCTGTTATATGTAGCAATACAAAGCACATACGGTACTGCACGAACTGCTTTACAAAGACTGGACTCACACAGAAGTCGTTACTGTATATATGTAAACTAGCCCTATACAGGCGTGGAAAGCTCCTTAGGCTTCTTGGAAATTGAGGCTCCTAGGATTTTTAGACAATTAGCACAAAAAAGTGGCAGTGTTTTCAGTCCTAAGCCCCGACCGCCTTTACTCCGAGGAGGTGCTTAATATTTGTACCATTGCGAATACACAATATGATTGGTCCTCACAAAATTTGTATATTTAAACACGTAAACGTGACATTAAAACCAAGACACTGGACACAAGACACAATCGTTCTTTTGTCAGGCAGTATACCTAATGATCAGAGACATTAATTGGTAAGATATAGTCATGATACAGGAGTGTAAGGGATAGGGGGACAGAACAACTCCCTCTCAAGAAGAGCAGAGTTACTTCAATTTGGCCTAGTCTTCAAAGGCCTATAATTTTTCCTTCCACCTAACATGCTTCGAGGCTATAAGATAGACCGTTGCAGATTTTAAATGCCAGCGTGCTAAACACCTTGCTAAAAACATGATAGGCTGGCCAATATATGTGTTGTAACACCATGTATATTCCTCTTTCTTTTTCTTGAATTTTGCAGGTGGTGACTGTTGTAAGCACTGCAACAGTGCCTTCACCCACACGGAAGAAACAGACAAAGAAAGAATCGTCAGCTGCCACCACCAAGTTGTTCCCTGTGACATCAGTAAAGCCTGGCCGCTCGACAGAGCTCCTGCAGCCCAAACTGAAAGAAGTATTTTCTAAGGACAGTGCTAGAAATCTTTGGGCGACCACAAGTTCCTATTTACGGCAGTTCCCCGACCTCTCAGGATATCCGATTGCTGACGAATATTTGGATGAAGTTCAACGTGCCGCGTTAGAACTTCAGAAAGAAGATACGCCGTGAAAATATTTCCCTTGTTTGAAAGAGTTAAATATTTTTTTAAAAAATGGACCATGTCGGAATTGCCAGCGCTTAAAACGCTCAATCCACGAACTCTGAATAATGTTAGTACCTTGCTCAATTTATATTAGACGAGGAGGTTAAAGTAGTATTTAATTTATCAACCCATTTCTTATACTCCGAAAAATTTAAATCGACGTTTTCAGCTGACCTTCTTATAAAATTTGAAGATTATGTGGTTTACATATGATTAAATCAAAAGATCAAATTTTGATATGTTTATTATATTTGGTACTGATCATTTTCTCTGTTGCTGGTGGTGCTGACACAGTTATATCTGGAACTAAATGAATCAAACGCTTCTGGCTTTTAAACAAATGTTAATGAGAAATCGTTCCTGAGTAAATTGATTTAATACCACATTTTTAAGTTTATACCTTGGAAGTAGTGCCAAAATATTTCTGTAGATCGTATTTTAGGATAAATTATGCCGTCTTTGGGAAATCCTCAAATAAACTTTCACGATAAGAATTAAATGAACTTATTCAACCTCGCTTATTCTTTTCGGTTAGTGAATATGGGGGAAAAAGTTAAAGATTTTAGGAGTGAACAGTGTTCTCTGATGGGAAAGATCTTGTTCGCTTATAGAATCAGCTACAGCTGAGCATGGGAAGTGTTAACAATCAAATGAGACTGAACTCCAGTCGCCTCTAACAGACAGTTCTGGTACGAGTTGGCAGTTGCATATCCAAGGCAAATGGGCAAACTTTTATGTACTTGTTACCAAAGTAACACCGTTAGTGAAGAGCAATACTGCAGCCGCAATTTTGCCAAAGGACTCTATAATCACAGTGATTAGTTGTATTGTTGCTCACACGCTATTATTACACAGTGAAGATGTGATGAGGACAAAAAATGACTTCGATTAATGCATGAAGCTTACGTACAGTTGTTGCAAGTTGTTGCAATTATCTGCGTCAGTGATAAAGGAATCATTCATTAATGGAGAGAAATATGTTGAAGAGAAATAATGCCCTCTACTGTGAAAGTTTCCCAAAGGCAATTGCTGAACTGCAACAATAGTCATTAGAAGCTGTGTTGTCGGGATAGCTCATTCGGTATGGTGACTCGCTACGGGATGGACGGTCCGGAGATCGAATCCCGGCGAGGGCGAGATTTTCCGCACCTGTCCAGACCGGCTCTGAGGCCCACCCAGCCTCATATACAATGGACACCTGGTCTTTCCCGGGGGTAAAGTGGCCGGGGCGTGTCGTTAACAGCCCATCCCCATCTAACGCCGAGGTTAAAGTAAGAGTAAACCTATTCCTCTACTACCACTCTCGGCCTCTGTGCCCTGTTCTATGGTGAACTCTACCCTTTACATTTACATTTTTAGAAGCTGTGTTGTATCGCAATGCAAATCGAAGTAATTTGGAACTCTAATATATGAGCACGTAAAGTCTTTGAACTATTTACTACATCCGAAAATATTGTCAGGAATGTTCCCAGGAAACGACGTACAAACACTTGTGCAATATAAAGAAGCATTCCAAACGCACACATTACTGAGAAAGGCAAATGACAGGGAAACGTATGCTTATGGGTCGTCTCTTAATTTGTCAATTTATGCATTCGCCTGGAGTTTTGTTTAAGAAGGTATTTGTAAATAACGAACTGCGGAATTTGTTTCAGGAAATGTAATGATAAAATCAAATAATTTCAAGTTACGGAAGCATTTTCAAGCCACGTATCAAATACTCCCTTTTAACTTACGCAACAGAACCTCCAGGTCTGGAAGTGCCCGAAGTTATATTTGGCAGATAATGCATTTATTCTAACTGCTCGGTAAAAACTGAATTCCTCGTCATTAAACCACGAGTATTTACTTTTGAACAGATAAAAATTTGTATATGAAAATTTACATTCTCTATTAAATCTTTGAACACTCCTCGGAATTTGAAATTATTTTTTACACCTCTGTACATTCCTAATAATTTGAAATTTCATTTTGAATTTAATACTGAATTAATATTACTTATTTCAAAATTTCTGATAATGCTCAAGAACATAATGAAAAGAGAAGAACATCTGAATTGTAAAAAAAAGGAGATACAGACTGCATTATATTGAGTTTTTTTTTAAATGAATGATTTGTCTGAAACACAAAAATGGAAAAGGAAGAAAAGGTTAATATATGTGTGGCTTATTTTATGGCTACAGTATGGTTCAAATTAAGACTGCCGAAAAATCGAATATGTGTGAATTAGTCACAGAAGTAAAAATAGCATTCTCATATCAGTTTAATAATCTAAGGATAAAACTGCGCAAAGTACATAGCTAGTATGTGAAACGATATTGAAGACAATTTCATAGAAATTTATGAAAAAAACTTCTTCTTTCTAACAATATTCAACGCGCACTGCATTTGAAGTGAAATGGAAGAATGACACTGTGACAAGTTAGACATACAAATTATTTTTATTCCTTAGGTTAGCTATTTAATATAAAATAAATTCGTGTGTCCACTGTAAGAGTTACGTGTTAGTGATTAACAAGAAATCTAGCATGTGTGTGGATTAGTATTTATAATACAAACAGTTGCATGTTCTTGTATGTTGCAGAATGAATGATTTCTATGTAGTAGTAATAATACTAATTCTGATGTTAAAAGAATTTTATCCAACAAGAATTTTAAGCACAATTTAATGTTTTTCCGATACATTTTATACTTCATATTGGTGAAATAAAAATTTTAGTATTTTCCTTTTTGTAAATCATAAATTTAAAATAAAGAATCCTGTGTATTTTCTGTGTATATTTGGGGATAGTCCATCATATATCTTAACATTTATCACTATGCTTTTTATTACATTTAATTAGAGCTGGGGAAATATGTTTACAGCTTATGTGTGGTACGAAACTCCTGTGTAAATTATGACAGTTTATTTTGCATAGAAACAAGAATTGTTTTCTCGGGAACTTTTCAAAGGAACTTTGGGATGACAATATTATACGAAACACGTTTCTTAAACAAACCGTGGGCTAATGAAATAACTTAAAATGCCAACTTGATGCAACAAGGTAATTTATTAATGTATTCTTAGCTCGACATGTTTCGGGTATATACGCCCATCATCAGGAGCATTAGATGTTTAGTTGCAGCATATGGTTTTCTGCATCAAGTTTTTGGATGGGCGGTGGTCTTGAGAGCCGCTGCTTAGGTCGTGTGTGCGATGCGGATGCACCGTACACACGACGTATTTATTATTTCCTCAAGCACTACATTTTTCTATCAAGGCGATCATTATTAGGTGTTTATATTACACAAAACTTAAAAAATCAAGGGAAAAATGTAAATTTTTGTAAGCGCTCACAAACGATGTAAAATATAAATTTCAATCGACTTGTAATTCTCATTGCACTTTTTATTTTACATCGCTTGTGAGATCCTGTAAAAATTCACATTCTACCTGGAGTATAAAATTTTTATATAAAAAAGAGACCTGGCGATGATTGTCTTGTTCGAAACATGTAGGGTTTGAGGAGATAATAATAAAGCTTATTTAAGATGGAATACGTAGTTTCTTTATCCAATTCTGTATAAAGAACGGGATGGATAAGGACAAACTGATAGACAATAGGACCCCACATTACAAGTGAGTTCGCCTCACTAAACAATTAAATTCATTTGTAATTAATGACAATTATTTTAACAATTAGCATATATATATATATATGTAATGTAACATTTGACACGTACCCTTCCACCAGCATGAGAAACTATTAAACCTCAAATTAGTAGAGGGAGAGAAACTTCTTAAATATTACAATCTAGGGGGCACAACACGGTTAAATTAGTCCCTTAGTGTGGGCAAGAAAAAATAAGGCAATATGCTGGCCCTATGGCGTTTTTGTGATAAACAGTCAATATTTTACTGGTATAGATTGTTGTACAGAATGTTTAAAATGTTCCACCTACAGGGATTGCATATCTGTGCCTACAGATATGTGCGTTAGTACCGCAACAATCGCCTCTTAACGTTCGATTCCCGTAGTGACAAAAAATTGTGTTATTGCTGCAAGCAGCGTTTAACGCAATAGGCCATGGCCGTTCCTATAGCAGCAATGAGATGTGGAGATTATAGTCTCAGAATTCTATTACTTTTACTACTATCAACTAATTCTACTTTTTGAAGAAAACAGAGGCGGCGCCATACAGTCTCAGTAAATGTCTGCATCTGCAGCTGCGGAAGAATAGAAAATCTATTGCAACTCTTCGGACTACCCAGTCGCTGCTATGGCGACTGTCGAGTCTAAGACAGCCCTGGTGTGAGACTTCCCCGCACTCTATCGGTAGAGTGTTGAACTCGATCATCTCCGCTCGCGTTACGTGCTTTCTGGCAGGCCTACCTACAGTTTCTTTGACATACAGCAATTAATCGCCGGCAGCGGCCATTCAAAATAAGACGACAAAGTAGGCAACGTACGTATAACCCAATATTTTGCACCTTACGCCTAATCATTGTTGCTACTGATATTGTTGACGCTCATATACGGCTGTCAACGATGTAATAAGGTTTGCCATGGGAGTACAGCGATGTTTTCTTTTAGTGTTGCGCTTTACATGTCGCTAGGGACGACATGCAATACACTTAGGTCTTAACGTAAAGTGCCCGGTATTTGTGTCTGATTTTAACCACAGTAGCAGTTCCCCGACAGTTTACAATACTAGTTCCTAACGTCTTATTTAATAAAAATTCGTCCTTTGTTAGCCGCGCTGATACTTGCAGACAAACAGACAGAAAGACAGACAAACGGAGAGACATTGCGAAACTAATAGGCGCCTTTCGCTACTTAAGAGAAAGCGCCTAAAACTTTTGACCATAACTAATAACCCATCTCCACTATATTACAGAAAACAGTATAAAAGTACTTTATTGTCCATGTAAATTACCCGATATTTTTGTTCGATTTTGAGCAAATTTGGAGCTTTTCGACAGATTTTCGTAGAAGTCACCAGTATGAAATTTCATGGAAAGCCATCCAGTAGGGGGCCGAACTGATACATGACAGACAGACGGACGGACATGACGAAATAAACAAGCGCGACCTTTGGGAACAGGCCTAAAATTACACAAACACAATGGATAGGAGCTACTAAGGAACATGAAAGAGCTCTATGCGATAAAATAAAATTATATTAGGAATAGATTCGGACAAAAAGAGATAGAAGAGCAAGTCCAAATACGTTGAAGGGACTTATCATATCAGTATAAATGGCAGAACGTTTTAGCAATTAAATGTCGGGAAATTTGTAATGTAATAATTATGAACACTTCCGGTGACGGTGCATAGGCCGTCACAGACAAAATAACATACAAAAAATTGAAACGGGTTTCTCACCTCTGGAACACACATATTTGTACAGAATCTTTTTGCAATATATGTACTTCATTTGGCTTTCATTACTGCAGCTATAGATTTATTGCTGTAGAAAATAATCATTTACATTTATTGACACACAGTGGTGTCCATCGTTACAGTAAGACAATAAGAAGTACTTTATTTAACGGCACTGTCAGATGCTAAGTTTTATAGTTTCAAGAGTAGATAAAGTATAAATACATTTTTTATCTCGGTATTTAACCAACTTGATGCACAAAATTTGTTTCACAATAAGTTTTATTTCATGCCTCTGGTATCATCACACCTACAGGTGTAATGATACCAGAGGCTGTGTAATGCAATTTTGACCTCCTGATGATGAGCACGTTTCATCGAAACATGTAGAGGCATGAAATAAAACTTATTGTGAAACAAATTTTGTGCATCAGGTTGGTTAAATACTGAGATAAATATACTGAGATGCACGGTCAGCAAAACGTCAAAATTTATAAATACATTGTATCGGTGGAATCATTCTGAGAGGGGAAAAGTGAATTACATGGTTAAAACCTGTCACATTGCCACTTTCTCCGCCATAAATTGCAAAACTTTATTCTTTGTACTTCATGAGCAGCACATTTTGCCTATTGTAACAACGTTTTTCTCGATTTCCGTACGTTGTAAACTTTACCTTTCATTGAAAGGCAAACCAAATATTATACACGTGCTACTAAGGAATTGTACTTTCTAACGATTTGCTAAACACACACAGGTTGAATGAGTGACTAACTACCTAAGCAATTAATGACTAACTGAATCATTGACCAACTAACTCCATGGTTGAGAGATCGTTTTGAAAAGGTAGCATTTTCTCAGCTAGTCAAGAAATTCCTCTCAATTTATGGAAACCCAAGTTTTCACAGTAACACGAGACCGCCACTTTCTCCTATCCCGAGCCAGAGGAATCCAGTTCACGCGCTCCCAACCGATTTCTTTAAGACGCATTTTAATTGTATCCTCCTATCTACGCTTAGGGCTTCCAAATGGTCTCTTCCCTTAGGTTTAGACACCAAGGTTCCGTACATGTCTCTCTTCCGCCAATTTGTTTCAAATGCTCCTCCCATCTCATTCCTCTTAATTTCATCACCCTGCTAATATTTAATGAGGAGTACAGATCATGAAGATCCTCTTTGTGTAATTTTCTACACTGTCTTATCATCTCTTCCCCCTTAGGTCCAAATATTCTCAGTGCCCTATTTTCGCGTATAATCAACTTATGTTCCTCCCTTGATGTGAGAGGCCAAGTTTCTCGTATGTAAAAAAGGACACAAGCTGAACGAAACTGTATCGCTAACCATACAACTTAGTACTGAATTCAGAGGCGACTTCTTCTCTTAGTCCGGTAGTGGCAGAAGCATAACACCTTCAGTGAGGTCAATAAAAGGGATAAGGGTGTGTGCAGTGCTGCTATAAGCATGTGAGAAAAGGTAAGCATAACATTTGATCTGTTACTGCAGCCGGATTACAAATTCTTCGAAGATAAAATTCGGTGTTTCGTTACCTGCATATGGCTTACACAAAGCAGTGGTAATACATAGTCTGCAGAATTCGCATATTGCATTCCCCGTGTGACACCATTATGAATTAAATCTTTAAGTAACAACAAAACAAAAGTAAAATTATAATCTGAAGAGATGGAAGTGGCGAAACGAAAGAAGTAATTTAGTGACATATATTGTATGATATAGAGGGTGGAAGAGTTTAAATGGTAGGGAAAATCTTTAACATATCAAAATTTTATTCCGGAAGAAATTAAAAGCAGATTGAGGTCAGGAAATGCTTGCTATCATTCGGTGCAGAATCTTTTGTCTTCTAGGTCGCTATCCATAAATTTAAAGATTAAGATATATAGAACAATAATTTTGCCGGTTGTTTTGTATGGGTGTGAAACTTGGTCGCTGACATTGCGAGAGGAAAGGAAGCTGAGGGTGTTTGAGAATATGGTGTTGAGGAGAATATTTGGACCTAGGAGGGACGACGTGACGGGGGAATGGAGGAGATTGTATAACGAGGAGCTAAATGATCTGTACTCCTCACCCAATATTGTGCGGGTGATAAAATCGAGAAGAATGAAATGGGCTGGGCATGTGGCGCATATGGGTGAGGAGAGGGGGGTGTATAGGGTCTTGGTGGGGAAACAGGAGGGAAAGAGACCACTGGGGAGACCTAGGCGTAGATGGGTGGATAATATTAGGAT
>Ga0131853_10026436_pt1 | contig 10438 bp, 9 predicted proteins | sample TergutLab28metaG_FD_92764 | JGI IMG/M metagenome (GOLD analysis project Ga0131853, IMG submission 92764) | Labiotermes labralis P1 segment gut microbial communities from Petit-Saut dam, French Guiana - Lab288 P1 (version 2) (version 2) | ecosystem: Host-associated > Arthropoda: Insects >... | reverse complement strand
CAAAGCTGTCTCAAGCAATAATTGTTAGCGTAGGAACCGGCACCGCACTTGTGCGCGCAACCGAAAACGGCATTTCCCATATCGGCGGCAGCGGCGTTGGCGGCGGAACGCTTATTAACCTTGCAGAACGCTTTGTTGGGGCGCATAGTTTCGCAAGTATAACAAACCTGGCACATAGCGGAAATTTAGGGGCTGTAGACCTTAGACTAAGCGATATCTCTAAAGAAGCAATTGGCAACCTGCCGCCAGGCGCAACCGTTTCCAACTTTGGCAAAATGCAGGATACAGCCGCCCCGGCAGACATTGTGCTTGGGCTCATTAATATGATTTTTGAAAGCGTAGGCATGATGGCGGTGTTTGCCACATTAAACGACACCGTAAAGGATATTGTCCTCATCGGGTCGCTGTCCGTGATAGACCAAGCATCGACTGTTTTTGATACACTGGCAAAGATACACACAGTTAACCGCTTTCATATCCCGCAAAATGCTATTTTTGCGACGGCGGTTGGTGCTGCATTGTCAGAGATTTACAATATGTAAAAACAGCTTAATGGTTATTGGCCATCAAGCTGTTACACTTTTAACATCCTCAATTATCTCCAAATAATTATCCTGGAAAAGCGCCGTGCCTATGACAAAATTGGTAACACCCATCGGGAACAAGCGGCGCACTTTTTCGGCATTAACATTACCATCTACGCATAAGGAAAAACCGTAACGCTTGGCAAATTCGCCCAGCGTTTTTATTTTATCAAGAGTGTACTCCAAAAATGCCTGCCCGGCAAAACCCGGATTTACAGTCATGGCCAAAACATGCCCACAAAGCGGCAGCAATTCCTTGACTGTTTCTACAGAAGTGCCAGGGTTTATTGCAATGCCCGGCACCGCGCCCATGTCCTTTATAGCGGCAAGGGTGCGCGCGGCATGCCTATCGGCCTCCGGGTGAATTATGATGGTTTCTGCGCCCAAGTCGTAAAAATGCCGGATATAGCGCGCAGGGGCGTCTATCATTAGGTGAACATCCATCGGAATATCGGTGTTTTTCTTTATCGTTTTTACAATTTCCGTACCGCAGCCGAAGTTTGGCACAAAACTGCCATCCATAACATCTACGTGAAAGTAGTCAATACCTGCCGCCGCAAGTTTAAGAATTTCACCTTTTAAATCCCCATGGTCGGCACATAGGACACTGGGGTGTATCTTTGGCACAAGCACAGGCGCACTCATAATTCTATCGATGCCGTATATGCGCCGGCCTCCGGTGAATTATCCATTTCCGTAAGCATGTCCACTCTTTCGGCATGGCGGCCGCCTTCAAATTCTGTGTTAAGCCAAGTTTCAAGCAGGGTTTTTGCAAGTTCGGACGCGATTACCCGTGCCCCCAACGCTATTGCGTTGGCATTATTGTGCAAGCGTGACATATATGCCGTGTAAATATCGGTACAGTTTACACAACGTACACCGGCAACGCTATTGGCTGCAAGCGAAATGCCAAAACCCGTACCGCATATTAGAACGGCGCGGTCGTAATCGCCTCTAGTTAGCCTATCGGCCGCCAAACGCCCGTATATCGGGTACTCTGCACGAGCCGGGCTGTGCGTACCCAGGTCTTCGACTTCATGACCTAATATCTCGATATATTCTTGCAGTTCCTTTTTCATCTGATAGCCAACGTGGTCGCTTGCCATTACTATTTTTAGCTTGTTGATCATTGTTGATTCCTCCATTTTAATGGGACTCTGCCCTCTCGCAAGCTTCGCTTGCTGGCCGGGTGGCCCGATGTTTCGCATCGCCGACTTCGTCGGTGTATACCCCGCCGTTTCGGAATGCAGGTTGCCCTGCAGCCGATCCTGGGAATGAATCCCACTTACACTTCCTCGTTTATGCCTTTGGCATCAACTCCGGGAAGCGGTGAAGCCGCTTTTTTATTGTACATGAAAAAGTCTACCACTACCAGGACAAAATATCAATATGGTGTTATAATATAGCCGAGGTGAAATAAGCGAATTTCAGCTTCTTTCATCAGATTATTTGTGCTTTCCGCAAGGAGGTATACACCGGCGAAGCCGGCGATGCGATAGCATCGGGCCACCCGGCCAGTTTTGCAGTGCACTGCAAAACGAGAGGGGCTCTGCCCGACGGAAAGGAATGGAATATGGACAGACGAGACAAAGAAAATTACTACCTAGACATAGCAGAATCCGTCTTGCAACGCTGCACATGCCTGCGAAGGCATTACGGTGCGGTTATTGTCAAAGCCGACGAGATTATATCTACAGGTTACGTAGGTTCGCCTCGCGAGCGGAAAAATTGTACAGATTTAGGCTCATGCATACGCGAGGAAAGAAAAATAGCCCGTGGCGAAAGATTTGAATTGTGCCGCAGTGTTCATGCAGAGGCAAATGCTATTATAAGCGCATCGAGGCGGGATATGCTTGGCAGCACAATATATCTGGTTGGGATTAATGTGGCTACGAACACTTATGTAGAGAAGGCCAGTAGCTGCGCAATGTGTAAAAGGCTGGTTATTAACGCAGGCATTGCAAATGTTGTCATAAGGGACAGCAAAGAGGACTATCGGGTAATTAACGTTGACGACTGGGTACTAAACGACGACTCATTAGAGCATACATTTGGGTACTAGGGCGTGTTCCCACTATAAGAATATGCAGATTTGCGAGCCTGATTTTTCGCAAGTTTGGGCAAGTGATAACAAAATTACGCAAGGAAAAAATTGCACGAAATAGCGGAAATATAGCAGTTTTGATTTCGGTGCGGAAAATTTCCTATGCATTGTAGGTGGTTCATGCACTGCATTTGCTTCGCAAAAGCTACGTGCATTCACCACAATGCATGTATGTTAATTTTCCGTATAGTTAATAAAACTGTTATATCAGCCGCAAAGGTGTGTATTCGTTAGTGGGAACACGCCCTAAAGGAGAGTTTATGCAAAACTATACCGAACAAAATGCAAGAGCCATCGACCGATGGATTACGGAAGATAACTGGGAATGGGGCATACCTGTATCACCGGAAGATTGCGAAAAAGCACGCCGCGGCGAATGGGGTGTGCTGCTTACACCAACAATATTCGTACCAGAGGAATGGTTTCCGCCGTTTAAGGGCACTAAGCTTTTAGGGCTTGCCAGCGGCGGCGGGCAGCAGATGCCCGTATTCTCAATACTTGGGGCAGAATGTACCGTGATGGATTTATCCGATGTTCAACTGGAAAGCGAAAAAAAAGTAGCCAAGCGCGAAGGCTACGAAATTGAAATTGTGAAGGCTGATATGACAAAACTTTTCCCGTTTGAAGATAGCAGTTTTGACGTAATTTTTCACCCAGTTTCAAACTGCTATATAGAAGATGTGCACCATGTATGGCGGGAATGTTTTCGTGTATTAAAACCGGGTGGGGTGCTGCTGTCCGGGCTTGATAATGGCATAAATTATATTTTTGATTACGACGACCCGGACACGGTCACAACGCTTACGGTGTCAAATACGCTGCCATTTAACCCGCTAAGAAACCCCGCGCAGATGCAAAAAATTGTAGATGCCGGTGATGATGACATACAATTCAGCCACACATTCGACGAGCAAATTGGCGGACAACTAAAAGCCGGGTTTTTCATAACCGCCGCATATGAAGATTTTAACGGTAAACCCGAGGGCAATGACCCTTTGGTAAAAGCGAATATACCCACATTTTGGGCAACTAGGGCAGTAAAGCCTTAATATCTTCTTCTCCAAAAAAATAGTCCGCATTGCAAAAACTACAATGCAAGTTTGCTCCGCCATCTTCTTTTAAGATTGCATGAAGCTCATCAGGCCCTACGCTTATAAGGGCCTTTTTTGTTTTCTCACGTGAGCAATTGCAGTAAAATTCCGGATAAATAGTTTCTAAAATTGTGAGGCCGTGGCCTGCAAATATCATTTTCAGGATATTTTCTACAGTTTTGCCATCTTCAAGCAGAGTGGTCATTGGTGGCAAAGTTGGCAAAACATTTTCTAAATGGGATATCATCCCTTCTTCGGCAAATGGCATTAGCTGGATTATATACCCCCCGGCCTGCTTCACGCTGTAATCTACATCCACCAGAACGCCCAGCGCAACCGACGATGGCGTTTGCTCGCTGGTGGCGAAATAATACGTAATATCTTCTGCAATTTCGCTAGATATCAGCTCCACCTGCCCGGATACAGGTTCTTTTAACCCCATATCTTGCGTAACCGTGAGCACACCAATGCCTACCGCGCCGCCTACATCTAACTTACCGTGGGTATTTTTCATCATTTCAATTTGCGGGTTAAACACATAGCCTTTTACGCGAGATTTATTGTCTGTGACCGCGATTATTCCACCCAGCGGCCCGCTTCCGCGGATGTCGAGCGTTAATACATCAGAATCATTTTTTAATGTTGCACCCATCATGGCGGCGGCGGTTAATGTCCTGCCAAGTGCAGCGGTTGCAACAGGCGTGGTTTTATGCAATGTTTGCGCCTTGTTTACTAGATTTTTTGTGTTTGACGCAAAAATACGCACAGACCCATTGCCCGCGGTAGCTCTAATTATATAATCTGGCATAATTTCATTCCTGTTCAAATAAATTTTGTTAACATTTTGTTAATTGTGTACAAATTTCCTCACACTTCGTCGAAATTTCATGTTACAATATACACAGAAGTGGCTATACCGCTTTAGTGGCGGGGCATACACCTGCGAAGCAGGCGTGCGTAAGCACGGGCCCCCCGGCCAGCAAGCGAAGCTTGCGAGAGGGCAGAGCCCCATTTTATAGGGAGAGATGTATGTGTCTGTAAGATTTTCTGAAGAGGAATTTAACAAGCTAAAAAACCATCTGGTACCCTACAGTTGTGCATTAAAAAACATAGAAACGCGCGTTCAAATTTTACTTGAAGATTTTAGAAATTTACAAAACTTCAACCCAATAGAACATGTAAAATCACGGTTGAAATCGCCGGAAAGCATAGCGGAAAAATTGCAACGCCGCGGCTTTGAAATTACAGCAGACAGTGCAATTAAAAACCTTTACGATATCGCAGGCATACGGTGTACCTGTGCCTACTCTAAAGATGTTGCGTTTTTGGCAGATGTTTTCCGCCGCCAGGTAGACATGAAAATCCTTTACGAGAGGGATTATATCAGCAACCCCAAGCCTACCGGGTACAGAAGTTACCATCTTGCCGTAGAAATTCCTATTTATTTTACTTGCGACACAAAATATGTGCCTGTAGAAGTACAGATACGCACACAGGCAATGGACTTTTGGGCTTCTTTGGAACATAATGTGCGGTACAAATATGACAATGAAGTGCCAGAAAGTATTAGTGCCGAATTAGTGGCATGTGCAGAAGAAATTGCAGAAATGGATAAACGAATGTATAGGATTCATGAATCTACGCGCGGGGTGCAACGAGAACACGCCCTAGAATAATCCAGTTATTACGCCATTTTTGTCTACATCAATATTGTTTGCAGCGGGTATTCTTGCAAGACCCGGCATTGTCATAATATCGCCGGTTAAAGCCACAACAAACCCGGCGCCAGCAGACAATCTCACTTGTCTGATTGTAATGCCAAAGTCCGTTGGTGCACCAAGTAATTTAGCATTGTCCGAGAAGGAATACTGCGTTTTTGCTATACATACGGGAAGTTCTTTGTACCCTAGTTTTTCTAAAGTGCGAATCTGTTTTGCGGCTTCCGGAGCAAAACTTACATCACCTGCCCCATAGACAGTTTTTGCCACAGCTCCAATTTTTGCTTTTAAGGATTGGGAAAGTTTATAGGTAAATTTCACTTGCGATTCCCTTTCGGCAATTGCCAGAACGGTATTTGCTAAGCCAGTGCCGCCTTCCCCACCTTTGGCATGTACTTCCGCCATTTCACATTCGACACCCAGTTCTTTAACGGCATTTTTAATGCATTCGATTTCCGCAGGGGTGTCTGTAGAAAATTTATTTATGGCCACAACACATGGCAGCTCAAAATTTTGCGTGATGTTTTGCACATGGCGCACAAGATTTGGGATGCCTTTTTGCAAGGCTTCCACGTCTTCTTGGCCCAAATTGGCCTTGTCTGCGCCGCCATGATATTTTAGCGCGCGGATAGTTGCAACCACCACTACAGCACTTGGGCTAAGCCCCATTTTGCGGCATTTTATGTTTAAGAATTTTTCTGCACCCAAATCTGCACCAAAACCGGCCTCGGTTATTACATAATCGCCAAGTTCCATTGCAAGGGAAGTTGCGGCCATCGTATTGCAGCCGTGGGCGATATTGGCAAACGGCCCGCCATGGATAATTGCAGGCGTACTTTCCAGCGTTTGCACCAAATTAGGGTTAAACGCTTCTTTCAGCAGTGCAGCCATTGCGCCATGGGCTTGCAGATCCCTTGCGGTTATGGGCTTGCGGTCGTAGGTGTATGCTACCACTATGCGCGACAGGTTTTCCTTCAAGTCCGTTAGGCTTTTAGACAGGCAGAAAATTGCCATTACTTCCGATGCGGCGGTTATGTCAAAACCATCTTCGCGGGGGGTGCCATTGGCTTTACCGCCCAAACCGCTGGTTAAGAAGCGCAACTGACGGTCGTTCATGTCCATTGCCCGGCGGTATATTACTTGGCGCGGGTCGATATTTAGCTCGTTACCCCACCAAATATGGTTATCCAGCATGGCGGCAAGCAGGTTGTGCGCGGCGGTTATTGCGTGCAAATCTCCTGTAAAGTGCAGGTTAATATCTTCCATAGGGATAATTTGAGCATACCCGCCGCCGGTTGCGCCGCCTTTCATACCAAAAACCGGCCCAATAGACGGCTCGCGCAAACAAATAACCGTTTTTTTGCCAAGTTTTGCAAAGGCATCGCCCAAGCCTACAGAAATAGTAGTTTTCCCCTCCCCTGCGGGGGTTGGGCTTATTGCAGTGACCAAAATTACTTTTGCCGGTGATTTGCCAACCATAGAGTTTTTGTATCCGGCACTAATTTTTGCCTTATAGTGACCATATGGTTGCAAATTTTCAGGTGCTAGGCCAAGCTTTGCGCCAATTTCCGCAATTGGAGTTATTTTAGCTTCTTGCGCAATTTGGATATCTGACTTCATTTTTTGTACCTTTCTACATCTCCGACATTGCCCTCAAGGAATCCCAATCCCATGTAAGCATTTGCGGCTTAAAAAGCCTATTCATTTTTTCAAGCGATTCTGCATCTGTAGCCAGCCATTCAAATTGGTCGTGCTCTTCAGAAAGCACAACTTCATCACAGTTTTTGGCTATACACAGATAAATAACGCCCGTAATTTGCCGCGTATCGGTTACATAATTCCAGGTATCCACAAGAGACACTGGGGATATTATTAGCCCTGTTTCCTCCATAACCTCACGTATAACGGTTTCTTCTGCTGTTTCGCCAAATTCCATCCTACCACCGGGCAATTCAAATCTTGGGGATCTGATGTTGCGTTGGTGAACGGCCAGAAATTTATCGCCGTTAAATATCAGTGCTTTTACGGCAAACTCAATCATTTGCTACATCACCTCGCAAAGTTTTTTCTGGACAAGGTTACGCACATAATCCAACGCATCCCCCACGGCAACTTTTTCCGAAAGCGACTTATCCCGTGTTGTAACTTCCACAACATCTTCCTTGCAATTTTTGGGGCTAACAATAACCCGTACAGGAATCCCAAGCAAATCTGCATCGGAGAACATGAATCCAGGGCTTACCGCGCGGTCGTCAAATATTACTTCTACCCCGGCTTTTTGCAAATCGCCGTATAGTTTGTTTGCAATCTCCGCTACTTGCGGGTCGTTGCTTTTTAGCGCGCATATATGCACCTGCCAAGGCGCAATGGACATTGGCCAAATTGGCCCGTAATCGTCGTGGTACGCCTCACATACCGATGCAGCAACCCTGCCGACTCCAATACCGTAGCAGCCCATTATTGGGAAATGCTCCTGGCCTTCGCTATCGGTGTATTTCATATTCATTGCCTCGGTATATTTTATACCTAACTGGAAGATATTGCCCACTTCAACGCCACGGGAAATGGTGATTCCTTCTACGCCGCATTTCGGGCAAATGCCGCCTTCTACAACCTTGGCAAAGTCGTAATATTCAACGTCGCCAAAATCCCTTGCGATATCAAAACCGGTATAGTGGTACTCGTCTTTGTTTGCGCCGCACACAAGGTTATTTAAGCCTTTCAGCGAAGCATCAAAAAGTATCTTCGTGTTTTCAGGCAACCCCATTGGCCCAAGATATCCTGCACACAGGCCGGAGTCCTCCGTAACCGTTGCGGGGTAAATATCGCAGCCCAAATGGTTGGACAGCTTTAAATCCTGCAACTCTAAGTCACCACGCATAAACACGATAATATAGCTGTTATCCGCTTTCTGCTGGTATACAACGGCTTTGCAGCATTTGTCTTGCGTTGTGCCTAAGAATGCGGCTACTTCTTCGATGGCTTTTTGGTTTGGCGTATGAACCAAATTCAGTTGATCAGTATCTTTAACCGGCTGATTTTTTACAATATTTTCGGCGGCTTCGATATTCGCGCGGTAGTTACATTTTTCGCAAATGACAAGCGTGTCCTCACCAATCGGAGTTAAAAACATAAATTCGTGAGCCACTTTGCCGCCCATCATACCGGAATCGGATGCAACCGAAACCACTTGCGGAATCCCACAACGCGCATAAATACGCTCATATGCCTTGTGGCACTCGTCATAGTATTTTTCCAAATCTTCTTGGGATGTATGGAAAGAGTATGCATCTTTCATGGTAAATTCGCGCACACGAATCAAACCGCCGCGGGAACGCGCCTCGTCGCGGAATTTTGTTTGTATCTGGTAAACCATAAACGGATATTTTGCATAACTTTGCCCATATTCCCGCACCAAATGAACACAGGCCTCTTCGTGGGTCATTCCCAGTACAAACGGCGTATCGTTGCGGTCTACAAACCGCAGCAGTTCGTTGTTAATTTGGTCGTACCGTCCAGACTCTTGCCAAAGCGATGCGGGAAGCACTACGGGAAACAGAACCTCTTGCCCGTCTATTGCATCCATTTCTTCACGGATTATCCGCTCAATTTTTTGCGTAATTCTACGAAGAGGCATGTACGCAGAAAAAATTCCATTTGCAACCTGCCGTATATATCCGCCGCGAATCATTAGCGCGTGGCTGTCTATAACGCAGTCCGCGGGGCGTTCCTTAAAACGGTCACCTACTAATTTGTCTAGTTTCATAAAAATTCCTACCTTTCAGGCTTCATTAGCGGGAACAGAACACATTCCCGTATTGGCTTGTCCATAATTACCGAAAACAGCCTTTCTGAAACGCCAAACCCAAACGCAGGCGGCATACCGTATTTTAGCGCTTCGATAAAGTCGCTGTCATGGTTGTGAGCCTCTGTATCGCCGGATTCGCTCATATCCCTCTGCTCTTTGAACCTTAACTCCAAATCTATCGGGTCGTTTAACTCCGAATATCCATTGCCCATTTCCGACCCGGCCAAGATTACTTGCATCTGGTCTACTTTCCTGGGGTCGGATTTAAGCCTTTTGGGCAAGGGGTTAAGCTGAACAGGCTGCCCGGTTAAAAAGCCTGGCCCAGATAAGTCCTTCCGTACCAGTTTCCACAAAACATCCACAAGCCGCCAAAAACTTAGCTTTGGGTCATACGACACATCCAATGAGTCAAGCTTTGCCTTTATTTCTGCCTCGGATGTGTCATAAATGCAGATGCCTGTATTTTCCTTGATTACGCTTTCAAAATCATAAATTTGCCACTCGTCGTCCACGTCAATTTCAAACCCGCGTGACATAAATTTACTCGTACCCAGCGTGGCACGAATAACTTTGCGGTACATTTCTTTGACCATGTTCATGCCTTCGCTGCAATCGGCGTAAGCCCAATAAAACTCCATTTGCGTGTAGTCTTGCAAATGTTCGCTGCTTATACCCTCGTTGCGGAATTGCCGCCCAATTTCGAATGTTTTTTCGTACCCGGCAACCAACAGCTTTTTCTGCCATAATTCTCCCATGGATATCCTCAAAAACACGTCGATATCCAGCGCGTCGTGGTGTGTTTTAAACGGCGTGGCCGCGGCACCACCCGCCGTAACTTCAAGTGTCGGGGTTTCCACTTCCAAGAACCCGCGTTCCAGCAAAAAGCTTCTTATCGCGCTCCAAAACAGTTGCTTTTTTATGAACCGCTCTTTAACGTCGCTGTTCATGATTATATCTAAATATCTGCGCCTAAGCCGTAAATCGTCGTCGGTAATACCATGGAATTTTTCCGGCAGCGGCTTTAAGGCTTTGGTAATGTGGTAAAGCCTGTGAGCTCGTACGCTAATTTCACCGGCTTCTGTAATAAATACCTCACCCGTAACCCCTACTATATCACCAATATCAGCCTTGCT
>Ga0131853_10026434_pt1 | contig 10438 bp, 5 predicted proteins | sample TergutLab28metaG_FD_92764 | JGI IMG/M metagenome (GOLD analysis project Ga0131853, IMG submission 92764) | Labiotermes labralis P1 segment gut microbial communities from Petit-Saut dam, French Guiana - Lab288 P1 (version 2) (version 2) | ecosystem: Host-associated > Arthropoda: Insects >... | reverse complement strand
ATTATTTACTGCTCAACATGTTTCGGATTTTAATACATCCATCCTCAGGAGCTTGCGACTTATTTGTTGAGTTATTTCATGGGTTGTATTGCTCTGGTTCGATGTGTGTTGGTGTTACGTTGTGGTTTGGCTGGGGTGATGTGGTATCCGTATGCAGGCTTCAGCCACATCACTCCAGCCAAACCACAATGTAACACCAACAGACATCGAGCCAGAGCAATACAACCCATGAAATAACTCAACAAATAAGTCGCAAGCTTCTGAAGATGGATGTATTAACATCCGAAACATGTTGAGCAGTAAATAATGAAATAATAAAGCAAGTGACATCAAGTTGGTCTCGCTTTATTCAACTATCAAGATGATGCACGGGCCAATAAACATAAGACTTCCAAGTTTTGTTAAATTAGCAGCTGAAGGGAAGAGACTATCTATATGCGTAGGGCAAAATAATGTCGTGTAGAAAAATGTCTAAGACCGACCTCAAGACCTTACGATTTAATTAATCTCTTCGGGTTTTTTTTATGTATTTCCAGTAAAATAATTCAAATCTTCCGGAAGATGAATGTAATTTAGTACATAGAGTTGTAAATTTTAGCGAAGAACACAGTTCATTGCGCGTTTCATGTGCACAAATTCAACATCTGGAACAAGCGTTCCGAAGTGACCTCAGATTATTTCCCACAAATGTAATAAAATAGTAGAACAAAATGTAATAAAATATTTAAGGTAGGCCTAATTTGCATGTCAATTATTAATTTAATTTCATCGAAAGTTTAAGACTCTCTTAGGTAAGAAGTCAGAAAGCTCATTTTATTTCTAAAAAGTCCCTTTAAAAGGACCTCTAATGCAGTAAGATGTCTCACGTCGACTAAAAATTTAAGTCCGGGTACTTGTCGTTCTTTTATTACAAAGAATTGGGACCGGATTTCTGAATATCTTAAAATAAAACCGTCTATGCACCAGAGCCTTGTTACTCCACATTAAAACGTATCAAATTAATATTGCTCTCTTCTGTTCCAGCAAGCAGAAACCATCCACTAAATATTATAAAGAGTAAACAGCGTGACAGATTGGCTAGAACGGAACTATGACCACGTAAATACCACTGTTACAATGTTCAATTTATTTAATTCCGCTATAGTTTCCAAGGCCAACATTAGGATAAAAATTCATGTGAGGGTAAAAACACTGAATTTATATATATTTAAAAGAAATCCAAGCCTTAAAATGAGTTTGGCAATATCAGCAGATCATTGATTTGGATGTGAAATAATGCGATGAAATTATTATGCGAAGTAGCAAAGCATTTTTGTATACTACAATGTAAAAAAAAGTAGCAATGTTGTTGTAATGTTGTTGTAATGTTGTAGTAGAGCTGGTGGCTGCTGTATAAAAAAAACAAATTGATACAGAGCGAAATGTCAATAGAGCCAGTACTTAGCAGCACGTCACTCTACTTGAATATTCAGTGCGAGCTATTGATACAGCCAGTACGTAGCCAAGTCACTGTAAGTACCAGTTCCTTTTCATTACCTCTCCTAATCACTAATTTATCTAGAAAATTTAAGTGAACGGAGAAGCCACGACACTAAATTATTTATGAAATAAAGTGAAATGCCAACTTGATGCAACTAGGAAATTTTATTGATGTATTCTTAGCTCGACATGTTTCGGGTACATACGCCCATCATCAGGAGCATTAGATGTTGAGTTGCAGCATTTGGTTTTCTGCACCGGGTTTTTGGATGGGTGGTGGTTTTGAGAGCCTCTGCGTAGGTCGTGTGTACTGTGCGGATTGTGCCGTCCACCATCCGCACTGTTTTCGGTGCAGAAAACCATATGCTGCAACTCAGCATCTAATGCTCCTGATGATGGGCGTATATGCCCGAAACATGTCGAGCTAAGAATACATCAATAAAATCACCTAGTTGCATCAAACGAAGATGCACGGTTAAACAACCCTCACTAAAGTATTTACTTTTTAAATCTGGAATTGATGTAAAAAAGGATTCAGTTCTTTGAGCACATGAAGGGAGAAGTTCAAATAACAGTATGACTTGTAAAGTGGGACATGTGTTCAAACAGCTGAGCAACGGTGTAGATGCTTCTTCGCCACTTTCGCTAGAAATTCTACAAAGTGTGTCACTGTGTTTTCACAAAACCAATTGTCACTCAGTTCTACAAATTGTTAATAATTTAGGAACTTAATATTCTCAAGCAACTGATATTCCGATTATCACTGATCAGACTTGGAAATGTGAACATGTTAATAAGCAACAAGCTTTAAAATTTTAGCCTTTGTACATGATTAGCACAGCAGACTGGCAAACTTTGAGGTATTACGTTGTCATATTTCCTTTTCTGTTCTCAGTTCAGTGTTCTTAACCGCAAAAATAGCAGAGCGGTGCAAAAGGAGTAATATTGTATGTATGTATGAATGTGTGTATATATATATATATATATATGTACACATACACATTTGAAATAAAAAGAAACCCTTAAACATATGTGCCTCATTGCAACTCCCATCATGCACTCTAATTCAAGAGATGACTAAAAATATTTATGATGGAATTATAAAAAAAATATTTAAAACTTTAAAATTGTGATTGTTACAGTTGCGTCCAGTATGACTAACTTTTTAACAACCGTCAAAATAGTAACATGTTAATCTAACATTATTAACACCGTATATTCCTTCACCTGCCCAACATGTCTGCTCATCAGATGCCTGCCTTTGTTAGAAATACCGATTTACAATAAGAAATTCACTTGATTGTCACATGCTTATTACCTTTAGAGTTCGTTCATTCAACACTATACACAGCCAGTACATTATGCAAATTAATGTATACGAAAATATAAAATACATCACTGATACAATGATATGAACAACGATTAGATGCAGCAATAATAATTTGTTGATAATTTCAATCAGCTCAACATGTTTCACACAGTCTAGTGCTCCTGAGGGTGGGCGAAATTATCGCCCGAAACATGTTGAGCTGATTGAAATTATCAGTAAATTATTATTGCTGCATCTAGTTGGCGTTTGTATCATTGTATCAGTGATGCACGATCATACAAACATCAAACTCATATCACCAATGTTTGTTGTGGAATTTAATAGATTTAACTGAAGAATAAAATTGATTATGATTAATAAATATTAATGATTGACAATGAAGTTTAATATAGATATTTTTGAATGGCCTGATTGCATATGATATGAAATAAACCAATTTAAATCATCATCATTATGCACTGAATATGCAACAGATATAATCCAGTAGACGGCGTAACAAAAATCAATAAATAATTCATCGTTAGTGACCAGCAGGTAACATCATGAACATATTAGACAGGTAAGGAATATATTGGCTTGATAATACTGAAATATTTGGCCGTATTGAAGGTTGTCAATAACATGCCCGACCCTTGATTTGTTATCCCTGAAATCATCCAAGTTATACGGCACGCCAACACACAGCTTCTAAGTTTTGAAAACAAATAAGAGCAAGAAAAAAGCGCAAGGAGAAAAATCTTGTTTAACCCCATAAAGAGAAATAAAAAAATTAATTTTTTGGCGATACTGGCCACCATTAATTTTTTTTTTAGGAAAGGTCCCTCGGGACTTGCATTTCAAGTATATTAGTGCAATTATACACAATTCCCCTCTCTTTTCCAGTGGGAGTATAATGTAGTTTTGGGTTACATTGATCAGAACGTACACAGCAAAACTTATCATCTAAATACACCCATAATCACACCCACATACATGCGTACTACTAACAACTAGCTTATGTATGTAGCAGTCCATTCATCTTAGGTAGATATACCAGTGTGCACTGAACAAACTGCAGGGTTGATCACACACACAAAATACAGTTCCAAATCAGTCATTTTTATTACCGAACATTTACGAGATATATCATTATAATTAAACACATAAATTGAAATTTTCAGATTAAATTCTGTTCTTCTCTGCTGTCATTGTGCGCCACATTAACAATTCTGCCAGTTTCTTCCAAGAATAAAAACAGTGCATTTACAAATTTGAAATAAATTAGACAATACTGATAAATACAATGTTATGATATTGAAAACTTGTTCCATAAGGTATATCGGAAATAGGCCTACGCCATAAAACGTAATAAACACCATCAACCCTAATTAGAATTACACGGAGAAATCAAACAATAATAACAAATTTGGTTTACTTCGGAGGCAGTGCTGGCAACACTGAAAAATATACCACATTTGACACGGTCGTGTTAACAACTGTGCAATCCTTGATGATGGGTCAGTGAGGCCCGAAATATGTAGGAGTTTATGTGTAATGAAACATTACTGTAATTGTAAAGAAGTGTGTGCGTTTTGTTGGTTTATAATGTAGCAGTCGTGTCCTAATGCACGGAATGGGAAATGTAAACAAATAAAATTTAATGTTTCGCCAAGGTGGGTTATACCAGTAGACCAGTATCATACAGTTTGTGGCTATATAAGCTAAGTTTAAATATTTTTTCCAATGGTTCATAAGTATTTTTTGGTTCAATTTTTGATATTGTCCGATGTCCAAACTTTCAGTCGAAAACAACACGAATCTCGCCATTTGCATTTAATTGTCGTTTATTGTTTTCGAGTAGAATAAACACGCATAAACACACAAAACACTGAATTTTATGTTTTGCTGACCGTGCATTCTGGTACGACTCTGGTTAAATGAACAATATGATGTACAATTACGTTATATAATACGTTCATTATTATAATCCTCTACATGTTTCAAGCAACTCTGTGTTCATCATCAGGAGGTCAAATTGTATTAATACAGCACCTGGTACAGTAACTGCAGTTCTTTCTCAAACTGCACACCGTAAGGTCACTTACACAGAATACTATACCAGATGCTGTATTAATACAATTCGACCTCCTGATGATGAGCACAGAGTTGCTCGAAACATGTAGAGGATTATAATTATAAATGTATTATTTAATGTAATTGTGCATCAAGTTGGTCATTTAACCCGAGAGTAACCAGAGATACAAAACACGTTTAAATTGTTTGTTCCGTTTAAAGAAAGCACCAAGATAAAATTACGATATGTTATTTGACTTTTCTAGTCACAGGGAGTGAAATGTAGCAATACTGACGGAAGAAAGACAATTCCGCATAGCGATAAACGTTTGGGGTTGAGAACGTTTAAGGATCGGTTTAAAAATGCAAACGACGGCAAGCGAGAGCTTATGGTGCAGCTTATGACGTCTTAATGTGTCTGATTGGCACGTCACAGTGAAGACCGCCCAAAAAACTGCACCATAAGCTATCGCTTGCCGTCGTTTGAATTTTTAAACCGATCCTTAAACTTTCTCAACCCCAAACGTTTATCGCTATGCGGAATTGTCTTTCTTCCGTCAATATTGCTACATTTCACTCCCTGTGACTAGAAAAGTCAAATAACATATCGTAATTTTATTTTGAATCCGCAAGAAACGAACGTTTAGTCATGGAAGAAAATTACTCATTACTTTGGAACGATTAGATCCAAATTGAAGGAAAGTTCGGACAATAATTAAGACAATGGAAAACTTCTGCGTGATTAAAAGTCATACCGTATCAACAGATTACTTTCAGTTTTTACTTAAATTGGTAATAAACCAAGATAAATGTATTTTAATTTCATTATTACATGAAAACAATGGGCGATGGCTTGCAGGTTACCGTGACGATCTGAAAAGGGAACAAGCGCCTGTGAATCAAAGGCAGACTATGGGAGATAAGAAAACCAGGCCGACTAACGCCATGTTGTTATCTTGGCTTAGAATCTTCTTTTGGTACACACTTCACGTGCTAATTATTTTAGTTACATTTCTTTTCAAATTCTCCTCCTTTCTTCACTCCACATTTTAAAGAAACTAGTCTTCATACCCACAAAATACTAAAATAACTTTCAATATATTCCAGAATAAGATAAAAGTTTGCTAAGTAACGATAAAATACAGCTGAATATTCCTTAGTAATTAGAAGCAAGCATCTAATTAAAGACTACTCAGGTACAGCTCGGAACTGCCATTTTATATCTCTTTCTCACTGATCCGATGTCGCGACAGACGGTACAGTCACCGCTTAAAGGCAGAGAACAAAACAGCTTTATCGTATAGAAAGTCTGTATCGACTGGGACATTCCATGGCAGTCGCCGTGCTCACAGACACCACAAAAGGGACACTAAGTGCACAGTACGTGGCAAAAATATGCACATTATTTGAATGATAGTAAGAAGCAAAAAATATCAGGCACAAAGCGTCCTAGAAACTTACGACAACTGATGGTGACATGTGCAGTTCAGTTGTAACTAAGAACACTAGACGCTGGCTCCGATCAGCGTCGCCGCACGTATATCCTGCAGTTGAGTTATCCAAGTTACACACACAGAACTGTATGGCGTACTGCATTTCATTTCTATATACAAAGTACATGTGGGCCGGGATAGTGTAGTCGGTGTAACAACTAGCTACGGTCATAACGGTCCGGGGATCTAATTCCGATGGGGGCGAGATTTTCCGCACCCGTCCAGAACGGCCCTGGAGCCCACCCAACCTCCTATACGATGGGTACCGGGTCTCTTTCCTGGGGTTAAAACGGCCGAGGCGTGGCCTTGACCACCCACCCCATCTATCGCCGAGGTAAAAGAAAGAGTACAGCCATACCTCTGGGTCTTCGTGGCCTGTTCTAGGGTGAACTGTACCTTTTATATAAATTTTTATACACAAAGTTCACACTTGTCTTAATACGCTGTGGCAGGGAATATAATAAGCTATAGCTCTAACCATCTCCTCACTCAATTGCAATGTATTTTTACGTACCAATAGCTACGTCACTACTAACTGCAGAGACTCCAATGCAGCCTTTTATACACAATGCCCATAGTTGCACCTATCCGTGTCTCATACTTACAGAACAGAGGTGTCCAATTACCATACGGCAAATTCTCTTACACAACACAATATTTCTCTATTCACAAAATGTCTCTGAGGATAATCATTAACAAGATATTTAAAGAACTATTATAAAATAAAAAAGACACTTATTGTTAACTGAGTGAATAGACAAAACAGGAAAAATTTAGAATGTAGAAACGAAGCTACTTCCGACGCACTAGTTTGTTGGAATAATGACTCTCGCACCTTCAACACGGAGGAAATAAGCATATCTAGTTTATTTGGTTACTATATTAGTTGTTTGTGTCGAACACAGCCTTGGGGAACACCAGTGCTCTTACACGAGGGTCTAAAGCAACAAACAAACAACGCCTTTGGTCTGGCTGGCGGTGTTACCTGTGAATCAAAGCTTGATGACACTAAACCGACTGCATTGTGCACTGAAGTCAAACTGTGTTTAGTAGGCTATCTAATAACATAATTTAACAAGCCATTTTTAAAATACAGCGTATGAAGGTTACCATACGTCACGCTACGAGTGTATTTTGTGTGTATCTGTGTTCTGCACAACTTGCTAAGGTAAATTTATCTCTGTGGTTCATTAAGCACGAGACCTTGAAGGCATATGAGGGAGTGGAGGTCGTGAGCCATATATTTATAACTTCTTAGATGGTAGGTTTTCAGTGTCATGTCCTGGCAAATTAACTCCTGAAGAAGCAGCCTTCGGTGCCCACAGAATAGGTAGGTGGAGGGCCACCACTGCCGGTGTGGACGCTTTGAATAAGAGAGAAATCTCTTGCCACTGGAAGGAATTGAAGGAAGTTCCTCGATCGTCCAGCCCGTAGCCTAGTGTCTATGCCGACTGCGCTAACCAGGGTGCCTTATAAAACAGGGTATAACAACTTTAAAGTGAGAATAAGAATTCGGTTCCAGTGGGATTAGCAAAGAAGAAGAAGGGGCAAACAATAAAACTTGTTTATTTGGACTCAGAGAAATACTAATTTTAAATGTGATGGCTTAACGGAGAGCTGATCAGGGTGGTCAGTTAGGTACGGCATCCTGTAAGTAACATTTGGAAAAACCCGGCAAGTGTTCCTTATAGAAGTAGATAGGGAACTTCTTCCAAAACGAGAGAAACATTCGTGAATTCCGCGTATTTCATTTAATTGTTCTGCCTGTTACCGAAATCTGAGCCACATGATGCATTAACGGACATAATGGAATTTCTGAAATACGGTGCAGCAGTCCAGAAAGAGCAGCAAAGTACCTGAATTTAAGAAGCTCCCAGATATTCCACAAACATAGCAAATCACAAGTTATGATGGACACGTGGACCACACACATACAAACAGAATTCCTAATTCGTGTCCATTTGAAAGAATTTATTTATAAATTTTAAGAAATTACGCCTGGTTCCCATTTAGAGGATCAAATTTCGCCCTACAAAAAATATTACTTTTCTTAACCTCAGAACCTAAACTCCACGTCAAAACTACAACCACAAAGTCTGTGGTCTGAAATACCTACACAGTCCTGCCTACATTTCGTTGGCATTAAGAAAGCGTGGGAGCCATTTAACATTTCAGGAAAAAGAAATTGCTGTGCCCTGTTCAAAACGTTACAGTTCAACTAGCCAGAGATACTTTCTTTCTTATAATAAAACTAATTAGATGCACCAAATTCTCAAATTTATTTTTGGAATAAAATTCTACATGTTTCGGAGAGTTCCTCTGTCCATCGTCAGGAGTTCTTCACTGTACACACAGCAACGGTATATGTCATGCAGGTTTGCTGACAGCATGCAAGCAGGATCAGGACGGAACTTGTACATGTTTCGCACAGTTCCTCTGTACATCGTCAGGAATTTTTCACTGTACACACAGCTTGCAAGCAGGATCAGGACGGAACTCGTTCCGCCCTGATTCTGCTCCTGCTGTCAGCAAAACTCTACGACATATACAATTGCCGTGTCTACAGTGAAAAAGTCCTGACGATGGACAGAGGAACTCTCCGAAACATGTAGAGTTTTATTCCAAAAGTAAATTTGAGAAATTGGTGCATGTAGTTAGTTTTATTATAAGAATGTATCACGATGCACGGTCACCTGAACGTCAAATTCCGGAGAAACTTCTCCGATACCAGTTAGTGGGTGCGACAAAGCAGAATATATGATTCTCGGTAACTACAAAAACAAATCCTTGTCTTACATTCGATGTGTACTACCTACGGAACAACAGCAGGTGGCAGCTGCACAACATAATATGCGTTCAAGTACGGTAAGAGAATGAGCTGCGGTGTAAGTTCATTAAACTGAATGTTCCTTATTCGAAATACAGAAATCCAAAATGTTAAAACGGCGATTGTGTTTCGGTATAAATTTAGATTTAGAAAGTTCGAATGAGGCAAATTTAATGTAATGAAAAGAGCAGCCCAACTGAATATATGAGCAATTCTGTGTGCTATAATTACATTACAAAGGTGTGCTTTCCTGCACGTAGAAAGTAATAGCTGCGAACACAGCCGTTATAAAATGTTACTGAGAACGTAATTAGCACGTCGTTTAAAGTGGTAAGTGAACTGTCATGGAACAAATCCAGTCCTGGAAAGGGAAGGGTTTATTCTACAGTTTCACGAGAACAGAAGGAGAAGTTCCGTCTACGGCTAACGTGCCAGCTCGACACGAGAACATAACGGCTGTGGGTAGAGAGGGTGAGAGTTGCAGCAACATAAACGGATTCTAGGCAGTACACTGGATAGCAGATCCAACCTCATAATTAAATGTAATTATTTTAACTCCATATAAATGCCGCTACACAGAATTTACCTAAGCATTTCACGATATATTTCATATTTTCTCCAATAGAGCGACAGACAAGGATGAGTTGACACTGGAAAGAACAAGAGCTTGACAAGCGGCAGATGTCCCCCACATATATAGCATGATGGTCAGGGTACCACGCATTTTGTTAGCGCTTCTTTTATTAAATATCCAATATAACCTGAACCAATTCCATACGCATGATGCATATACACTGAAGTTTGTACAGGCCTACGGAGTAGCTAAAAATTAACTACTAGAAGAAAAAAGATCAAGCTTGTTAAGTCGTTTCTCTGGTACAACCAACTAGATGCACCAGTGTTATCAAATTTATTTTATTCTGGAAATGACACTCTACATCTACATGTTCATGTTTGTACCGTGCATCAATGACGATTAAAACACTTTATTATCCAACAGATGCACAAGTATGTAATTCGTAGATACAATTAGAATTATTATAAAATACTTAAAATACGCTGCCATAACACCGACTACGTCCATATCGACGGACAAGATAGAACCATTATTGTAATTTTAGCCAAGAACTGCAGAGAGCTCCCTGATGATGGATCCCTTGTGATCCGAAACATGTTGGAGCAATTTTAAATATTTTATAATAATTCTAATTGTATCTACGAATTATATATTTGTGCATCTGTTGGATAATAAAGTGT
>Ga0131853_10026433_pt1 | contig 10438 bp, 10 predicted proteins | sample TergutLab28metaG_FD_92764 | JGI IMG/M metagenome (GOLD analysis project Ga0131853, IMG submission 92764) | Labiotermes labralis P1 segment gut microbial communities from Petit-Saut dam, French Guiana - Lab288 P1 (version 2) (version 2) | ecosystem: Host-associated > Arthropoda: Insects >... | reverse complement strand
GCGGCAGACGGCAACGGTGGCCAGGAGGCACCCTGAACTCCGCAGGGGCGCGGGGAACTGCGCGACGAGCCACAGTGGTGGCGCGCCCGGCATCGCAGGCCCGGGGGCAGCCCGGATTCCCGCCCCGGAGGGGGCGGCACACGGAACGCCGTCCGTTTGCCCCGGGCCGGTGGGGGGCTTCAGGGGCTGACCTTGATGACGACCTTGCCGCGGGTGTGGCCCTCCTCCACCGCGCGCAGCGCCAGGTCCGCCTGGTCGAGCGGGAAGGTGCGGGTGACGAACGGGTCGAGGGCGCCCTCGGCGACGAGCCGGGCGACCGCCTCCAGCGCCCGGGTGGAGCGCTCGCGGACGACCGCGCTGCCGCCGAGCTCCACGACCGCCGCCTTGTCCGCCACGCTCACCACCCGCGCGGGATCGGCGGCCAGCGCCGCCACCTCGCGGAGCGGTTCACCGCCCACCAGGTCGTAGACCGCGTCCACGCCGTCCGGCGCCACCGCGCGCACCCGGTGGGCGACGCCGGGCCCGGAGGCCACGTGGACCGCGCCCAGCGACTCCACGAAGTCCTTCTTGGCGGCGCTCGCCGTCCCGATCACCCGCAGGCCCTCGTGCACGGCGATCTGCACGGCCGCCGTCCCGACCCCGCCGCCCGCCCCGTTGACCAGCAGCGTCGCGCCGCGGGGCAGGTCCAGCTGCCGGACGCCGTCCCAGGCCGTGCCCGCCGCGACCGGCAGCGTCGCCGCGTCGGCGAAGGACACCTGCGGGGGCTTGCGGGCCGCGGCGTCCGCGGGCAGCAGCGCGTACTGCGCGTAGGAACCGCCGGCGGGGTGCCCGAACACCTCGTCGCCGACCGTGAATCCGGTCACCCCCTCGCCGACCTCCGCGACGACGCCGGCGGCCTCGCGGCCGAACACCGCGGGGAAGGCCGGCTCGGGCTCGGTGGGCGGGCGCAGCCCCTCGCGCCGCTTCCAGTCGGCCGGATTGACGCCCGCGGCGCGCACGGCGACCAGCAACTGGCCCGGGCCGGGCACGGGACGCGGCAGATCGGCGAACGACTCGGCCTCGGGCCCGCCGAACCGGTGGAACACATAAGCACGGGGCATGGCTGCTGTCCTTGCGTCGTGGAGCGGGCGTCGCGGAGGGCGGGTGCTGCTGCGCCTGCCGGGCGGGCCGGCCGCGACAGGCCCGGCCCCGCGGGTCATCCCAGGGCGTCCGGCGCGGCGGCGGGGACCCGAAGGCTGTGGAAGAAGGTGGCCTTGCGCCGGATGAAGCCCAGCGACTCGTAGAGCCGGACCGCGCCGGTGTTCGACGAGGCCGCGTGCAGGAACGGGATCTCGCCGCGGGCCCTGACTCCGGCGGCGACGTGCCGCACGAGCCGGGCCGCCAGGCCCTGCCCGCGGTGCCGCTCGTCGGTGCACACCGCGCTGATCTCGGTCCAGCCGGGCGGCCGCAGCCGTTCGCCGGCCATCGCCACCAGGCGCCCCCGGTCCCGCACGCCGTAGTAGGCGCCCAGCTCGATGGTGCGCGGCAGGAACGGGCCCGGCCGGGTACGGGCCACCAGGTCCAGCATCTCGGGGACGTCCGCGGGGCCGAGCGGCTCCGCCCGCGGGTCGGCCTCGCCGCGCAGCGCGGGCGTGGCCACCATCTGCACGCCCTCCAGCCCGGGCCGGTCCGCCCAGCCGTCGGGCAGCGGGCCGCCGCCGGTCAGCGGGAAGATGTTGCCCGGCCGGACCAGCGCGGCCAGATCTGCCCAGGCACGCGGGTCGGCGGGGTCCGCGACCGCGACGAACGGGGCCACGTCCGCCAGGAACCGGGCACCCCCGCCGGTCACTTCGGCGAGGTGCCGCTGCGGCCCTGACAGCGCGGCCCACACGGGGTTGTCGAGGACGTGCGGGGCAAGGGGCCGGTCGTCGGCGGGGGCGCTGGTCGGCATGGTCGCCTGTGTCTTCCGTTCGTGCGTTCCGTGCGGGGTGGTGCGGGGCACCAACGGAGCGAACCCGCGGGCGGCTCCCCGCATTCCCGCGGGCGCCGCGGCACGGGCGGCGATCGGCCGCGGACACCGGCGGTCAGCCGGTCCTGCGGCGGCCGGTCTTCTTGGCGGCCGGCTTCGCGGCGGCCTTCTTCGCCGCGGACGCCCGCGTACCGGACCCGGCCGCGGTCTTCTTCGCGGCCGCCTTCTTCGCCGGCTTCTTCCCCGCGGACTTCGCGGCGCCCCCCTCCGCGGACTTCCCGGCCGCGCCCGACCTGCCCGCCCCCGACCCGCCCGTGCTCTTCTTCGCCGCGCCCTTCTTGCGGGACTGCGACAGCTCGTGGACGGTGGCGCCGCCCCCGCCGGCCGATCCGCTGTCCGCGTCGCCGCCCTTGGCCCGGTCCACCGATGCCTGCAGCGCCGCCATCAGGTCGACCACCTTGGCGCCGGGCTCGCCGGCCGGCGCGGGCAGCTCCGTGCCCTCCAGCTTCGCCGCCACCAGCGCCTCCACGGCCTGCGCGTACTCGTCCTGGTAGCCCGCCAGGTCGGCCTCGCCCAGGGCGTCGATCAGGGTGTCCGCCAGCCGCAGCTCGTTGTCGCTCACGCTCACCTTGCCCCTGGGGGCCGCCTCGGTGGGGGAGTTCAGCTCGTCGGGCCAGTGCAGCGTCTGCAGGACCAGCACGTCGTCGCGCGGCCGGATCAGCGCCAGGTGCTCGGAGTTGCGCATCGCGAACTTGCCCACCGCGGCCTTGCCCGAGCGGGTCAGCGCCTCGCGCATCAGCACGTACGGCTTGTCCGCCGCGGGCGAGGCGGGGGCCAGGAAGTACGGGGTGTCCAGCTGGACGGCGTCGATCGCCGACAGGTCCAGGAAGCCGCTGACCTCGATGGTCTTCGCGGTGGGCAGCGGCAGGGCCTTCAGATCGGCGTCGGTCACCTCCACCAGCTCGTCGTCCGGCGTCTCGAAGGCGCGGCCGATGTCCTCGGTGGCCAGCACCTGGTCGTCCAGCTCGCAGGTCTTCTGGTAGCGGACGCGCCCCTGGTCGGCCTCGTGGACCTGACGGAAGCTGATCTTGTGGCTGGAGACCGCGGACCCGAGCTTCACCGGGATGGAGACCAGGCCGAACGCCAGGTTCCCCGACCAGACGCTGCGCATCGCATGTCCTTTTTGTCAGGCTATGGGAATCTTTATGGTATGCCGATCACCGAGGTCGGGGGCCACCGGTTCAAGATCAGCCACCTCGACCGCGTCCTGTGGCCGCAGACCGGCACGACGAAGGCCGAACTGCTGCACTACTACGCGACGGTCGGCGAGGTGATGCTGCCCCACCTGCGCGGGCGCCAGGTCAGCTTCGTGCGCACCCCCGACGGCGTGGAGGGCCAGCGCTTCTTCCAGAAACGCCCGCCGGCCGGTACGCCCGACTGGGTGACGGTGGTGGAGACCGTCCGCAACAGCGGCGAGACCATGGAGCAGGTGCAGGTCAACGACCTGGCCACGCTGATCTGGGCGGGCAATCTGAGCTGCGTGGAGATCCATACGCACCAGTGGCTCGCGGACGAACCGGGCAGTGCCGACCGGCTGGTGCTCGACCTCGACCCGGGGCCCGGCCGTACGGTCGTGGACTGCTGCAAGGTCGCGCTGCTGCTGCGCGACCGGCTCGCCGAGGACGGCATCACCAGCTTCGCCAAGACCAGCGGCTCCAAGGGGCTGCACCTGCTCGCCGCCCTGCGCGGCGCGAGCCCGCGGTCCGCCAGCGACTACGCGCGGGCGATCGCCCGGGAGCTGGAGGTCCGTCACCCCGACACCGTCATCTCCCGGATGACCCGCGCCGACCGTGCCGGCCGGGTCTTCATCGACTGGTCGCAGAACGCCGCCCGCAAGACGACGGCCGCCCCCTACACCGTCCGCGCCCGGGAGACGCCGACCGTCTCCACGCCGGTGTCCTGGCGCGAGGTGGCCGCCGCCCGCCGCCCGGAGCAGCTCGGGTTCACCATCGACGACGTGCCCGGACGGGTCGCCGCCGACGGCGACCTGATGGCAGGGCTGCTCGATCCCGGCAGCGCCGGAGCGCTGCCGGGATGACCGGCGGCCGCCGCGGGGGCGGTGTCAGCTCTGCGCGCCGGCCAGGTGCTCGGCCAGCTCCTTCTCGTCCTCGTCGTTGAGCGAGGTCTTCAGCAGGGTGCCGCCGTAGGGCTGCATCGCCGCGGCGAACTTGTCCTCGGTGATCTTCGAGGCCATGATCACCACGGCCGTGGAGCCGGGCTTCAGCAACGCCTGGACCTGGTTGCGGAACTGCTCGTCGATGCCGGACTTGCCCAGCTTGCCGAGCAGCCCGCCCATCGCGGCGCCGGCGACCAGGCCGAGGCCCGGCACCAGGAACAGCAGGCCGAAGACCGTTCCCCACAGCGCGCCGGACGCCGCAGACACGCCGACGATCTTGCTCGGGGTGTCCACGTGGGTCTTGCCCTCGGCGTCGACGGACACGATGGCCAGCCCGTTGAGGTTGACCACGTAGTCCTTCTGCAGGTTCTGCACCGTGGCGTACGCGTCGTCGGCGACCTTGGGGTCGTCGTAACCGATCACGATGAGTTCGGACATGGGAGGATGCCTCCTCGGTGGGGTCGGCTCGGGGGGAGCAACACCAGCACCTTATGTCCGATTTGTCAGCGAGGCTCCCCGTACCAGCGCCAGCTGGCGAGCCGGGGCCTGCAGGGCAGTTCACCGCGTCCCGTCGCCCACAGCAGCGTCGGCCAGGGCGCCTGGCCGCCGGGCGCGTCCGGGAACAACCGGGCCAGCGCGCGGGCGCAGGGCCCGGCCGGCGGCTCCCAGGACAGGCCGAGGCCGAGAGCGAGGTCGTGCGTGTGCACCAGGGTCTCCACCACGCCCATCGCCGCGAACCCCTCGGGGTCCGAGACGCCGAAGCCGTGGTGCGCGCGCACCTCGGGCGAGGCGGTCCGCACCATCGCGGTGAGCAGCGCGCCGCAGGCGTCGAGCACCTGGAGCAGCCCCTCGGCGCCGGCGTCCCGCTCCGCGAAGACGACGTTCGCCGGGCCGCCGGGCGCGGTGCGCCGCCAGACGAACGGCACCTCGCGGGTCAGCGGCGGCGTCCGCGGGCCGATCTGGACGGCGTACGCGAAGAGGTCGTCGGCCAGGTGCTCGGCGGTCTCCCAGCAACTCCACTCCAGCGAACCGGCCTTGGCGTCCCAGGCGGCGGCCCCGCCGTCCGAGGGGGCCTGCCGCAGCAGGGCGAGGCACGCCTGGACGGCGAGGTCGACGTCGTCGGCGGTGACGGGGCCGGGCGCGGCACCGGCCGGCGCGCCCGCGGAGGTCTCGGAAGATCGGCTCATTCCCCGCACGCTACCGCGCCGGTCAGCCCGCCTCCGAGAGGTTTTCGCCGGTCGGCGGCGGTGGTCCGGCGTCGATCAGCGCCAGCTCCCCCTCGGTCAGCAGCCGGGAGCGGATGAGGAACCGCACCCCCTCGGGGGCCTCGAGCGAGAACCCGCTGCCGCGGCCCGGCACCACGTCCACCGTCAGGTGCGTGTGGCGCCAGTACGCGTACTGGCTCGCGCTCATCCAGAACGGGATGTCCCCGGCGACCCGGCCGAGCAGCACGTCCGCGGCGCCGACCCGGAACTCGCCGCGCGGGTAGCACATCGGGGAACTGCCGTCGCAGCAGCCGCCCGACTGATGGAACATCAGCGGGCCGTGCTGCGCGGTGAGCCGGGCCACGAGGGCCTCCGCCGCAGGAGAGAGGCCGACGCGGGCCGGTGGCACCGCCGGGCCGCCGGGAACGCTCATCAGAAGAACCCGAGCTTCTTGGGGGAGTAGCTGACCAGCAGGTTCTTCGTCTGCTGGTAGTGCTCCAGCATCATCTTGTGGTTCTCCCGGCCGATGCCGGAGTTCTTGTAGCCGCCGAACGCGGCGTGCGCCGGGTAGGCGTGGTAGCAGTTGGTCCACACCCGGCCCGCCTTGATCTCCCGGCCGAGGCGGTAGGCGGTGCTGCCGTCCCGGGTCCACACGCCGGCGCCCAGGCCGTAGAGCGTGTCGTTGGCGATCTTCAGCGCCTCGTCGACGGAGTCGAAGGTGGTGACCGAGACGACCGGGCCGAAGATCTCCTCCTGGAAGATCCGCATGTCGTTGGTGCCGCGGAAGATCGTCGGCTCGATGTAGTAGCCGTCCTCCAGGCCGGCCACGCTGCGGGCGGCGCCGCCGGTGAGCACCTCGGCGCCCTCCTGCTTGCCGATGTCGATGTACGACAGGATCTTCTCGTACTGGTCGTTGCTGGCCTGGGCGCCGAGCATGGTGGCCGGGTCCAGCGGGTCGCCGCCGGTGATCGCCTTCGTGCGGGCGACGCAGCGCTCCATGAACGCGTCGTAGATCCCGGAGTGGATCAGCGCCCGCGACGGGCAGGTGCACACCTCGCCCTGGTTCAGGGCGAACATCACGAAGCCCTCGACCGCCTTGTCCAGGTAGTCGTCGTCGGCGGCCATCACGTCGGGCAGGAAGATGTTGGGGCTCTTGCCGCCCAGTTCCAGCGTCACCGGGATGATGTTCTCGCTGGCGTACTGCATGATCAGCCGACCGGTGGTGGTCTCGCCGGTGAACGCCACCTTCGCCACCCGCGGGCTGGACGCCAGCGGCTTGCCCGCCTCGACGCCGAAGCCGTTGACGACGTTGACCACGCCCGGCGGCAGCAGGTCCGCGATCAGCTCCATCACCAGCAGGAGGCTCGCCGGGGTCTGCTCGGCCGGCTTGATCACCACGCAGTTGCCCGCGGCCAGCGCCGGCGCCAGCTTCCAGGTGGCCATCAGGATCGGGAAGTTCCAGGGGATGATCTGCCCGACCACGCCCAGCGGCTCGTGGAAGTGGTACGCCACCGTGTCCGCGTCGATCTCCGCGATGCTGCCCTCCTGGGCGCGGATCGCACCGGCGAAGTAGCGGAAGTGGTCGACGGCCAGCGGCAGGTCGGCGGCCAGCGTCTCGCGCACCGGCTTGCCGTTCTCCCAGGTCTCGGCGACAGCGAGCTTCTCCAGGTTGTCCTCGAGCCGGTCCGCGATCTTGTTGAGGATGACCGCCCGCTCGGTGGGGGAGGTCCGGCCCCAGGCGCCGGCCGCGGCGTGCGCGGCGTCCAGCGCCAGCTCGACGTCCGGCGCCGTCGACCGGGCGACCTCGCAGAAGGTCCGGCCCGTCACCGGCGAGGGGTTCTCGAAGTAGCGGCCCTCGGCGGGCGCCACCCACTCGCCGCCGATGAAGTTGTCGTAACGGGCGGAGTAGCTGACGATGCTGCCTTCGGTGCCTGGCTGCGCATAGACCATGGCGGCGCTCCTGTGACGCGGGAGTGAGCAGGACGCGGCTCACTGTGGCCGCCCGAGGTTGGTGAAAGGTTGGTGGGCGCGCCCCCGGACCGGCCAGGACCGGCCCGGCCCAGGACCGGACAGGCCCCGGATCGGCCAGGCCCCGGATCGGCCAGGCCCCGGCCCGAGCCGCGACCGCAACGACGGGCCCGACTCCGCGACGGAGCCGACCGCACGGCGCCTCACGCGCGCAGCGCGGCCCCCAGCCGGCTTGCGGCGATGCCGCGGCGCGCGTCCCGCGGCCCCATCAGCCGCAGCGCGTGCCGGTGCACCTCGGCGTCGTACGGTGCCCGCTCGCCGTAGCGCAGGGCGTGGTCGGGCGTGTCGGCGGCCAGCACGGCCTCCCTGACCACCACCTCCAGGTGCGCCCGCCAGTCCGCGATGCCCGGCGCCTCGGACAGCGGCAGCAGCGGGCCCCGGTACTCCTCGACGGCGGCCGCGGTGTCCCCGCGCTCCAGGGCCCGCAGCACCCGGACCGCGTCGCAGTCCACCGGCGTGGTCAGCGCGTAGCGGCGGGTGGCGACCGCGCCCTCCAGGGCCCTGCGCAGGTGCGAGATCTCGGCCTTGAAGGTGGACGCGGACACCGGCCGGTCGCCGTACAGCAGGTCGCGCAGCCGCTCCGGGGTGAACCCCTCGGGCTCCAGCGCCAGCAGCGTGAGGATCTCCAGCTGGCGCGGCGGCAGGTGCAGCGCGCGGCCGCCGCTGGTGACCGCGGTCGAGCCGAGGCAGGCCAGCGCCAGCCCGGGCGCCGGAGCGGTCTCGGCCCGCGCGCGCAGCGCGTCCCGCAGCCCGGCCTCGATCGCCGAGGTCAGGCCGCGCACGGTCGGCAGCGCCAGCGGGTGCGAGCGGTCCCAGGTGGTCGACAGGTCGAGCACCCCCAGCACGCGGCCGTCGGGGCCGTGGATCGGGGCGCAGTAGCAGACCCAGCCGTGCAGTGCCGCGACCAGGTGCTCGGCGGAGAACACCGTGCTGGGCCGGCCGGTGCGCAGGGCCAGTGACAGCGCGTTGGTGCCCATCGCGCCCTCGTCCCAGCGGCCGCCCGGCGCGAAGTTGACCCGCTCGGCGCGGCGCCGCATCACCCGGCCCCCGCACGTCCACAGGATGGTGCCGGTCTCGTCGGTGACCGCGGCCACGAAGCCGGCGTCCTCGGCGATGCCGCGCAGCTCCTCGGCCATGTCGCTCACCGGTCCGCGCAGCGGCGATCCGGCCCAGCGCGCACCCGCGACGCCCGGCGGGGCGCTCTGCAGTTGCGGGTCGACGGTGGCCAGCGAGCGCGCCCAGGACTCGCTGACCTCGTCGCGGACCCGCGCGCCGGCGGACGCGCCGCGCCCGGCCGCCGCCAGCAGCAGCGGCACCCGGCGGGCCCACTCGTCCTCCAGCGCCGCCCTGCGCTGCCTGAGCACACCGTTCTCTGCCATCGTCATCCCGACTTCATCGTCGTTCGACGCACGCCTCGTGCGACCACACCGGCGGGCACCCGCCCGCGTGCCCACCGAACTCCCATTGAAGGCGCACCGCGGCCGGACGTCGACCCCTGGGTCTCAAGGAGCCGGGGCGAACAGGCGCTGGGCGGCGACGGCGGCGCCGCCGCGGGCCCACTCCTCGAACGGCAGCGGGCGGACGACGATGTCGCAGTCCGCGGCCGCGCCGAACGCCTGGGCGGCGAAGGTCTGCCGGATCTGGTCGGCGAACAGGTCGTAGGAGGCCACGCCCTCGCCGGAGATGATGATCCGCTCCGGGCCGATCAGGTTGGCCACCGAGGCCAGGGCCAGGCCCAGCGCGCGGCCGGCGCCGGAGAACACGGCGCGCACGGCGGGGTGGCCGCCGTGCGCGAGGCGGACCGCGTCGGCGATGCCCAGCTCCGGGTCGCCGGCCGCCTGCCGGGCCTGCTCGGTGATCGCGTGCGTGGAGGCGACCGCCTCCACGCAGCCGGTGTTGCCGCAGGTGCACACCCGGTCGCTGCCGCCCACCGGCAGATGGCCGATCTCGCCGGACACCCCGTGCGCGCCGGAGACCACCCGGCCGCCGACCGACAGCCCCGCGCCGATGCCGGCGCCCACGGTGACCAGGGCGAACGACGACAGGCCGGCCCCCGCGCCGAACCACTGCTCGGTGACGGTGAGCGCCCGCACGTCGTTCTCGATCACGGTGGGCGTGCCGGTCGCGGCCTCGACGAGCCGGGCGAGCGGCACGCCGCGCCAGTCCAGGAACGGCGAGTACTGCACGGTGCCGGTGTGCCCGTCGACGTCGCCGGCCAGCGTCACACCGATGCTGTGCACCGGGCCGTGCGCGGTGCTGCCCGCCTCCCGGCACAGCTCGGCGACCAGCCGGGCGACGGCCCGCACCACCGTGCCGACGTCCCGCGAGCCGAGGTCCGCTCGGCGGGTCGCGAGCGGCTGCGCGGTCAGATCGGCCAGCACGCCGATCAGTTCGTCGCCGGTGACCTTCACGCCGGCGAAGCACGCCCGCTCCGGCCGCACCGCGACGAGCGTGGCCGGCCGGCCGGTGGGCCGCTCGCCGAGCGGGCGTCCCAGCTCGGTGATCCAGCCGTCCGCCAGCAGGGGAGTGGCCACCTTGGTGACCGCGCCCGCCGACAGCCCGGTCCGCCGCCCGACCTCGGCCCGGGTGAGCGGCCCCTGGGCGAGCAGGGTCTGGAAGACCAGGGCGGCGGCGGGTGGCCGGTCGGCGAGCGTCATGGAGGAACCTTACGTTTCCCGAGGAAAGCAAGGAAGAGGCCAGGATCTGCGGAACTGCGGGCACCTTCCCGTGCCGAGCGGCGATTGCGCTGCCGAATATGTTGACGGTGGAAGGAAACCCTGGCTACATTCGCGGCGCGCTTCACGCCGGGCGGAAGGGACGGTTCCCCCGGCGCGGCAGCGGCCGGCCCCTCCCGCCGGCCGCGCCTTCCCCGACCCCTCAGCCCGTGCCTCGGTTCCGAGATGGAGAACACCCATGCCTCGTCCAGCACGACCCGCAGGTTCCCTCCGGCGCGGAACGCCGCTGCCCGGCCGGCCGGGCGCCCGCGCGGTGCCCGTACTCGCCGTGACCGCGCTGGCCGCCGCCCTCGCGCTGCCCGCCGCGGCCGCGGCGAGCCCCGCGCCGGCCCAGGCCCCCGCCGCG
>Ga0131853_10026431_pt1 | contig 10439 bp, 4 predicted proteins | sample TergutLab28metaG_FD_92764 | JGI IMG/M metagenome (GOLD analysis project Ga0131853, IMG submission 92764) | Labiotermes labralis P1 segment gut microbial communities from Petit-Saut dam, French Guiana - Lab288 P1 (version 2) (version 2) | ecosystem: Host-associated > Arthropoda: Insects >... | reverse complement strand
AGGATAGGGACAGGTGGCGGACGCTTGTGAGTACGGTAATGAACCTTCGGGTTCCATAAAATGCGGGGAATTTCTTGACTAGCTGCAAACCAGTTAGCTTCTCAAGAAGGACTCTGCACCATGTAGTAAGTAAGTAAGTATGTATGTATGTGTATGTGTGTATGTATGTATGTGTGTGTATGTATGTATGTATGTACGTATATATGTGTGTATGTACAATTTGTCATGTATGGTCTCAGAACTTCAAACCTCCATTAAATTACTGCAGGTGATAAAAACACAACACATAAATTCCAAACGAAATTCAGAAGCGTAAGTCCAGTTACTCACTATACATTTCAGTCCAAATCTACGCTAATTACATATTTCATGTCGGCGCGATTGTTGTTATACATTCTGCAAATATAGCATTTTAATTAAAATTACATTTTTTCGAGGACATATCACAGCGAAGGTAATGAGAATGTGAAGGCAGCCATCCGCAGTACAGATTATGACAGATCAAAACAATGGGAGAGTCTGGAATGTTTCGACTATTTGGATAGCGTGATAACAAATGATGCAAGTTGTACATGTGAAATTAAGTCAAGGATTGTTGTCGAAAGCAGAATTCAGCAAGAATAAGAATCTTTGCATTAGAAAGTCAGACTGAAATTTAAGGTAGAAACTAGTAGTGTACCACATCTGGACCATAGCTTTGTAAGATCAGAAATGCCTGTAAAATTTTGAAACGTGCTGGACAAGTATGTAGAAGATCATTTGGACCGTGTGACAAAAAAAGTATTACACTCACGAGGGAGAGAGTAGAAGAGAGGAAGGATCTCTGCACTGGTCATCTTAAGTATAGGAACCGCCTTCCAAAACACTGAACTAAAGGAAAGATAGAAGTGACTTGAAGACGAGGAAGAAGAGGTAAGCAGCTACTGGATGAGCTTAAAGAAAACAGATGACACTGGAAATAGCACTAGATCGCACTCTGTGGAGAACTCGTTTTTGTAGAGGTTATGGACCTATCGTAATCAGACCAGAGAAAGGAGAATAAGACACGTATAACAGCACCCAATTTTATCACCCCAAATTAACCCTTTAAACGCCTAATTAAATCCCATCTGCCATTTACTGGTATTATTAGGAGCTCACCATATTCTCCACGTTAGCAGGATAAGGGTTAAATGGTTCCACTGGCACTACAATCCACAACCATGTTATTAAGGAATGTGTGAATCAGAACTTTCAATTTTGGGGCAGCCTCCAGTGGCACAAGGTTTATACGGAATTTTAAAATGACGGGTTTAGGACTTTGGCATCAAACATGAAACAAATCAAAGCCCAATTTGCATCTTCCTCCACTACACACAACTGCACTCTCAGTAACATGCTTAAATTACAACCACTCATATCAATGTATCAAATGCGACAAGGAGAATCGTTTAATCTTTCCGTGTTATGCAAAAATGACGGAAAGTAAGAGAAAATACTGCGGTTGGCGACAATTCATGCACATTTGACACCTCGGATATTTCCAGACCGCAAGCTGCGCGGCGCTTGGCTAGCTATCGCTGTATTTTAGAGAGTAAATATCAATGTTGCACTTGAATTATTGTTAATATGTCTTTTATTTGTTATTGAAATCGTCCTTGCAACATTGTTAAACGGCGTCTGCCTGCAGCAGTTCTGCACAGATATTCCAAAAATCTTGTAACCGCTTCTAAATTCTGGGGGCCAGAACAGCGACATGAAACAAGTTCCATACCGAGGCCCCATAAATATCAGGCAACATATTAAAATATTTAGTCGCGGAGGCGACCTGGAACCCGGGCTTTGTACACCCCTCGTGTAAAGGTTAAAGTTTCACATACTTTTCATTCGTGTCATATTTGTCTGCCAGTTTGAATTTCAAATTACGTAGGACGGCATACATTCAAGATTTTGCAGGATACGTTGTTGGCTTATCTGAAGTTCAAAGCCAAAATCGCGGTAATCGTCTGACATGTCACTCAATTTTTCAATAAGATTTTCTATGAAGTAATATGACGCACATAACAACTTCCTATCAAGTCTGTAACATTCTGACCGATCAATCATTTCCTACCCAAATTGAAACGATATTTGACTTCCAAGAAGCCCTTCACAGAAGAACTCGAAATTCAATCTACAGCATCACCGTTTGCAACATACATATTCGTAAGCACTGTCTTGCATATTGCGAGCATAAGTGGGAGTATATCGCCCCCATTTTGCAAAAACGGAGACGACCCACAAAACATCAATTTCACTGGAGAGGCAAAGAAAAAAACATTTTAAGAGTCATTCAACTTTATTGCAAATTAACTATTTCAACTAATAAAATGCTGTTATTTTCATTCTGATATCCCATATGGCAGATTGCTTGAACCTAGAAGATGGGACCCCACAGGATGTTTCGAAAGGTCGGTAACAAACTACCAGTCTACGATGCGTGAAATACCAACGGAGCGCAGAATTAATTGACAAAATGGCGGAAGCCTTAAATCGCGCATTATTATAACAGACTTCGCAAAAACATATTAATAACAACTAGATTGTTTATTAATTAGTACAAGCGAATACATATTTGTTAAACTTGTTACATACATAATTTCACAAAACGATTCACTAGACTCCAGAAAAGAGTCTTTGTTGTTATTTGAATAAAGGTTGACCAACTAGATGACACTTGCTTTATTATATATTGCTCAACATGTTTCAGACGTTAATACCTCCATCTTCAGGAGATAGAGAGTACTTGTTGTGTTGTGCAGGCTGACTTGAGGCGTGCTGGTGTTATGTAGCGGGATTGGCTGTTGGTGATGTGGTATCCGAATGTAGGCTGAACCACTACTCGCTAGCTCCTGAAGATGGACGTATTAACGTCTGAAACATGTTGAGCAATATACAATAAAGCAAGTGTCATCTAGTTGGTCAACCTTTATTCCAATATCAAGATGATGCACGGTCTTTGTTGTCTTTATCGTTGCACCGTGCATTTCGTAGAATCATTTAATTATCACACCAACTGATGCACATACATAATTTTTTTTTACATTAAAACATTTAAAATCGCTCCAACACGTTTCCATCCTCAGATCATCTTCAGAGAGCTACACTGTTCATTGCTAACGTCACAATTTTAATCGGTGAGTGTATTTTAAAAATGTGGCTTTAGCAAGGGACAGTGTAGCTCCCTGAAGATGATCTTAGGATCGAAATGTATTGGAGCGATTTTAATGCTTTAATGTAAAAACCTTTATATATGTGCAATAGTTGGTGTGCTGATTAAATGGTCGTTGTTGTGTTTTTCAACGAAATTATTTCCGGGTCCGTGGCGCAATGACCGTACTGGACAGTCAATTATGGTTATGATATGATATATCTGATAACTGCAATTGGGTTAACATGCGGTGGCAGTTGCACAGTACACTTTTACTCATAAACAATACATAGAAAAACACAATGAAACAAAATATCTAGAACAGAACACATGTAACAATAAGAATGCATAAAAATAACAATAAAAATACATAATATAAAAATCTAAATAGAAGAAAACAAAACATACGACCATATGTACAATGATACACAATATAACCAAAAGAATATGAAAGAAGCCGTAAAACTTCGTATGGTCTGTATATCTTGTAAAAATGATAAACACCTTGTTCCTAAGACATTCACACCACTTCACTACACTTCACTCCACTTCACTCCACTTGTCGACACTTCACTTTTTCTCGTTTAAAATTTACCCACATACACGTCACTACCATGTCATTTGGCTTAACCCCATTTAAATTTCCTACCCCTCCTTATGCGTATTGGACCGTGCATCATCTTGATACTTGAATAAAGGTAGACCAACTTGATGACAATTGCTTTATTATGTCAGTTTACTGCTCAACATGTTTCGGATGTTAATACATCCATCTTCAGGAGCATGCGACTACTTGTTGCGTTGTGTAGGCTGTAATGATAGAGGTTTTTGTGTTAATTTTGTGGTAAGTGTTATACCTATATTATGTGTCGTGTGTGGCTCTGAGTGAGTGTGTTTCTGCACACACAAAATGTTAAAAAAAACTACAGGACACCACACGCTTGCAGAAACACACTCACTCAGAGCCACACACGACATATAATGTAGGTATAACACTTACCACTAAATTAACACAAAAACCTCTATCATTACAGCCTACACAAGAACGCAACAAGTAGTCGCAAGCTCCTGAAGATGGATGTATTAACATCTGAAACATGTTGAGTAGTAAATTGACATAATAAAGCAAGTGTCATCAAGTTGGTCTACTTTTATTCAAATTCCTACCCCTCCATTTCACCTCACATCACTACACTGCACCTCGCTTCACCTCACTTCACTTTTATACGATTTTCGCCACACTTCTATTCCTTTCACTGCCCCACCCCCTCCATTCATAATTGCTTTCCTAACTCTCTTTCTAAAAATTTTAGGTTTACAAGGGAAAGTCTCAAACGCTTCTGCAGGTAGTTGGTTTCAGTTTTTAATGGTCCTATTTAAAAAGGAATTCTTCCCGATATCCGTTCTTTGCTTCCTGTCCCTAATTTTCCGAACATGTTCAACCCTACTCAAATAGAAAAGCCTTCGCAACCTGTCGCTTACAGTTTTCCAAGCCCGTTCGCCAGAGTATGCTTTAAAAAGTGGTTACGAATTTTGCAGCAGTAACTATATCACTTCTTTAAAATATGATTGACTGATCCTTACATACTTTTAAATGTCCTGTTTTAATATTATTAATAACATAAAGTTTGAAATATGTGCAGGTGAACAAGGACAATTTGCAGCACTTACCTGAACGAGTACAGGCGAGACGTGTAAAATCCGTCCAGATGATAGCTGGATCGGAGATGAGCACGGCCCTGCAACGCGCGTTTGATTCGCTTCGTGAACGTTTGGCGAGACGTTAGGACAGAACCAGTCGAGGACGGGCGACAGGTGCTTCCACACAGAAAGTATCGCTCTGACATTTGAAGCGCCATCCCAGTTGAACCATGACACCCGTAGCTTGCCTGTCCTTCACATGTGATTGGTTCAGTCTCCTATATTACACTGCTCTAAATTACATTCGGAGTAATTAGTTTTGGTTCGAAACATCTGGTAACCGTCGTTAATTACTTCCGTATCACGTGTATTTCCGGTTCACTAAGCTTTTGTAACTTTACTGTTTATACAGAATGGTATTCTCGACATAAAATCAGGTTACTGATTGGAAATTTAATAATGCAAATCGAAAAACACCAGAATGACATGACGAGGTCTTTGGGACATTGGTATTACACCTACCACGTAGAGAGAATGGAGGAAGATAGGAAGCCCAAAAAGATCTTCACTCAAGAACTGGAAGGGACGAGAAGAAGCGGAAGACCCAGGAAAAGATGGAAAGAGGAAGTAGAAAGAGATCTTCAAGTGCTGGGAGTGAGAAGATGGAGAGAGTTGGTGGCAGATAGGAAAAAATGGAAGGACATTGCTCGACAGGCCAAACCCCACAGTGGGCCGTAGTGCCAATGGATGAAGAAGGAGAAGAAGAAGACGACGAAGAAGAAGGTATTATACCTACAGTTAAAATGTCACTGTAGTTTACTTTCTGACAACAAACAAATCTCTTCTTTTCCCATGCAATCTATTTTGCACCGTAACGAACATCAGAATACTCAGAGTTCCAGGAAATAATTTTGGAGAAATGTATTGGGGTGGGGGGGTTGAAAGTATAGACCCATTCATTCTTGACCACATCGATAGATTTGGTGTGTGTTGTCAGCTTCGTGCCTCGGCCGCTTTACACCGCCCCTCTACATATTTTATATGAGGCTGGGTGGGCCTCAGACATAATCCACATATTTTGGAGAAGAGATACATCTTCTGCCCCTGTCGGGATTCAAACAATTATTCCTCGGTCGTTCAGCCCGTGGCCCAGTAATTATTACGACCATGTTATTCTGACTCAATTAGGAGAATCACACCAAAAACAAACACATGGGTGAGAGGTCGTGGGCATATGTAGACCTTTAGAAGAAGTTCAAAGTTTCAGCTTGAAAACGTGAAAAAGAATAAAAATTTGGAGGGCCACATATTCCCTCCCGCGCCATTCTCTAAAAAAGCCTTAAACACTAGAAAGATACTTAACCCTTTAAGAACTACAATTAGCCTAAATTATACATAAATATTCAGTTCAACTTCACAGTCAACACGCTCGCGGTTATACGAACCAGTCAGTCGATACTGTATGGGGAAATAATGACTACTTTTCCTGAGATCCATAAAAAATCACGGAAATACACTCTGTGGGCAGAATGCGGCACTTTTAAACGTAAAACCTGATGTTACATAAAGCGACCACTGGGTTATAACGGTGTAATAGCTCAGTGTGTACGGCGCTCCTAAGCAAAAGAGGAAATTGATTCTTCGTTGGAGAGTTCGGAACGACTGCAGGACCCCCCCCCCACCAGACTTCCTACAAAAAAGATACAGAGATGCTGTCTATAGTCAAGCAGTCGGGCGTGGAGGTGAATATTAAAATTTTTGTATATCGAGATCAGTTACACTTGGCATACTGTTTTGCTATGACATTGTACACTAGCTTATGATCAGTATGCAGGAATGAGCAGATAAGAAACTCTGGTTTTGGGTAAGTGCATTTTGGGTACTGAAATGTAAGGCTTGAGCAATATTACGAGACCATACAATCAGCGCACTTAGAGATACAACGCACAACAGTGCCTAACTATTCCGTCCGGAGTTTCGTTCAGTGCTTGCAACATGTTCCCCCTCACGACGTCCAATTTCGATACTGTTTATGATTAAAAAAAACAATTCAACACAGTTCTAAAATTGCGAGTAATCTCTCAGTGCCTTCAGGATTTGAACCGGAGATACATTTCGTTATATAAATGCTTGCAACTGAGTTAACCCCGCAGCAAACTTACTACTCTCCCAAATTTCATTACTTAACAAACTTCACTTCTCACCGTTTGAGAGCGAGAAATCGCCTTCCTATTTTCTTATTGCAGTTAACTCTCGGTGAAGCAGACAGGTTGCCATTCCAACAAAGAATTAATTTAAAAAATATCAGCACCACTTTATAAATGTGTTTCTGCAGAAATGAGGTCTTGTCCGTTTCTAAAGCAAGGCTCGCTCAGCCATGGAGAACACAATGGCCATTTAATTTTGTGCCTTCACTGTCCACCATACCGCAGCACAGAACTGCAGACATACTCGAATATTTTCATTTTTGACGTCATCCGCTGTACCATACCACATTCTGTCTTACAGTTCCGCTCACTTAGACCGATAGATCAGCCGCGGTGCTGCACGCACGCTTGTTAGGAATTACGATAATCGGCAGAATTTTATGGCGTTAAACCAAACATTAAAAAAAACCGTTAAAACGAATTTTTAAAAGGAATTCAGTATTAAAAATGTGGCGTTCTGCCTTGACTCATGGGAAAGAGATTGTTCATAAGCCTAATCAGTCAAAACTCGATACAGCGCCACTCTTATTGAGGGCTCATGAAAATTCCACGAAATGCATACAACATTGCGACTTAACGCACCGTCGATACAAATGACGGTGAACAAACAGTGGCGCTTTGTTAGTGTTTTACTCTTAATGTTAATGAAACTCTATCCATATTGTGTGAAAATTCGAAAATCAAATGAAGATGTAAGATGAGGGTAACATTTCGTTTGTTGTAATACAGTAGTAGCCGCTCTAAACCATAATGTTGTGAGATGACACAAACACTTATAGGAACATCCGTCTCTTTGGCAAGAAAATCTGTAAACTAAACTAGTAGTAAAAAAGGGCCACCCCTGGATTCGACCTCACAGAAGTCGTGTAATTTTGATATTTCTTCTAAAGTGCAGTGGAATGATTAAGTGATGTTTCACAGATCTGTAGCACATGCTGTACAGAGTCATGCGCAATATTCGTCACATACCACAAGTATAGGCATCAGTCACACATAATACCAGTTCATATAAATTTATTTGCTGCTACATGTTCCGGCTGTAAATGCGAGCCATTTTCAGGCCCCTCTATAAAAGTTAATACAGGAAACAGTATATCACGCATTAAGGTGGAGATATCCTCCACATTAATACAAGATATTTTAACTTTGCAAGTTTCGTGTTTTTAGCTTCTTGGTTATTCCCTTGTACTTCAATTTGTATATATTTAAGTGTCAATTGATCTGTTCCACATATATTATTAAACCCTACAGCTGCACTGTTTGTAAGTACTTTTTGCTTCTTCTTATAATAAAACCAACCAGATGCACTAATTTCTCAAATTTATTTTTGGAATAAAACTCTACATTGTGTGTGTGAAAATTGGAAAGGGTATGTAGTCATACACAACAATGTCAATTAAGGTGTATTTAGTGGCTATACTAGACAACTACATGTTTCGGCCTTTACTGGCCATCTTCAGGTTGTCTTCCAGAGAACTTAACTTAAGGTCCTACTGTATACACCACGTGCGCGCTCAATGTATATAGTAGGACCTTAAGTTAAGTTCTCTGGAAGACAACCTGAAGATGGCCAGTAAAGCCCGAAACATGTAGTTGTCTAGTATAGCCACTAAATACACCTTAATTGACATTGTTGTGTTTGACTACATACCCTTTTCAAAACTCTACATGTTTCGGACAATTTCTCTATCCATCATCAGGAGTCTGGCACTGTACATACAGCAATAGGTGTATGTCATACAGGTTTGCTGACAGCTTGCGAGTAGGATCAGGACGGAACCGGTTCCGTCCTGATCCTACTCGCAAGCTGTCAGCAAACCTCTATGACATATGCCAATGTTGTGTGTACAGTGAAAACCCCTGATGATGGACAGAGGAACTGTCCTAAACATGTAATTTTATTCCAAAAATAAATTTGAAAAATTAGTGCATCTATTTGGTTTTATTATAAGAATTTTTCACGACGCACGTTCGCCTGAACGTCAAATATTTATTGCATGGCATTACGTGTATTATAGTTATTAATTATCTCTGCTTGGTATAATATCACTTTACCATGTGTAGTTGGTTTTAAGCTTGGCGCATGTGCTCCTTGAGGATGGCATATTTATGCCGAAACATGTCGGAGTAGTGTCTGTACTGCTATATGTATACGATTTTGTGCATTTGGTTGGTTTTAATTAACAAATATATTGCTCTGCTGTTGAGTTTCTTTAATAGTTGTGTATCGAATGCACTGTTCATTTGTTAGGGATTAACAAGAAGTGATACACACTGTCAATATTGATTTGTGAAACAGCGGGAGCAGAATTCTCAGCCCGTTTCAGTGGATTATCCCAACATTCGGCCGCAGTGATTTAAGACACGACAGTCAATGTAGGTATAACGAAATACTGAGGCGCGTTCGTGCAACCATTGTTGCAGTGGAAAAGCAATGAGTATTACACAACCGGAGTGTGTGTATTTGTAGCCTTAGGTATTCAGCAGGCAATGCGCATGCGCCATGCTGTCATCTGTGACCTGCCCCGCTCTACAATATTTTTCCACGCTGTCTCATAAACGGCACGATTTTCGGGAAAAAAAATACTGAACACAAAATGTGTGTTTTGATTATTTCTACAACGTTTGGTGGATATATTTCTCATTCTAAGAAGAAATGAGCGAGATATGATCAAAAACGTTTATCGGTCTTCATGTAAATTGCCCGTTATTCTTGTCCGATTTTAATGAAACTTGTATTTTCTCTACTGAATTTCGAAAATTCGTCTAGTATCAAATTTCATGGAAATCCGTCCAGTGGGGACCGAGTTGTTCCAAGCAGACGGGCGGACGGACGGACAGACGAACAGACATTGCGAAGCTAAAAGTCGCTTTTCGCAATTTTGTGAACGCGCCTAAAAATCGAGGCAAATCCTAATGACAGTCGGTGTCCTAGCCAGATTCGAAAAAGCTGCTTCTTCGACGAGCCACTTTACCCTCTCATGTCATTAGCACTGTCCTTTTCCTGAGGTATAAAGCCGGTTGTGACATCGACATGTACGAGTAAAAGGCTTGAGAAAAATATGACGGCCGTCTTTCAACACAAGCCACATGCTGGTCATTTGTAGAGCGATTCTGTACAGCCTGGATGGTCCGGGTTCGAACTACAGTGTAAGTAACAAACTTCTTCTCACACACACACATCCTTCCCATACCGTCCTGGGGCCATCCACCCTTCTCTGCAACGCGTACCGCAGCTCTGTCCCGAGCGTAATGTGACAGGGGCGTGGCGTTCATTATCCACCTCATCTAGGATCAAGAATGGGTATGAGTAGAGCTATGCCTGTACTCCTCTGTGCCTCCTATGACACCTGTCAGAGCGACGTTCTAAAACTTTACCTCACAGTAGTGGTGTGTGTGTGTGTGTGTGTGTGTGTGTGTGT
>Ga0131853_10026430_pt1 | contig 10439 bp, 7 predicted proteins | sample TergutLab28metaG_FD_92764 | JGI IMG/M metagenome (GOLD analysis project Ga0131853, IMG submission 92764) | Labiotermes labralis P1 segment gut microbial communities from Petit-Saut dam, French Guiana - Lab288 P1 (version 2) (version 2) | ecosystem: Host-associated > Arthropoda: Insects >... | reverse complement strand
GTGGCAATGACCCCGGTGGCAATGACCCCGGTGGCAACAACCCCGGTGGCAACAACCCCGGTGGCAATGACCCCGGTGGCAATGACTCCGGTGGCAACAACCCCGGTGGCAATGACCCCGGCGGTAATGACCCCGGCGGTAATGACCCCGGTGGTAATGATCAAGATGGGAACAGCCTGGGCAGAGATGCGGGAGAAAACATACCGGAAAACAATCAAACTTCGGAACAAAACCTGCCTGCAACCGAAGAAAATATGACAGAAAATGAAAATCAAGAAACAAGCCTAACTCCGGAGGAACAAAATCCGCCGGAAACAGAAGAAATGTTAATACGTGATGATCTGGTTCCTCTTTCTGAAACACCTCAGGCAACGGAGCAAAATCAAATTAATCAAAATATTATAGCAACTCCGGTGATAGTGTCCGTGACAGAGCTTTTACATGTGCAAGCCGATGAAGAAAGTAGTGAAGAAGATGCTGTGACTGAAACATTAGAGGAGCATCTTGACCCCGGACTTTCAAGTGAGCATCTACTTATATCAAATCATACAAATCAAGATTTCCGAAGAGTTGAGTTTATGACGCAAGAATATAACGCTAAGATCTCGCAATTTTCACACTATTTTGGGAATACAGCTGCACTCAATTTTATGGGAAGAACAGTGCCACTATACGCACCGGGCGAAATAAGCATGGGAACTTGGGCGCTGCTCAATTTGGTAGTAAGCTTGCAATGCATGGTTTTGGCAGTTATATATATCCGCAAAGCAGCGCTTGAAAAGAAGAGAAAAAGCAAGGAAAGTGGAGAAAATAAGGCAAAAATTACAGATGGACTAAGATTTGGCGGGCTTGTTGTGGCATGTACTGCCGGTATAGCGGCAGTGACCCTGTTCGCACTAACCCAAGATATCAGCAGAACTATGGTTTTGGCTGATGGCTTTACACCTGTTCACACGATTATTCTGTTGGCTATGATTGTTTTAGCTGCAGTGTCAGCAAGACGCAGAAAAAACAACGGCTTAGCTTTTACTAAATGAATAATGAAGAGAGCTGTTGCGTGAAAAAGCGACAGCTCTCTTGGCTATTGCCCAAACTTTCTGCCACTCTCTCCAAAACACCTTGAAAAAATCCCTAAAGAGAAGTACAATATCTGGGGTGTGCAACAAAACTTCGCAACTTTGGAGGAAAAATTGAAAAGAACAACTGAAATACAGCCTACAGATATTGAAAGCCAAAAAATCATAATGGAAAAAGTCTTAGAAGCATCACTGGCAAGGGAAGATAAACCACTTGCGTATGTTGACACTTACGGCTGTCAGCAAAACGAGTCCGATAGTGAAAAAATACGCGGTATGCTTGCTGAAATGGGTTATGGATTTACAGGCGACGAATATAAAGCAGATGTCATTGTTATAAACACATGTGCAATCCGTGAAAATGCCGAAAATCGTGTTTTCGGCAATATTGGCGAACTGACCCATACAAAAAAAGCAAAACCCTCTCAAACAATTGTATTCTGCGGCTGCATGGCGGCAGTGCCGGAGACTGTTGAAAAAGTGCGTAGCTCATACATGCATGTTGACCTCATGTTCTCTCCAAATGTTCTTTGGCGATTCCCGGAACTGCTCCACAAAACATTAGGAGCAAAGGGACGCATTTTTGAAACCGAAACTTATGACGGGACCATAGCCGAGGGGCTCCCTGCACGCAGAGATGGTACGGTTAAAGCATGGCTTCCGATAATGTATGGCTGTGATAATTATTGCTCATATTGCATTGTACCCTATGTTCGAGGGCGTGAGCGTAGCCGCGAGTCTGAGGCGATACTCAGCGAAGCAAAAGAGCTGATTGCAGAAGGCTTTAGAGATATTACCCTACTCGGACAAAATGTGAACTCCTATGGTGCGGGGCTTGAAGAGGATATAAACTTTGCCTCACTGATTAAAAAAATAAATGAACTGGAAGGTGACTTTCTCATTAGATTTATGACCAGTCACCCAAAAGATGCCTCAAAAGAACTCTTCGAAGCTATGGCAGAATGTGAAAAAGTGGCAAAGCATATTCACCTGCCATTTCAAGCGGGTGGCGACAGAATTCTTGAGCTAATGAATAGGGGTTATACTCAGGAGCAATACTTAGAAAAAATAGAGCTTGCAAGACAGCTCATGCCGGATATAGTCATAACAAGCGATGTTATCGTCGGCTTTCCGGGGGAGACAGAGCAAGAATTTGAAGAAACATTAAACTTAGTTGAAAAGGCGCAGTTTGATGCTATGTTTACATTCATATACTCAAAAAGACCCGGCACTCCGGCAGCGGAGATGGAAGACACAATGACCCGTGCGCAAAAGCAGGTAAGATTTGATAAACTGCTTAACTTACAAAATGCAAATTCAGAAAAGAAGCACCTTTCGTATGTTGGAAAGACTATACCTGTGCTTGCCGACAGCGAATCTCACGATGAAAGATATAAGCTAAATGCTCGCACAAATGGTGGTAGACTGGTGCATTTAGCGGGAGAAAAAGAGCATATCGGCAAATTTGTCAATGCAAAAATTACCCACTGCAATTCGTGGGCACTGTTTGGGGTAATAGAGGGAGAGTAACAAATGGCTCCTACAATTAGAATATTTCGCTCAGAAAAGCTGATTTGCGAAACATCGGGAATTTTAGGGGAAACTCTGCTGGATAGAATTAGTGCGGAGAACATATTCATAGACGCACCCTGCGGAGGAAAGGGAAGCTGCGGAAAATGCCTTGTCAGACTCAGCCCACAAGGGGTGCAGGTGCTTGCTTGCCGTACATATGTAGATGGAGATGCAGATATATACTTGCCTGAAGAGATGGAAATGGAGATATTAGGTAGTGGTGAGACAGAGACGTTAAACTTCTCGGACACACCATGCAGATCTACCGACAAAAAGAAACTGGGAGTGGCCGTTGACATCGGAACTACTACAGTTGTCGCCCATCTGACAGATATGACAAGTGGCAAGCGAATTGCAACAGTAAGCGGAGTAAATGCACAAAGACAGTTCGGTGCTGATGTCATAAGTCGCATACAATATTGCGCAGATAATGGACACATACGCCTTACAAAAGTCATAAGAGAGCAACTTGAAAACCTTATACATAATGCCTGCAAAACTTCGGGAGAAAGTCCCGGAGATATAACATATATTTCAATTGCCGCAAACTCAGTCATGCAACATCTATGCGCCGGATATTCTCCTGTGAGCATGGGCGTTGCGCCATTTGATATGCTCAGCAACTTTGGTGATGAGCACCCCGCATGGGAAGGACTTCATGCATCAAAAGGAGCGAAAGTCTACTATGCTCCGACAATTTCAGCATACGTAGGTGGTGATATAACAGCAGGCCTACTTGCTGCGGGCCTCAAAGACACGGATTGCACGACGGTTTATGTAGATATCGGCACAAATGGCGAACTTGTTATGAAGCTCGGAAAAACATATTACTGTTGCGCAACTGCGGCAGGTCCTGCATTTGAAGGTGCAGAAATTACAATGGGCATGGCTGCGGTCAGTGGAGCGATTAGCCGTGTTTCGTGGGACAACGGCCTTAAAATATCTGTTGTGGGAGACAAAGAACCTGTCGGAATATGCGGCTCAGGCCTTCTGGATAGTCTTGCGGTTCTTTTGGAAACAGGGGCGATTGATGAAACGGGCAGACTCTTAGATGCGGATGAAATAGAGCATGAAATATCAGAGCTTGTCGAAGAAACTGACGGAGAGAATATATTTTGGCTCTCAAAAACCGGAAAAGGTGTGCATATCTCGTCAAAAGATATAAGAAAATTACAACTGGCCAAATCAGCTATTGCCGCAGGCATTGAAACACTCATAAAACAGGCGGGAATCAGCGAACATGAGGTTAAGTCATTTATTATCGCAGGAGGATTCGGCAGTTTTATGAGTCCCCTAAGTGCAGCAAAAATCGGACTTTTCCCAAAAAAGTTTTTGCCAATAACAAAAACAGTTGGAAACACTGCGGGAGAAGGTGCCGCACTTGCTCTGCTCTCGCCATATGCACGTGTTGCCCTTGATGACATTCGTGACCGTTCAAAGCATGTTGAGCTCTCTATAAGCAAAATTTTCAATGAGGCCTTTATAGAGCATATTTTGTTTCCATAGCACTTCATATTAGTGCCAAATGATTTGAAAAATAATAAAACAATGAGTAAAAAGGATGTTGTTACAGATCGCACCGGCTCAAGAGAAAGAGATGGTCCTGATGAATGAGTTTGAAAAACTAGACGATATAGCAAAACACTGCGGCTTTTCGCATACTGCACCGCTGAAGGTCTCTACGCTTGAATTTTTGCAGGATATTCGCAATATGTGTAACCCTAATGGGTGCGGAAACTATGATAAGTCATGGTCTTGCCCCCCTGCCTGTGCATCTCTTGAAGAACTTCGTGACCGAGCGCTTAAATTCGAAAGAGGCATTTTGACGCAGACAGTAGGAGAGCTTGAAGATAGCTATGATTGGGAGGGCATTATGGAAGCCGAAGCCGGGCAGAAAAAAAGTTTTGCAAAGATGTGTGCAGAGCTAAAAAAAGAATATGAGGATGTTTTTGCTATGGGTGCGGGAGCTTGCAAAGTCTGTGAAAAATGTACTTACCCAAGTGAGCCGTGCCGCTTTCCGGATAAAGCGGAAGTATCTATGGAAGCTTGCGGCCTATATGTGAGCAAGGTTTGCACAGATAATGGGCTTGCATATAACTACGGCCCTGACAAAATAGCGTTTACATCATGTTTCTTAGTTAGGTAGGAAACTATGCTTCATTTTATGTTATCGGGTGAGCCTTGCGGACTCATCAGCAATATTCAGCGATATACAGTACATGACGGACCCGGAATCAGAACCGCTGTATTTTTTACCGGATGCACTATGCGGTGCATCTGGTGTTCAAACCCGGAAACTATTGAAAACTCTCCGCAGCTGGGAGTTTACCCAAACAAGTGTATTTCTTTGAAAAAATGCGGGCACTGCATAAAAAACTGCCCTCAAGGGGGAGCGCCTATTGAATTTGATGATATCGGTGCTATAAAGGCTGTTAAAATGACAGAAACTTGCTCAGACTGTCTGAAATGTGCACAAGTCTGTCCAACTAGCGCAATTAAGCTTTGGGGCGAAAAAATGACACTGCCGCAACTTATGAAAGAGATAGAAGCTGACAGGCATTTTTACGACCGCAGTGGTGGTGGAATTACGCTAAATGGCGGTGAAGCAATGATGCAATGGGAATTTTCGCAAATGCTTCTAAAAGCGTGTAAGGAAAAAGGCATTAACACTTGCGTGGAAACCGCACTTCACTGCCCTACAGAGCATATGGAGGCGGTCTATGAGTACACAGACCTTGTAATTGCGGACATTAAGCATATGGGTAGCGATAATCATAAGCTCTATACAGGTGTGGGAAATCATCAAATTCTGGAAAACCTTAAAAGAACCGTCGAGCTTAAAAAAAAGCTCGTCATCCGCACTCCGGTTATACCCGGATATAATGGTGACGAGCAATCAATTCGTGATATTGCAAGCTTTATTAAAAATGAGCTTGGGAGAGCGATTGCGGCATGGCAGCTTCTGCCTTTTCACAAGCTGGGTGTAGAAAAATACGAAGCACTTGCCATGGACTACCCGATGAAAAACTACCCATCACAGAACCCCGCCGAGCGGGACTTAGAGCTAAAGAGACTTGCCGATATACTAAGAGCTGATTACAGCTTGCCTGTTCAGGCGGGCACAGATGAGGGAATATAACTTTGTATGCCCCCTTAAACAGCCAAGACCATTATTTTCCCACTTTTGACAGTCAGACCTATTTGTTTGACTGCTATGGAATAATTTGAAATCATTTCCGTTGCTATAGCATCTTCAATTTCTTTTTGAATGAGGCGGCGCAAATTTCTGGCTCCGTAGGCTTGGGAGTAAGATTTTTCAGTCAAATACTCAACCAAGCTATCATCATATCTGAGCTCGATTGGCTTTTCAGCCATAGCCTCACGCAGTTCTTCAAGCATGAGCTTAGCAATTAACTTAAAGTCTTCCTCTGTAAGATGATTAAAGTAAACAATAGCATCAACACGATTGATAAACTCAGGCCGTAAGAAGTCTTTCAAGGCTTTTTCGGCCTTTTCCTTACCCTGCTCATCTCTTGAGCGATTAAAGCCCACAGCGCCGTCCTTTTTATCACTGCCTGCATTGGTGGTCATGATTACTATAGTGTTTTCAAAATTAATCATGCGCCCCTGAGCATCTGTTATGCGCCCATCATCAAGTATTTGAAGCAGAATGTTCATAACATCGGGGTGGGCTTTTTCTATTTCATCAAAAAGTACTACACTGTAGGGCTTGCGGCGAATCTTTTCAGTAAGTTGTCCGGCCTCATCATATCCCACATAGCCCGGCGGTGAGCCAATTATGCGAGACACGGCATGTTTTTCCATAAACTCGGACATGTCAAGCCTTATCAAAGATTCGGGAGAATCAAAAAGATCGGAAGCCAGACGTTTTACAAGTTCTGTTTTACCCACGCCGGTTGAACCTATGAAGATAAATGACACAGGCTTGCGCTTAGGAGATATACCTACTCGATTACGCTTTATTGCGGCGCAAACGGCATCAACTGCTTCGTTTTGGCCGATGATATGTTCTTTTAGCCTTGCATCAAGTTCGGACAGACGCTTAAACTCATCTTCTCTTATGCTAGATGCAGGAATTTTAGTCCAAAGCTCAATGACACGTGCAAGATTATCAAGCGTAAGCTCGGGAGCGCCCTCCGCCTCAAGCTCATCAAGCTCGCCTGTCAGACGCAGGTCAAGACTGCGGATTTCAGCCAGACGAGCATAGTCACTGCCTTCCGGCTCAGAAAGCAGCAGTTCACGCTCCTTAATCAAGTCATCTTTTTCTTTGTTGATGGCATCTTTTCTGGCTATAAGCTTACTCTTGAGATTCATGTCCGAACAGGCCTCGTCTATAAGATCTATAGCCTTGTCGGGCAAGAATCTGTCTGTTATATAGCGTTCGGACAAAATAACTGCCTGTTTTGCGATTTCGTCAGAAATATGAACCCCATGAAAGGACTCATAATAATGCCTTATACCCATTATAATATCAATGGACTCACTAATTGATGGCTCTGCAACGATAACCGGCTGAAAACGACGCTCCAAAGCGGCATCTTTTTCAATATGCTTTCTATACTCTGTAAAAGTTGTCGCCCCAATTACCTGAATCTCGCCGCGCGAAAGTGCGGGTTTTAGGATATTTGCAGCATTCATAGAGCCTTCGGCATCTCCGGCACCTACAAGGCTGTGAACTTCATCAATGACTAAAATTACGTTGCCATGAGTCTTTATTTCTTCAACCAAGCCCTTCATGCGACTCTCAAATTGACCGCGAAACTGAGTTCCGGCTACAAGTGCTGTAAGGTCAAGCAAAAAAACCTCTTTGTTGCGGAGTTTGGTAGGCACATTACCTTCGAAAATTCTTTGCGCAAGCCCCTCTGCAATGGCGGTTTTTCCGACACCCGGCTCACCTATGAGACAGGGATTATTTTTCTGCCTCCTGTTTAGAATTTGCACAACACGCTCTGTCTCTGTATCTCTGCCGACAATTCTGTCGAGTTTTCCGTCCGAAGCTTTGCGGGTTAGGGAAATGCAGTAATTTTCGAGATACTTGCGTTTCTTGCTGACATGAGGGCCATGTTCTCTATCCTTGCCATCTTTTCCGGGTCTGGGCAAGTCTCTTGGCGGAGAATCATCAGGACCGCCAAATAGCCTGTTGAGAAATGGAAATGTAGCAGTTTTTCCGTCATCAACAAGCTCGTCCTGCTCGGCAAGACTATCAAGTCCGCCCATAGCATCCATCATTTCATCTGTCAGACTTTCGAGGTCTTCGTCAGACAAACCCATTTTTTTAATAATATCTTCAACGGGCTTTATATTCATTTCACGAGCACATTTAATACAAATGCCATCGTTGGAAGAATGCCCATTTTCAATTCTGGTAATAAAAATCACAGCAGGATTTTTTTTACACCGGGAACATATAGTTGAACGCATTAATTAATTACCTTCCTTTTTGTGGAAGTTCTCGCAACTTCCATGCTTTTCATAATTCTAACGTATTTTATAAGATAACTTACAAGAGCTATAAATGTAAGTCCTATGGCAACTGAAATGAGTAAGATAGACGCCCAATCCGGAAGATACCTAAACAGCATGAGTGTTGCACATACTAGGAAAAACACAACCGTTGATGTTTTTCCGATGATGTTAGAGGCGGGAATATCGGCATGCGCCCTCTTGTGGAGCAAAATGCCGCCCGCTCCCATCAGAATCTCCTTTAGAGCCGTAAGCAAAACAGCCCACAGCGGGATTAAACCGTCAATAGTAATGCAAACCATAACGGCCATGATCATTAACTTGTCGCCGAGCGGGTCTAAAACTTTTCCGAGATTTGATGAAACCTTAAATTTGCGGGCAAGGAAACCATCAAGAAAATCGCTGAATGCGGCCAAGGCATAAACCAGTACGGCGTGCAGATTGTTGTCGCTATCGTCGGAAAAATACACCACTACGAATACCGGCACTAAAAAAATCCGAAATATTGAAATTATATTCGGAATATGCTTCATTCTCTAAATCCCCAAAATTTCTGCAATAATATTGTTGTTGACAAAATGATTGAGTACTGATGTTTCTTCAAGAATATCAATGGCAAGAAGCCCGAAATAACGAACGATTGCACCTATTGCAAGTACAACAATCATACCCTTAACAACGCCAAAAACTACACCGACAATACTGTCCACAAGCTTTAAGCCCGGCAATGCGAAAACAAACCCAATAAGATTTCCTATTACCGCAAAAATTATTGCCGCCAGAGCAAAAGCCACAGCAAAAACAGCCATAAAGGCCAGTGATGATGATAGTCTGGAAGAAATCATATCAGAAAGAGAACGTTCGGTCTCGTCACCTTCGGCAGCTATCTCAGCTATTCTCACAGCCGCAGGTATAGGCAACCCAATCTCTCTTAGAGCATTATACGCATCGCGGAACTGCTCGGTGTCGTTTTCGTGTTCAATTTCGTCATAATCAAAAGCATCTCCGGACATATCAGCAAGAGCTGTATCTACGATTCCGCCAACAAAGGGAATCAAGATACCCTCAAACTCATCTGAATATGCCGTAGCAGCAATATTAGCAACCAATAAGGAAACAACCAGAGCGACGACCCCAAAGGCACCCCGCACAAGACCGTTTCGGTAGCCACGCCAAGCACAATATACGACAATTCCAATTATTACCAAATCAATAAATAATGCTGTCAATTCTCGGCGTACCCCCTTCTGTGTAGTTTGTATATAATATGTAGTTTACCTATGTATGTAGCTTATTTGTATAGCGGTCTACTCGCTTCTGTATGTTCTGATTGCAACTGCCGTATGCTCACCTGTGCCGATTGCCAGTCCATCGGCAAGAGCAAAAATTCGGCTTACGCCCGAAAGAGACTGACTGTGATAAACTAAAGACTCATTAAAAGAGTTATCATAAAAAACTGCGCCGTCACTGTATAAAACAGCCAGAAATCCTGCGGTGTATGACATTGACAAAATTTCGTTTTCTGTAGCCATCTCAGCTCTTACAGTGCCGCTCTCGTCAAGTCTTAAAAGGCTGCCGGAATGACCCACGCCATAGTCAAGCAAATGCAGGATTATAACGCCGTCCTCAAAAAGAAACCCACCCAGACGCCCGTCTTGAAACTCAAAAAGCTCACGCCCCTCGCCATTTCGGTCAATGGAAATCAGTGAATTTGGAGTAACAGCAAGCAAATTGCCATTTGATAAAAAGTGCATTTGGACAATTAGTTGTCCCGGAAGAATAAATTCATGGTCGTAGTCTTGTCTATTCATACCCTGATATAAGGTGATTCTGCTCCCCTCATTTGTGAGGTTTAATACAGCCAGGGTTCTGTTATCGGGAGATATGAGCGAGGAAAACGCATATCCACGTCCAAGCGAAACCAAGAATAGTGCCGTGCCATCGTCATTATAGACAGTTACATGGCCGCCGGAACCCGAACCTGCTTGAGTATTTATGCTAAACCAGCCGTTTCGGTTAAGGGAGGCAGAAATAATAAGACCGTCTACCTCAACTGCCGAAAGAACCTGTCGAGCATCAAATACCCGCACAGCACTGCCGCCTATATCAAACGCAATAGCTCGTGACGCTGATGACCTGATAGCAGGATTATACATGCGAAACTGGTCTCTCAGTGCTTCACTACCGTCATGGTTTAGCACATGAACACCAAGAGTGCCTGCGGCGGCGATAGCGTCTCCCAAATCGGCAAAAACTCTTTCTCTGCCAGGATCAAACTGCATACTGTCTGCAATTTCGATGGGGGCG
>Ga0131853_10026429_pt1 | contig 10439 bp, 19 predicted proteins | sample TergutLab28metaG_FD_92764 | JGI IMG/M metagenome (GOLD analysis project Ga0131853, IMG submission 92764) | Labiotermes labralis P1 segment gut microbial communities from Petit-Saut dam, French Guiana - Lab288 P1 (version 2) (version 2) | ecosystem: Host-associated > Arthropoda: Insects >... | reverse complement strand
GTGCGAGGCTTATCCGCAAAACTGTAAAATCGGCAGCTTCGAATGCGCTTGCTGGTAATAAACAGCTTGACGAGGATATGCTGTATGTGCGGGAGATTTTTATTGACGAAGGGCCTCGTCTGAAAAGAATTTGGTTCCGTGGCAGGGGAAGGGCCGACATGCAGCTCAAAAGAATGTGCCACATTACTGTGGTTATTGATGAAACCTTAGGTTCTGAGGCGTCTGTTGCCTCCGTAAAGGCGGGGAAATAATGGGACAGAAAGTAAACCCTATTGGGCTTAGAATCGGAATTAATAAAACCTGGGGTTCTCGATGGTACGTGGACCGCAAGGAATATGCCAATACTCTGCATGAGGATCTTCGGCTCCGGAAGCAGATACTCCAGATGCCCGAGACCAAGGGTGCGGATATAGCGGAACTTGAAATTATCCGGCATCCCCAACGGATCACGATAACTATACATACTGCCAGACCTGGTGTTATTATAGGAGTCAAAGGGGCGAACATCGAAAAGATTGGTTCTGAGCTGCAGAAAAACGTCAGCAAGAAGATCCAGATCAGGATAAAGGAAATACGAAATGCCGATGGTAATGCCCAGATTATTGCGCAGAACATAGCTCGGCAGCTTTTGGCTCGTTCTTCATTCAGGCGTACCATGAAACAGGCTATTTCCAATGCGATGAAGAAGGGCAATGCCCAGGGTGTAAAAGTAAGGCTTTCGGGACGGCTTGGCGGTGCGGAAATGTCGCGCACCGAGGAGGCCAAAGATGGTCGTATCCCCCTGCATACGTTGAGGGCGGACATAGATTATGGTTTTGCCGAAGCTCAGACCACTTTTGGATCCATTGGGGTAAAGGTGTGGGTCTACAACGGCATGAAATACGGCAAGGAACAGAAAGAAGATGCTGGTGCGTTGGTTCGTAAGCAACGGCGTGAGCGTTTTCCTGTGGGAAGGGGTCAGTAGGAAATGTTAAGCCCAAAACGAGTAAAGCGCCGCAAGGTGCAAAGGGGTAATATGCCTGGTAATGCCACACGTTGTAATTCTGTGGCATTTGGTGACTTTGCATTGGTTGCGATGGATAGAATGTGGATTACCAATAGGCAAATAGAGGCAGCTCGTGTTGCCTTGAACCGTCATATAAAAAGGGGTGGGAAAATATGGATTCGTATATTCCCCGATAAACCCTATTCCAAGAAGCCTGCGGAAACCCGTATGGGCAAAGGTAAGGGTGGTCCTGAGTACTGGGTTGCTGTGGTAAAACCTGGAACGGTTATGTTTGAGTTGGGTGGTGGTATTAATCGGACGCTTGCCGAAGAGGCAATTATACTTGCGGGATCCAAGCTCCCAATTAAGACCAGGTTTGTTGCCCGTTCCGATATGGAACTGGGGGCTTAGGAGCGAAGCGATGAAGAATTCGTTTAAGAACCTTTCGTTTCCCGAACTCAAGGCCAAGCGGGACGAGCTTAAAAGGAAACACATGGAGCTTAGGTTTCAGATGGTTGTAGGTCATGTTGACAATCCGGTGCAGAAGCGTATTATGCGTAGGCAGATTGCACAACTCAACACCCTTATTCATATGCATGTACTTGCGGAGAGAAAGGCGGCGATGGCTCAGGTAGCCCAAGGCGCCCAGAGTGCGGAGGCTAAATAATGGTGGAACAGGAAATCAAGGAAGCTGGACCTTCAACGGAACGCAGGAGAAGTGGCAAAAAAGAGTTTGTGGGAACGGTCAAGAGCGATAAAATGATGAAGACCATCGTTGTCGCAATTGAAACGATGAAACTGCACCCTCTGTATAAAAAGTACGTCAAGCGGCTTAAAAAAGTGAAAGCCCATGATGAAAACAACGAAGCGAAGATTGGCGATAGGGTCCGTGTGATCGAGTGCCGGCCTCTCAGCAGGGAAAAACGCTGGAGGCTTGTCGAGATTCTTGAGCGCGCCAAATAAAGGGAGTTACGGAGAATGATACAGGTAGAAACCTTCCTGAATGTGGCGGACAATTCCGGTGCCAAGCGAGTTCAGTGCATAAAGGTTCTGGGCGGTAGTAAACGCCGTTATGCAAGTATCGGTGATATAATCGTCGTGGCAATAAAGGAAGCTCTGCCCACCTCGACCATTAAAAAAGGTACGGTGGAAAAGGCAGTGGTGGTACGTACTCACAAGGAATATCGCCGGCCTGATGGAACATATATACGGTTTGATGACAACGCCTGCGTCATAATTGATGCTTCGTTGAATCCAAGGGGAAAACGTATTTTCGGGCCAGTGGCACGGGAATTGCGGGAAAAAGGTGATTACATGAAGATTGTATCACTTGCCCCAGAGGTTTTGTAGGAGAAGGACATGGCTGTAACGGCACGCAAGTTCAAACTGAGAAAAGAAGATACAGTTGAGATAATTGCTGGCAAGGACAAGGGGAAACGAGGCAGGATACTCAAAATCCTCCGCGATAAGGACCGTGTCGTTGTGGAAGGGGCTAACATCGTCAAAAAGGCGCAGAAGCGTAGAAGGCAGCAGGATCGTGGTGGTATCATCGAAATAGAGGCGGCGCTTCACAGTTCCAATGTGATGATTGTCTGTAAAAAATGCGGACCTACCCGAGTTGGCTACAAGATGGAAGGCGATGCCAAGACCAGAATATGCAGGAAATGTGGGGAGGCACTGTAATGAGTAACACCAATGTACCCCGACTGAAGAATGTATACAAGGAACAGATTGCTCCTGTACTGCTCAAGGAGTTTGGCTATAAGACGCCTATGCAGATACCTAAGCTGGAGAAAATCGTGGTGAGTATGGGCGTAGGTGAGGCTTTGCAGAACAAGAAACTTCTTGACGAGGCTATCACGACGCTCTCTCAGATTACGGGCCAGAAGGCGATCAAAACCAAGGCGCGTAAAAGTATCGCAAACTTCAAGATCAGGGCTGGGCAAGAAATAGGGGCTAAAGTGACCCTTCGGGGCGCAATAATGTACGAGTTTTTTGACCGCCTGGTTAATGTGGCCCTTCCCCGTGTTAAGGACTTTCGGGGTATCAATGGAAATGCTTTTGATGGCCACGGAAACTATTCCATGGGAATAGAGGAGCAGATCATTTTTCCAGAGATAGACTTTGACAAAATCGAAAAGGTAGCTGGTTTGAATATCTGTATTGTGACGACCGCTAAAACCGATGCGGAAGCGAAGGCTTTCCTTGGCAAGTTCGGTATGCCATTTAGGAAGTAACATGGGATACGGGATGTTTTTCGCCACAATTTTTTGCGAGAGGTGCTAAATGGCAAGAAAGGCTATGATTATCAAGGCGCTGCGGACGCCAAAATATAAGACAAGAAGGGTTAACCGCTGTCGGATCTGCGGACGGGCCAGGGGCTATCTGCGGAAATATGAGATGTGCCGCCTTTGCTTTCGCAAGCTTGCGAGTGAAGGACTTATTCCAGGCGTAACTAAATCAAGTTGGTAGGAGAACAGGATGAGCGTATCTGATCCCGTTGCGGACATGCTGACAAAAATCCGGAATGCCGGAATGGCAAAGCATGAAAAAGTTGATATCCCAACCTCCAGGCTGAAACTTGAGATCGTCAAGATTTTGAAGACCGAGGGGTATATCAAAAACTTCAAGAAGTCGAATCAGGAAGGCTCGAACATGATTCGGGTTTTCCTAAAATATGACGACAAAACGGCCCCTATTATCCACGGTATAGAGAGGGTTTCAACGCCGGGTCGCCGTGTATACATGGGCTATAAAAATATGCCTAGGGTTTTTAATGGTTACGGCACTTTGATCGTTTCCACGTCCCAAGGTGTAACAACCGGAAGAAAGGCTGCCGAAAAAAAGGTCGGTGGCGAGATTATCTGTACCGTGTGGTAAGGGAAAGGTAAGATGTCGCGTATCGGAAAAATACCGGTTAAGGTTCCCCAGGGGGTGAAGGTTGTTTTTGCCAGTGAGCTGATGACCGTTGAAGGCCCCAAGGGAAAACTGACTCAAAAATATCATCCCGTCATTGCCTTTGAGGACAAGGGCGAGGAAATAGTAGTCAGTCGGACGAACGAGGAAAAGCAGACCAAGGCTTTCCATGGTCTCTACAGAAATCTTCTCAACAATATGGTAACGGGGGTCTCTGCTGGTTTTAGCAAGACGCTGATTATATCTGGTGTCGGTTATCGTGCCGAGGTACAAGGAAATCTCCTTTTTCTGAGCCTTGGTTATTCGAATGACATTTACTTTGGTATTCCCGAGGGTATCACAATTACCGCCGAGACTACGAAGATAACTGTGAACGGTATTGACAAGCAAAGGGTAGGGGAGATTTCCGCACAGATCCGCAAGCTTAGGCCGCCCGAGCCATACAAAGGCAAGGGAATTCATTACGAGAACGAGAAAATACGGCGTAAAGTCGGTAAATCTGGCGTTAAATAAGGTTCAAGGGTGTAGATATGTTGCGAAAAATGCTGGAAAAAGACCGGAAGCGGTTTAAACGAAAAATACATATCCGCAAAAGGGTATCTGGTACGTCTGAGCGACCTAGGATGACCATTACGCGGAGCAATCGCAGGCTGTCGATGCAGGTGATTGACGACACCAAGGGCCATACTCTGGCTTCCGCTTCGACTTTGGAGAAGGAGCTTCGGGAGATAAAGGCAACTGTTGCTGGTGCGGAGCAGCTTGGTGAGATTATGGGCAAACGGTTGCTGGAAAAGAAGATCAAGTCCGTGGTCTTTGATCGCAACGGATATTTGTATCATGGAATTGTGAAGGCTATGGCCGATGGGGCCAGGAAGGCTGGGGTGGAGTTCTAGGGGGCGGAATGGAAAACGAGAAAAGCGTAGAAGAACAGGAAATAACCACAGCCAGTGACAATACTGGGAATGCTGAAGTTGCCGTTGAGGAAGTCAAAACGGAAGCTGTAGTTGAATCCACCCCGCCGTGGCGTTCCGATGGAAGAAATGATGGTCGTAGGGGACGTGGACGTGATCGTGACAGAGACTTTGCAGACAAGGAATTTGTCGAAAAACTGGTGAAGCTTAACCGTACCGCTAAGGTCGTGAAAGGCGGCCGTCGTTTTTCCTTCTCTGCTCTTACGGTTATTGGCGACAGAAAAGGCAACGTAGGCTACGGTTTCGGCAAAGCCAACGATGTTTCCGAGGCAATTCGCAAGAGTATCGACAAGGCAAAGCGCAATATGATAAAACTGCCGGTAAAGAACGGCACCATTCCCCATGAGGTAACTGGTTTCTTTAAGGCTTCGCAGGTGCTGCTTAAGCCTGCCTGTTCTGGGACTGGTATAATTGCCGGTGGGCCGGTGCGGGCGATTATGGAAGCAGGTGGGGTTACCGATGTGTTGTCCAAATCCATTGGTGCATCAAGTCAATACAATGTGGTCAAAGCAACTTTTGACTGTATTGGTAGAATGATGGATGCCAAGACGATTGCGAAAAATCGGGGTAAGTCCCTGAAGGAATTGTGGGGTTGATATGACTAAAATCAGAGTCCGTTTGGTGCGAAGTGTCATTAGGTGTCTTCCCAAACAACGTGCCACGGTCCGCTCTTTGGGATTGCGGAAAATTGGCTCTTACAATGATCTTGAGGCAAGTCCGTCGATTCTGGGAATGGTACGAGTGGTGTCCCACCTTGTTTCCGTGGAGGAAATTACATAATGCACGATTTTAACTTACATGCTCCTGCTGGCGCAAACAAGCGAAAACGGATTGTAGGCCGAGGTCAAGGTAGCGGCAGGGGAACTACTTCTGGAAAAGGTAACAAAGGTCAGAAAGCCAGATCTGGCGGTAAGACCTATATTGGTTTTGAGGGTGGGCAGATGCCGCTTTATAGGCGGCTTGCCCAACGTGGTTTTTCCAATCATCCTTTCAAGAAGGAATGGCAGGTTGTCAATCTTGGTGAAATAGAGAAGCGATACGAGGCTTCCGAAACGGTTGATCCTGTTTCCTTGTGCGAAAAGGGGCTGATTAGAAAAGCTTCGGGGCCTAAGGCCCTTCCTGTGAAAATCCTCGCAATGGGTGATTTTACGAAAAAACTAAGTTTCAAAGTAGGTTCGGTTTCAGCATCGGCCAAAGAGAAGATAGAAAAGACAGGGGGGGATCTGACCCTTACCTTGCCGGCCGAAAAGAAACGGACCAAGAACAAAAAAGGGAAAACCAATGGCTAATCCCATCGTCGGCATGTTCAGGATAAAGGAACTCCGGGAACGGATCCTATTCACCTTCTCTATGTTGGTGGTGTTTAGGATCGGTGCGGTGTTTCCTATCCCGGGGATCAATGTTCACGAGCTAAGGCTCCATTTTGATTCTCTTGCGGAGAGGGATGGGGGGAATCCCATTGTCGACTACCTGGACTTCTTTGCTGGCGGTGCATTTTCCAATTTCTCGGTGTTCATGCTTGGGATTATGCCTTATATCTCGATGTCGATTATCATGCAGCTTCTTCTTATTGTGTTTCCCAAGCTTAAGAAAATATCGCAGGAAGATGGAGGGCGTAAGAGAATACAGAAATGGCAGCGTTATGGTACAGTCGTGGTTTGCCTTATCCAGTCATTTGCCGTAACCCAGTTTGCCCAAAGCATTGCTCGTCAAGGGGTGCATATTCTCAATCCTGGGATAGGCATGGTTCTTTTTACTTTCATCGCGATGATCACTGTCACTACGGGAACGATATTCCTGATGTGGATAGGTGAGCAGATAACCAAGCGGGGAATTGGAAACGGTATATCTTTGCTTATCTTTGCCGGTATCGTGGCTCGTTTGCCGGATGCGGTCTGGGAACTTATGCGCATGGTACAGCGTGATGACCTCAACCTGGTTTTCGTGCTTGTAGTCTTTGTGATGTTCGTTGTAGTGGTTTCCCTGGTCGTGTTTGAACAACGAGGACAGCGGAAAATTCCGGTGAATTATGCCAAACGGGTTGTGGGAAGGAAGATGTATGGTGCACAGAACACCTATATTCCATTTAAAATAAATCCGTCTGGTGTTATACCGGTTATCTTTGCGTCTTCAATTCTCACGTTCCCATTGCAGTTGGCTGGGACTATAGGTGAAACTGTTCCGTGGCTGGGAAGAATGGCCAGGTTTTTAGTTCCCTATGGTGCAGCTTACAACATGGTGTATGTTCTGCTGATTATCTTTTTTGCCTATTTCTACACGCAGGTCACGCTTAACCCTATGGAAATTGCAAAACAGATACGGGAAAATGGCGGTTCCATTCCGGGTATAAGAAGCGAGAACATCGAGGCATATCTTACCAGGATTTTGAACAGGATCGTGCTTCCAGGTGCGATGTATCTGGCTTTTATTGCGGTAATTCCTTCTATTGTTCAATGGGCGTTCAACTTCCCGACGACAATAGCCTATCTTTTAGGCGGTACGAGCCTTCTGATTTTGGTTGGTGTTGATTTGGACACCATGAGCCAGATAGACGGAATGTTGAAAATGCATCATCATGAAGGTCTGACCAAAAAGGGACGGGTACGGGGTAGGAACCTATAGTTGGGTTCTTGCGGATATATTTTTGTACCATGGTTTTTCATGGGGTAGTTTAAGGGAGAGGTTGGGGATGAAAGTCCGGACAAGTGTGAAACCGATTTGCGACAAATGCAAAATCATTAAGCGGAATGGGATTATTCGCATTATTTGCGAGAACCCAAAGCATAAACAGAAACAAGGTTAGGAGAAACTGCATGGCGCGTCTGGTGGGGATTGACCTCCCGAATAAACATGTAAACATTGCTTTGACCTACATCTATGGGATAGGCAGGTCCACTGCGAATGAGATTTGCGAAAAGGCAAAAATCGAACCAAGGCGGCTTATCAACGATCTGTCTCAGGAAGAACTTAACGTTCTAAGGCAGATTATCGAAAGTGACTACAAAGTGGAAGGCCGTCTGCGTACTGAAGTGGCGCTTAACATAAAGCGGCTTATGGATATAGGTTGTTACCGTGGACTAAGGCATCGTAAAGGATTGCCCCTTCGTGGACAGCGTACCAGGACCAATGCCCGTACTCGCAAGGGTAAGAAGAAAACAGTTGCTGGGAAGAAGAAGTAATTAGAGGCTGTCCCCAAAATGTTAGTTTTGGGGACGGTTGCCTTAGATTTATACGGAAAAGCAGGTTTTGGACCACTTTTCCAAGAGCTTGTTCGATGCTAACCTGGTTTTGAGACAAGTTCATTATTCATGGAGGATTGAGTGGCTGCAGGTAGTAAAACCACTAAGAAGCGCAAGGAAAAAAAATCGGTATATGAGGGGAATGTCTATATTCAGGCGACCTTCAACAATACGATTGTTACCATCACAGACCTAATGGGAAATACCGTTTCCTGGGCAAGTTCTGGCCAGCTTCAATTTAAGGGGGCGAGGAAATCCACTCCCTTTGCGGCGCAGAGTGTTACCGAAACCGCTGCTCAAAAAGCAATGCAGGCTGGACTTAGGGAAGTTCATGTGTATGTCAAGGGTCCTGGTATTGGCAGGGAATCGGCAATTAGGCAGCTTGGGGTGATGGGGATAAAGGTGAAGTCGATAAGTGACGTTACGCCTATTCCGCATAACGGTTGTAGGCCCAGGAAGACACGGCGTATATAACGCCGTAAATAGGAGCAGAACATGGCAAGATATATTGGTCCTGTGTGCAGAATATGCAGATCTGAGCAGAAAAAGCTCATGCTTAAAGGTTCTCGTTGCAGGAGTGACAAGTGTGCTATCGACAGAAAACGGGCCACTCCTGGTAAGGATCCGAAAGCCAGACTGGGGAAGCGTTCCGATTACGGAATACAGCTTAGGGAAAAGCAGAAACTCAAAAAGATTTACGGGATGCTGGAAAAACAATTCCGTTTGTTTTTTGAGCGAGGCGCACGTATGTCTGGTATTACTGGCGAAAATCTTTTCGTATTACTGGAAAGACGGCTGGACAGTGTGGTATACCGCCTTCGTTTTGCGTCATCCCGAAGTCAGGCCAGGCAGCTGGTTTCGCATGGCCATGTCCTGGTAAATGGCAGGAAAATCAATATTCCTTCCTATCTGGTAAGGGACAATGATGAAATCAGTATTGCCGAGGGTAGCCGTGGCATGACCCTTGTAAAAGATGCGCTCAAGGAATTTGGAAAGTCAGGTATCATGTCTTGGCTTTTCCTTGATCCGGATGCGATGAAAGGCAAGTTCCTGGCTGCACCGAAACGCAGTGATATTGCCGACCTTGGCGATATTAAGGAACAGATGATCATCGAACACTATTCGAAGTAAGGAGTCCTCATGGCCCGTAAGAACCTTATTCAAGGATTCAAGCGCCCCAAAGGTATCACGTTTGAGCCTGGTGAGCTTGGTCAGAATTATGGAAAATTTACCGCCAGCCCTTTTGAACCGGGGTTTGGCACGACTATTGGCAATACTCTTCGCAGGATACTCCTTTCCTCTATCCAGGGGTATGCGGTTACTGCTGTAAAAATTACTTCCTATGATTCCGAGGGTACGGCTCGCAGCATTTCCAGCGAATTTGAGGTAATTCCGTGTATCAAGGAAGACACCATGGAAGTGATCAATAACCTGAAGCAGATGAGGGTTAAGCTTTCCGATGATGTCGAACAGGAAACATTGATGTTTTCGTGGGCTGGCAAAAACGAAGTAAAGAGCGATGATTTTGATCGTCCAGGGCAGCTTGAGGTACTTAGCAAAGGCCAGCACATAATGACCCTTGAGGATGATGCCAAGCTTGATTTTGAAATACAGATAGATCTTGGCAGGGGATATGTGCCTTCCGAGGTCAACGAACGTTACGTGGAAGTTATAGGAACCATTCCGCTGGATGCTATTTACTCGCCGGTTAAAAAAGCAAAGTTTGGCGTGGAACCGGTCCGTGTGGGACAGCGTAGCGACTATGATAAGCTGGTGATGGAGATTTGGACCGATGGTACTGTCAGGCCGGATGATGCCCTTGCAGAGGCTGCGAAAATAGCCAAAGAATACCTGTCGGTGTTTATCAATTTTGATGAGAGTTTCCTTGGCTTTGACGATGAAAGCAATGAGGACAATGAAAGGATTCGGGCGATTCTGGATACACCGGTTGAAGAGCTTGAGCTTTCGGTGCGTTCCTCGAACTGCCTTAAAAACGCCGACATCAAGACCATTGGGGAGCTGACCTGCAAGACCGAGGATGACATTGCCAAGACCAGGAATTTCGGCAAAAAGTCCCTCCAGGAGATTAAGGAAAAGCTGAAGGAGTGGAACCTAAGCCTGGGAATTACCGATTTGAAGGTCCTGAAAAACGCGATTCATAAAGTGCCACAAAAGGAAGAGGCAAAGGAAGAGGCAGATGAAACATAGAAGAGGATTTAATCCCCTCCAGCGGATGGCTGCGCATCGCAAGGCATTGCACCGCAGCATGGTAACAAGCCTGTTTCGTTATGAGCGGATCAAGACCACCAAGGCAAAGGCCCTGGAAAT
>Ga0131853_10026425_pt1 | contig 10440 bp, 10 predicted proteins | sample TergutLab28metaG_FD_92764 | JGI IMG/M metagenome (GOLD analysis project Ga0131853, IMG submission 92764) | Labiotermes labralis P1 segment gut microbial communities from Petit-Saut dam, French Guiana - Lab288 P1 (version 2) (version 2) | ecosystem: Host-associated > Arthropoda: Insects >... | reverse complement strand
TTTATAATCAGAACCATGTTATCTTCTAAGGGGCAGACGTACTACGAAGGTCGAGCCTTCGCCTTCCTTGCTGGACAGGCGGATTACCCCGCCGTGCAGGAGGACGGTTTGGTGGCTGATGGACAGGCCGAGGCCGGTTCCGCCGGTTTCGCGGTTGCGGGTTTTGTCGGCGCGGTAGAAGCGTATGAAGACGTTGGGCTGGTCTTCGTCGGAGATTCCAATGCCGGTGTCGGTGACTGTGATGAACGCGTCCTTGTGGTCGCAGTCGACGATGACGCTGATTGCGCCTTCGTCGGGCGTGTACTTGATGCCGTTTTCGACTATGTTGGAGATCGCGAGGCTCAGCTTCATCTCGTCGGCGGAGATCGTGACGGGGCGTACGTTTTCGTATAGAAGGTCTATGCCCTTTTGCCGGGCAAGAGGGGCCAGGCGGCGCAGTATGTCTTCGACCATTTGGTTGATGTCGGCGGGCTTCATGTTGAGGGGGAGTTCGTGCTGATCCAGCTTGACCAGGGTAAGAAGGTCGTTGATGATGCTGTTCATGCGGTCTACTTCGGAGTTTATGTCTTTCAGGAATTCGCTGTAGGTCTCGGTCGGGACATTTTCCATGAGAAGTATGGATTCGGTCAGAACCTTGATGGAGCTTAGGGGGGTCTTGAGCTCATGCGAGACGTTTGAGACGAACTCTTCACGGGAGTTTTCGGACTGAGCCAGCTTGCCGACCATGTGGTTGAAGGCGCGGCCGAGCTTTGTAAACTCGTCCCTGCCCCGGATGTGTATTTTCTCGTCGAAGTGGCCTTCGCCGGCGCGCTCTACCACGCGGATGAAGTTGTTGATGGGGTTTAACACAAGCTTCGAGATGAAGAGCACCATTGCGATCAGGATTACGATGATAAGGAGAACGAAGAGCACGAAGCGCTCCTGCATCTCGTCGGCGTAGGCCAGTATCTCGTCAATAGAGGAGACAATCAGCACGGCGGCCACGTTTTCGCCCTGGGCGTCGGTGATGGCGGCGGCGGCGTACACGCTTTCCTCGTCATGACGCGTGTTTACGCGGTTGTTCTGCTCTATGGCCTGTATGACTTCGGGTACGACAAGAATTCTTCCGATATCACTTCCGAAAGAGTCGTTTATCACCACGCCCATTTTGTCGATCACCATTACGCGGAAACCGCCGTCGCGCCCGCGCTCGATGATCGCCTCGTCGAAGGCGTGGCGCGTGTGCGGGTTGTGCAGGAAGTTGCCGCGCACGACGCTGCCCGCGATTATGTTGGCCGTGGCCAGAAGCGTCGTCTCCTTGTCGCGGATATAGTAATCGTTGGTAGCAGCCAGCATCATCATGTAAAAAAAGATCAGCGGCACAACGCTAATTATAATGAATATTATAAATAGCTTCCAGCGCCAGCTGAACAACCATTCCTTCTTTTTCGTGAGATGTTTGGTGCTGATCGGTGTTTCATGCGGATGGAGCAATTTTTTATTGGAAATAATAACCTACACCCCACTTCGTGTGTATGTACCTGGGGTCGCTTGGGTTTGTTTCGATCTTTTCGCGCAAACGGCGGATGTGTACGTCTACGGTGCGGGCGTCTCCGGGGTAGTCGTAGCCCCACACGGTATTCAGCAGTGTTTCGCGGCTGTAGACCTTGCCCTTGTTTTCCATTAATAGCTCTAGCAGGTCAAATTCCTTGGCGGTCAGGTTGACTTCGGAGTCGCCGATGCACGCCCGGCGCGACTCGTTGTCAAGCTCCAGTTCCCGTACCTTCAGCGTGTTGGCCTTTTGCTGCGTAAGCTCAACCTTTCGCACGGAGCGGCGCAGTATCGCCTTGATGCGCGCCTTGAGCTCGATTATGTTGAAGGGCTTGGTTATATAATCGTCCGCGCCGTACTCCAGACCCATTATCTTGTCCATATCCTCGCCCTTGGCCGTAACCATAATTATAGGTACGGAAGTGAACTCGCGGGCTTGCTGGCAGACCTCAAGGCCGTCTAGCCGCGGGAGCATTACGTCCAGCAGCACAAGGTCGTAGTCGGTTTCGCGCATCAGACGCAGCGCGTCTTCGCCGTCATACGCGACGTCGACCAGCATTTCCTCCTGCTCCAGAGCGAATTTTATCCCTTTTACTATCAATTTTTCGTCGTCAACGACCAGTACTCTGTATGGCAAGCTATTCCTCCGTTTCTATCTCAGCGCCTATGGTAATGAACATCGAGATACGCGAGAAGGTGCCTTCGCCGATTCCGTGTACGTCCATAATGCCCTCGATACTTTCAAATGGGCCGTTGGCGCGGCGAAATGCCGTGATATTCGAGGCTGTCTGCGGGCCAACGCCGGGAAGCCGCATCAACTCGTCTTGATCGGCGGTGTTGATGTTGATACGATCAATATTTTCTATATCACCATTTTGCGCTAAAATGTCGATTCTGTCAAGTACGTTTGCGACGCGCGGCACATTTATGCGCTGGCCGTCACGGACGAATCCCACAAGGTTGAGCTGGTCAAGGTTAGAGTAGTAGCTTGCGCCGCCCGCAAGCTCCAGCACGTCCATCACCCGCGTGCCGGGCGGAACCTCAAACACGCCCGGGCTGAGCACTTCGCCCGATACTTGTACAAGATAGGTGATCTCGAGTCGGCGTTCTTCGGCTGTGAGGAATGGTTCGTCGGCAAGGCTGATCGTCGCCGCAATCTGGTTTGTCCTGTAGTTAAAGTAGACGATACAGATTATAAGCGCCGCGGAGACTGCGGCGAGTACGGCCGCGATCTTTCGGGGCGTAAGCTGTGAATACTGACCCCTTGTAGGTTTATTGTTCATCGCAGGTGTCCCCCACACGTCAAAAATCCGCTCTTCCAAACAAGAAGTCGAGCGATATATTCAAAACTTTTGATATACCGTCAATTTCGATGTCGGTTACGGTTCTTGCTCCACTTTCGATTCGAGATATCGAGCCCCTGCAAACATAAATCGCGAGAAGTTCGAGTTTAATCGATAATTTACGTTGGCTGAAGCCTGCCTTCTTTCGCGCTTCTTTAACTCGCTTACCAACGATATTTGATCTTTCATTGTTATCAATGATTCTGCGAGCCAAGACATCACCTCTTTGTCTCATAATATAGGACAAAATTAGTGTATTGTGATTTGAGGCAACATATGTCCTATTATTACAGGACAATATTTTTGCTATATTTCAATGAAAAAGCTGCGACAGATATACCAAAGAATTGACTATGATAATTCTTGGCGTTATTTCGGTAACGATTGCGCTGATTACGCTCATTGTCTACACAGTAGACGTATTTTCCAAAAGAAAATAACCGCCTAGGCCCGAGAATCTGCGCGGTTATTTTCTTAACTTAACAGTTTGACGGCCACCGCTTTTGCGGTTGCCTTTGTGTTATTATGATACCACATTGCGGTTGAAATGTAAAGTATAAATCTTGATAAATGCGTTTTGCTATGCCATGGATTTTTTGTGGAACTCGCGGAGCTTCTTGTGGGCTTTGCCGTGGACGCTGGCGGGTGGGAAGCGGCCGGGCCGGTCGCGGGTTCCGGCTTCGGTTCCGGTTAGTATCTCGATGCCTTCGTCCAAGGTGGATATGGGGTAGATGTGGAAGCTTCCCGCCTTTACGGCTTCGACGACGGAGTCCTTTAGGACGAGGTCGCAGATGTTGGCCGTGGGTATGATTACGCCCTGTGAGCCGGTTAGGCCGCGCTTTTTGCAGAGATCGAAGAAGCCCTCGATTTTGTGAGTTACGCCGCCCACAGCCTGTACTTCTCCCATTTGATTAAGGGAGCCCGTGACGGCGATGCCTTGGCGAATTGACACGCCGGAGAGGCTTGAGAGTATTGCCAGGGCTTCGGCGGCGGAGGCGCTGTCGCCCTCTACGCCGGAGTAGGTCTGCTCAAAGGCGACGCGGCAGGAAAGAGCCAGCGGGAAGTCCTGGGCGTAGGTTTGGCCAAGATACCCGGCCAGTACGAGTACGCCCTTGTTGTGGATTGGGCCGCTGAGTTCGGCCTCTTTTTCGATGTTGACGATGCCGGACTTGCCTACATAGGTGGTGGCGGTAATGCGCGAGGGCTTGCCGAAGATGTGGCCGCCCGTTTCATAAACGGCCAGGGCGTTTAGCTGCCCGACCTTTGTACCGTCTGTGTCGATCATTATGGTGCGGTTTTCGAGCATTTCTACAAGTTTGCTCTCGTAGAGGTCGTGGCGGAACTCGCGCTCTTCAATAGCAAGGCGCACGTGTTCGGCGGTGACGGTTTCATTTTCTGAGGCCGCGGCGTGAGCGTTGGACTCTATGAGAATTTCGGAAAGCTTGTTGAAGCCGCTGGTCAGTTTTATGCTGCTTTCGGCTATGCGCGATGAATATTTGCAAACAAGGCTTACCGCGCCGTAATCCAGATGCTTGAGGTTTTCGCGCTCTACATAGGACTTTATAAAGCAAATTGTGTTCATTACGCTCTGGTCATTCATATCTATTTCGTAGTCGAAATCGGCGCAGATTTTGAAGAGCTTGCCGAAGTCGTCGTCGTAGTCATTTATGAGCTCATATAGGTAGTGCGAGCCTACAAGGATAACCTTGAGGTTGAGCCCCAGCGCTTCGGGACGCAGACCGGACAGGGTGTAGCTTGTCGCGGATTCCGGGCGGGGCTCCGGCGCGATCTCTCCGGTGATGAGGACGCGGCGCAGCGTTTCCCAGGCGTAGGGGCTTGAGAATACGTCGCTGGCCTGTAGTATGAGGTAGCCGCCGTTCGCGCGGTGGACAAGACCGGGGCGGATTTTCAGGAAGTCGGTGGTGAGATTGCCGTATTCGTTGTCATATTCGATTTCGCCGAAGAGGTTGGCGTAAGTTGGGTTATAGTCGACGATTACCGGTGCGCCGGATAGCGACGAGTTGTCACAGATCAGGTTCAGTTTGTATTTCGAGAGCGTTTCGGCGGTGTTCTTGCGCTGATACCAGGGGAGCATCGCGGCGATGGATTCCTCTTCTTCGCTTTCGGTATTGATGAAGGAGGACAGGTTATCAAGCATGTCTTCCTTGATATCGCTCAGGTGGCGCACTATGCTTTCAAGCTCGGCGTACTTGTTCATGATTGGCGTGAAAAGGCGCCCCAAGGTAAACAGCCCCACGCTGAACTCCAGGTCGTCTATGTCCTTGCGTACGGCCTGCTCGAAGTCCTTGATATTTCGGATGGTCGCGCTTGCGGTGACGGATATGGCCTCGGAATTTTTGATAATTTCGGCCTTGACATCTTCGTCCAGCTCTTCAAACGCTTCTTCGGAAATGAGTTCGCCATCGATTATAGGCATAAAGTACATACCCGACGTAGTGGTCTTGACGCCGAAGTTGGACTTCTTGGCTTCTTCCGACACTTCGCGCAGCAGCTCGTCGTGCCTGGCCTGGTAGCCCTTGACCAACCCAAGCTTGCAAGCCTCGAAGTCCTTGCCGGAAAATGTTTTAGACAATTCTTCGCAGGCTTCGTCCACAAGCTCTTCAATCTCCCGGGCCAGCAGCTTTCCGGTTCCTGGAGGCAAGGTCAATATCTTGGGAGAACGAGGACTGTCAAAGTTGTGGATATATGCTGCGTCCGGCGGTAAGGGCTCGGCGGCGGCTTGGCGGTGCGCGAACTTTTTTGAGAAGGTGGTTTTGCCCACGCCGGCTTCGCCCGCGGCGTAAATGTTGTAACCCTTTGACTTGACCGAAAGGCCAAGGGTAAGGGCACGCTCCGCGCGCTCCTGACCGATCAGGTCTTCGCGCGGAGACAGGTCGCGGGTTGTATCGAAGACAGGCACGCCAAAGCTTGGCTGCAACTGGGTATAGTGGAGTTCGTTAATCATAGTTACCTCTCTAAGAACTTGTATTCAAGTTTTTCCACATAATGTAAGCGTCCTCGCCCGTGTCGGCGTAATATCCCTTTCGGAGGCCTTCGACCGCGAAACCGTGTTTGGCGTAAAGTTTTTGTGCGGTTATGTTGCCGACGCGAACTTCCAAGGTAATGGCGGAGATGCCTCGCTTTGCCGCAAACTCGGACAGATTTGCCAGAATAGTTGACGCGACGCCCTTCTCGCGGTATCGGGGCTTTACCGCCAGGTTAGTGATATGGCCTTCGTCCGCCACGTGCCACATTCCGGCGTAACCTACGACCATGGGGTCGCGAAACGCCTCGAAGAGCATGGCTACGACATAGACGGCGTGCTCGTTCTCGGTGATCTCGCGCAGCAGAGACTCTTTCGACCAGGGTGTAGTGAAGCTGGCGCACTCGATCTCGTACACTGCGTCAAGGTGCTGGGCTTGCATGGGTTTTATCAATATCATGGCTGCAGTCCAATCTCTAGAGGCGGATGATTTGTTCCGAGCCTTGGTACTTTACGATTCCTTCAGATTCCAGGGTGAAGCCGCATTTATCCAAAACCTTGGCGGATGAGGTGCTTTCTGCGAGGGCTGTGCCGCAGATTTGAGTTATTTTTAAGCATTACAACCCTTGGCATTTGGCTTCAAGCTCTCTTTCGGCCTGCGGCTTTCGGAGGTAAAATGGGGTAAACGCGTCGTAGCGCAGCGGCGTATAGCCGTCACGCAGCATGTCAAGTGCCAGCAGACCCACGGAGGACGCGTGCACGTGATGCATACTGTCTGGCGCGGCGTCATGCCCGCGGGATATGATGTCGTCAAGGAATACCCCGACGCCGTCTCCGGTGAAAGTGGCCTTTTGGCGGCGGTTATCCAGATAACTGAAGACATCGGTAAGCAGTGTGCACTCGTATTCGTTCATGCGCGTCAATCCGGTTTTATCCCAATTGTAAAGGGCGGTGTAAACCTGGCCGCGCCGGGCGTCCATTATGGGCGCAATTATTGATGATGTATTAAAGACAGTATATGCCAGCGCGTCGAGAGTAGGAACCGCAACAATACCAATACCAACAGCGTGAGCCAGCCCCTTAGCGGCGGCCGCGCCTATACGTATGCCTGTGAAGGAACCGGGGCCGGATGTGCATGCGATTCCATCGAGGTCTTGCGGACTGAGTCCGGCCATTGTCAGACACTGATCCAACATAGGCATAAGCCCCTCGCAGTGCTGTTTGCTCGGATTTATCTGAGTTGCCTCAGCCATCAGTTTGCTGCCGCGAAGAACGGCCACGGAGGATGACGCGCTGCTTGTGTCAAGCGCTAGGATTGTGTTCATGGTGTACCTCGCAAAATCGTGATTTGACGTGTGTCACTGTCGTCAAGGCCGCCCGAAATTGTGATATCTACACGCTTTCCGGCCGGTACGAATTCCTGCAGTATGTCTTCGATCTGCTCGGCCCATTCGATGACGACCACACTTTCGCCGCCTATGTAGTCGAAAAAGGCGGTGTCTTCCAGTCCGTCTGAGCCATCCAGCCGGTATACATCAAAGTGGAACAGCGGAACACGACCCGAGAGGTATTCGTTCATAATCGCGAAGGTTGGGCTTGTGATTGTTTCTTGAACTCCAAGCCCATGCGCCAAGCCTTTTGTGAAGGCTGTTTTGCCTGCGCCAAGATCGCCGTTCAGGCAGACGACATCCCCGCCGGAGAGTTCGGATGCAAGTCTTGCGGCAAGTTCAAAAGTTTGTTCGGGAGTTGTGGTAGTGTGAGTCATGTGGTTTCCTCATATGGATGGTCGATATATTACTATAGTACACAAAAAGCGACTGCATAATGATTTGTTATCCAGCCGCTTTTTGCCAATATGTTATAAGATGCTCAAATCTTTATGTGCATTTGTTTCTAGGTTATAGCTTACAGCCAAGTAACAACGCCGGTGGCGATGTCATAATTTGCTCCATAAACAGGAATGCCTAACTCCTTAATAGCAGGATTGTTCTTCAATGCTTCAACCTGAGCTATGGTGTTTACATTAACAGCGTTTTCCTTGGTATCTACGTCTTTTACAATGCAAGCAACGTCATCAAGCACGCCTTGAAGCTCACCAAAAGGAACTTGAGTACCCATGTGCGCGTTAAAAACGGCTCCGCATTGAGTATGACCAACAACTACGATGATCTGAGATTTCAAAACTGCCGCGGCAAATTGGAAAGAGCCTGTGGCTTCTCTGTCGGCGAAGTTACCGGCGTTTCTTACTACGAAGATGTTGCCGATGCCTTGGTCAAAATAAATCTCGGGCGAGCAACGGCTGTCGGCGCAGGTAAGAATAGAAGCGAACGGACTTTGCTGGGTTCCGGTTTTGCCAAGCGCTTCCTTGTAGTCGGTAGGAACAAGGTTGTTAGCTACAAATCTTTCGTTGCCTTCTTTAAGGAGTTTCAGCGCCTCGTCCGCGCTAGTTACCTTTACTGCCGGATCTTGATACTTGCTCATAAGAATTCCTCCTAGAAAAATTGTATTTTTTGGTGTAGATAACATACTATTACAAAACAACTATAGCATATTTGGGACTACTTAGCAAGGGTTTTCGAGAAAAATTTGTGCATAAATATTTGTGCAAAATTACAATTTCAAAATAATTATTGGTTATTTTTGCGATATTTTATCAGAAACCGAATAAATAAATTGAAATTTGTTTGAGCTTATGTTACATCTCAAGATCAGCACATAGAAGAATAAAAATCATAACAAGGAGGTTAGGATCATGGAAAATGCCGCGGATACCTCTCAACAATCACTTTAGGACAAAATTTCCGCTAGTTTGTCCTAAAGTGATTGTTTTTTATTCCGCCATATGTTATTATTGTAAAAAACAGAGGGGATGGTATAAATGGCCGGTATTTCTCTGCGGTGCCCTTCATGCCAAGGGGAGGATGTGCAGGAATTTGACAAAAGGCTGGGCAAGCAAATTTATCGATGTATAAAAGATAGCTGCCCGCGGGCCTTTAGGTTGGAATATGCCTATGAAGACATCGGGAGTGAAGATAAGGAAGGTTCGGTACAATGCCCCTCCTGCGAAGGAGACGAAGTACGGAAATTTGGCAAAAAGCAGGGCAAGCAGATTTATAGCTGCAATAATAAATGTTGTCCGCGTACAACCTTTAGACAGGAATATGCATACAAGGCCTGGGACTCCAAGGTGAAAAACCGCATTCGTGATTTGGCCGCGGAGGGCAACAGCGCCCGAGCTATAAGCCGCATATTATCCATATCCAAGGATACGGCATCAAAAAACAAGAAACAGGAAAAATCCTAAACGGAGGATACGATGAGAGAGACATCTTTGATTTTATTGGTTTTGGCGTCGGGCACATGGTTTGCCGCCGCAATAGGAGCCGCCATTGTAGCGTTTTTCAAAAAAGAAAATATAAATATGTCCCGGCTTATAATGGGCTTTGCGGCCGGTGTCATTTTAACGGTTACTTTTTGGGAGCTGCTCTACCCATCCATGCATATAGCCGGATACAACGAAACCCTGCCCGCTTGGCTCATAGTCCCCGGCAGCTTTTACCTTGGCTTTATGTTCATTTATCTTTTGGATAAATATGTACACAAAGCCGCCGCAAAAAAGAGGGAGTCTGGGAGCGACAACTTTAAATACAGGCAAAGCCTGGTGCTTGCCAGCGCATTGTCTTTTCATAACGTGCCTGAAGGCTTTGCTTTGGGCATAATATTAGGAGCGTTGGGTAACCACTTTCATATGGAAGAACTGGTTGCAATCATTCCAATGGCTGTTGCCGTAGGCTTACATAAAGTTCCCGAGGGCGCGGCTTTGTCTATTTCCTTTAACAAAGAGGGTATGGATAAGCTGAAGAGCTTTTTTCTTGGTCAAATTTCCGGCTTTATTGGATTTTTGATGGGGTTTGCCGGTTTTATGGTAGCGATCAATATGGATGGTCTTATGCCTTTTGTAATGGCATTTGCCGGCGGAGCCATGATATGGGTTGCCGTCCACGAGCTTATACCTCAGGGGCCAACCGATTGCCGGGCTGATTGTCCGGCGGGCTGTCAGCCTCCAAAGGACAAAAGGTCATTTCTTACGACAATAGGTGTGACCTTGGGAGTTTTGGCCATGATAGTTTTGCATACCACATTTGGTCATCACCATCATGGATACCATGACCATGCTCATCAACATAATCATGTTCATGACCACCAACATCATGAATATGATTATCACGAATATGGGTATCACTCACATGACCATGAACACTATGAACATCCTGAGCACCATGAACACCATGAACACAGTCACGATGACTATGACCACGATCACGAGTAGCATCATCTATTAAAAACAAACGGAATTATCCCTTGACATAGTGTAATTGCTGTGTTATACTTTCAGTGTGGTAATATATAACAAAACCAAATTTAGCAGACAACGCCGAGCCAAGCCCCAAACCAGGGAAAGTGTAGAGACTAGACACGGGGCAACCGTTAGTAGACGGTTGAAGGCATAGTCCGAACTCATAGGCGACTATGAGAGCTACACAGAAATGATGTAGCCACGTCATTTGACGGAGTAACAAATTG